>Ga0209555_10003305_pt1 | contig 10867 bp, 10 predicted proteins | sample SaaInl85LU_5_DNA_FD_184643 | JGI IMG/M metagenome (GOLD analysis project Ga0209555, IMG submission 184643) | Marine microbial communities from expanding oxygen minimum zones in the Saanich Inlet - ESP_85LU_5_DNA (SPAdes) (version 2) | ecosystem: Environmental > Aquatic > Marine > Intertidal... | reverse complement strand
TTCAAGCAGCTCGATTTTATTGGGGCGGTTCAGTGGCATCAGCGGCCCTCCACAATGTCGTGCAACAGGTGCATCATATCGTATTCGGTTTCTGCTACTCGGCGGCCGATGGCAGCGCGTTCGACCGAGCGTACCTGACCGTTTATGAAACTGTATGCCTGATACTGGCAGATGACGCCCCATTTGAGGGTGCCGAACAGCTCCCAGTAACGGACGTGGTCAGGGTTGATGGTGACGCCGCTGGCCGCTTCGTAGGCAGCAAACAGTTCCAAGCGATGGCCGAAACCGCCCACCGCCTGATCTGGTCGGCCAAAACGCCAGGCGCGTACACACAGCCAGCCCAGGTCTTCCATGGGGTCACCCAGATGAGTCAGTTCCCAATCCAGAATGCCGTTGAGGCCGTTTTCATCCACCAAAAAATTGCCCAGGCGAAAATCGCCGTGTACCAATGCTGTGTCGGGGCAATGTGGAATGTTGTCCTGCAGCCAACGCAACGCCAGGGTAAACGCTGGTAAGGTTTCGCCAAACCCTTTATGGATTGACCTCAAGCTGTTTAGTTGTGTGGTCGCATCCTGCACTGGTAAAAACGCCGTTTCGGCGGCGGGCACGCTGTGAATGGTTGCCAGTGCCTGTGCGCATTGCGCGGTGAGCCGCAGACGGGCTGATTCCAGCTGGGGGGCTTTTAATATTTTGGGTGCCAGTGATTCTCCGGTCAGTTTTTGCATCAGGTAACCGTTGCCCAATTGGGGATGTGCTTCCAATATATGGTAAACCTGTGCCACGGGGGCACCGGCTTTGCCTGCCGCCTGCTGGGTTTTTGCTTCCACCGTTTTACCGACACCGGTACCAAACTGCTCGGCACCTGACTCCAACCGTAGAATCAGATCCTCAACGTTGGTTCCGATCAGCCAGGTGGCGGCGGAGGCTCCAGCCGTGAGGCGGCGACATTGGGTGATGTTCCACTGTTTGCCCAGGGCATGAGCCACGATGGGTTGCAGCGCTTGTTGCAGGATGTCTGGCGTCATGTCGGCCTCAACAGGCAATGCCTACGGGCTTTCCATCAATCATCTGATCCAGGTATTCCGACATGCCGTAACCCACCAACCCGTCGCACTCGAAGCGTGACATGGCTTCAGTGATGCGGGTGTTGCGCCATTCTCCGCTGTCGGTCTGACGGCGGTTGCGCAAGGGTATGAGCGACAGGGATTCCCCTTTAATCTGATAGCGGCAGCCGCTTACGGTACCAATGCTGGCTTGTTGGGCTTGGGCCTGATGATGCGCATCCAGAACGGAGGTGATTTCTGCGCTTTCAATCAGATCGTATTCAGCTGGCCCGCCGTTGCGTGAGTCATACACCATGCCCCAGATGTGCTGGCGACCACTGGCCATTTGCACGATGGAGATGTTAATCGCCAATTGATCGCTGAACACCATGGGCAGCCAGCGATACCAGTATAGATTTTGCCAGTAGCGCGGGCCCCAGGAGTGATCCCGCAGACCAAGTCCGTTGAGTTCGAAACGTTGATCGCCGATGGTGACCGTGCCGGTGCCGCGCATGTGCTGCTCGTAGTGCGCGCGGGCGAACGATTCTTCCGGGTCTTCTTCGATGGGGTTGCCATTCGCGTCCAGAGCTTCGCCGCCGTACACCGGGGTAAAGCCGGTGAAAGTGATCTCAGCACTGGCGCTAACCCGGGGGTTGTTGGCAAAGGCTGCTTTGGGGTTGTCCATCTGCTGGGGGGTATCCAGCAGAACAACCTCACCTGAGTAGGTGAGGCGCAGGGATTTCAGGGGTTCTATGATGCTGAATGCCATGCCGCCGGCATCCAGAGCATCGTTGTTCTGGATGTGCGGACGCTGGAACATGAAAGCCACTTTGCCATTGGGCAGATAAAAGCAGAACGACATCTCAGCATGACCTTCGTTGGGGCGATTGCCTACTCGAAACCAACCACCACAGCGTTGCTGGTGATCAAACAGGTTAATGTACATGCTTTCGTTGAAATTATGTGCCGCCTCAATAGGATGCATGTATTCGTCTTCAGGCCGTAAGCGGATCGTGGCGTTTTTGCCCAAGTCCATGAGAGTTCCCCTTTAATACCATGATCGTGACTATCTGGTCAGTTTGCCTATTCAGAAATCCGATGGCAAGGGGAAGCAAAAAATAAATTAAGCGATCGCTCAATAATGGTGGGCGGGGCGCTAGCGCTCTGGCAGAGTCAGCAGTACCTTCACTTTCTCATTCACCAGGCGACTGTCCACGTACCCAATGGCCCGTTCGTTGTCGGCCACCTGCTGTAAAATGGCTGCATTTGAATCCGTTGGCCGTGGCAGTTTACCTCGGCCGCTGAATAAGTAATAAGCGCGATAGCGTTTTAGTCGAGTGCCCTCCAGCTCAACAACATTACGGTAAAAGGTTTCATAGCCTGAATCGGATTCGGGTAAGTCGAAGGCAATGATCTCCTCTCCGCTGGCAGGAAAAAGCGGCATGCGGCCAAGAAAGATCAGTCGCAGCTGGTGCTTGCTGATACTTTGCTGTGGGTTATCCGGGTGCACAATGATCGCGAGATCAGCCCATGCCCAGGGTATAAACAGCAGGCTGACTAATAATGTGATGGCGCGGGAAAAGTTTCTTCCTGACATTAAAACACCACATCGATTATAAGCGTTGTGAGTGCCGCATGGCTGGAAGCATCTTGAGCGTTCTGTGTAATCTGCCCACTTGAATTGCTATGAAAATCGAAGCGTTGCCACTCGGCTTTCAGGGCGACGTTAGACATCAAGTCATACCGTAAGCCCAGTGTCCAGGTGCTTTGAGCATAGTTGTTCAATTCCAGGCGATCGAGCGCTTGCAGGCGAAAGGTATCAAAGCCTTCGTAGCCCGGTTGCCCGGTTGGGAATGACTGCAGGCTATTGTTCACCGTGGCGAAGGCATCCAGGTTGTATTCGTTGGTGAAAGCACCCCGTACCAGATAGGGGGTAAACTTACCCAGTGGCATATGTGCCGACAGGTACCAGCCGTGGGCATCGTTTTGAAAACCGTCATCGGTGTTTCTGATGTCGAATACTTCGCTGATGATGGCAACTGCCTCGCCATCCCAGTGCAGCCCTAATGTTTGGTAGCGATACCAGGCGTCATCGGCGTTTAACGCATCCTTCACCGATTGATAGCTGGAATCGAATGCAATCACTGCATCCAGATTGCTTGCAAAGTTTGCGGTTGGTTGCAGTCGAATGTCAGTGCGATCATAGATGAGTCCATAACGCAGCTTCCATTGCTCCCACTGCAGGCTGATGTTGCCGCCAATCATGGGCTCTACTTTGATCTCGAGGTTGTCACGGGAGCGCTTCATATAGCCGGAGAATAATTGCAGATCAATGTCGACATGGTTGCTGTGGGTGAGATAGCGAATATCAGCGCCATCGAAATAACTGAAAGTTGAGAGAATGGTGGAGTACACGTCGATGGGAGGGCGTGCCCAGACATAGGAGTAACCCACATCCACGGTTTCGGAATACAGGTAGTGGGGTGTGCGCATACGGCCGATGCGAACTCGCCAGGCGCTGTTGAGGTGATAACTTAAAAACAGCCAATCCAGCTCGGGTTCAAAGCTGTCGGTGTCATCCTGATTGTAGCCTCGACTGACCACTTGAAGTGTCATTGAAAGTCGTTCTGCCAAGTCGGCATTTAGCTGCAAGCCTAAAACGCTGTCACCCTTGGCGCGCCACTTTTCGTTGTCGTAGCCCAAAAACTCCAGGCCGGGTTCCTGCATTCGGCCCAGGCCCAGCGATGTAAAGCCAGATACTTGCCAATCTTCACTGCTCATGCCGGCAGTGGTTAAGATAGGCCACAATAAGCTAATTAAGGCTAGGCATCGGAATCGAAACATAAGTTAACTTATACCGCGTAACATAATCATAAATATTCACTACATTTGCTCTATTTATATCAGTATAAAATGCAGACCACTCGCAATTGTTGGAGAACAGTATTCCCAGCAACGGACGAATAATTATAACGTTATTTTTACCTTGAACTCATGAATAGAAACGACAAAGTTCGCTTGCAGATTATGCTTATTGCCTTAATTGGTGGCTTGGCGTTGGTATTGTATCTGGTGCTCAATCTGTTTTTGACCATCGCCAATGCCAATCGCTTGGATGAGCTTCAGCAACATCATTACCCACTTATTGAAGATATAAGGGCGCTAAGGCAGGATCTGATATCAGTGCGAGAAGGCTTTGCGGCGGCAGTGGGGTTGGGGGATCAACTGCTGTTGCAAGAAAGCATGCAGTTGGGTGCAGATATCCTGCAACGAATAACCTCGATTCAACAACGCAGGCAACTGCAGCAGCGAGTCCAGCCGGTTTTTGACAGCGTGTCTCTTTACCTGCAAACCAGCACCCACCTGGCCTCCACGTTGTTGAATGATCCTGAACAGATACCGGTCTATCAGGCTGCGATGGAAGGCTCGTTGCAGGAATTTGATGCGGCCATGGCAGATCTGGAGGACTTGTTAACGCAAAGGCAAGAGCTGTATCAGGCCTTGCTGGTTGAAACCAGGCAGGCCGCCGACAGAGCCAATGTGTGGGCGGCCTGTCTTGGGGCGTTGGTGATTGTCCTGTTGTTGGGGTTGGCATTTTGGGTATCGCGCCGGGTGTTGGCCGACATTAACGAAAGTGATTGCCTCAAGGATGAATTTTTAGCAACCATCAGTCATGAGTTGTGTACACCCATGAACGGAGTAGTGGGCGCCCACAGTATGCTGCAGGATATGGCGCTGACTGATGATCAGAGGGAGTGGTTAGATATAGCCCAATCCTCTGCCGATAATATGATGAATACCATTGAGGCAGTGCTGCAGTACAGCGAAATGGCTGCAGGCAAAGCTCAGCCAATACGAAAGCCGTTTACGCTGCACAATGGGTTGGCAGAATTGCAGCGGGGATTTCGTCAGGGCTTTGCAGAGCGAGGCCTGGCCTTTGACTGTATCGCAGGCGATATATTGCACCAGCCCCTGCTGGGGGATGAGGTGCGTGTGTTGTATGTGGTTCGGCAGCTGATCAGTAACGGATTGAAGTTCACCGAGCATGGCGGGGTGCAGCTGCGGTTTGAGGTTGACAACGACCGAGCAGATCAACCCATGGTCAGGGTGCGTATTGAAGATACCGGCCCCGGCATTCCGTTGCAGCATCTGGCTCGGTTGCAGCAACCGTTTAATCAGCTGGATGGCTCTTTTTCCCGCCGTCACCAGGGCATGGGCATTGGCCTTGCCACCTGTATGGGGGTGGCCAATCTGCTGGGTGGCAGCCTCAGCTTGCAGAACGGCCCGCAGGGCGGTGTAACCGCGGATTTCTGCTTTCCCGTTGAGCTGCCTTACACTGAAAACAGCGCTCGGTAAGACAATGCCTCCGTTAGATTGCGCTTGCTGATGTGTTCCGCTTGCTCAAGATCGGCCAGGGTGCGTGCCACTTTCAGTATTCGATGATAGCCGCGTGCAGACAGCCCCAGCCGTTCCACTGCCTGTTGCAAAAACAAAGTATCCTTCTCGTTAAGCTTACACACCTGCTCCAGTTGTTTGGAGGTGAGATCGTGATTAGCGCACCCCTGTCGCTGCAGTTGTATCTGGCGGGCACAGGTGACTCGATCCCGAACACTGGCGCTGGGTTCTCCGCCATTTTGTTTTTGCAATTCACTGATGGGCATGGCATCTACCCGCACGTGCATGTCGATGCGATCCAGCAGCGGGCCGGACAGTTTGCTTTGATATTTATTGCAGCACAGTTGGGGATTGCTGCAGCCTTCCGGTGGTTGCTCCGGGTGTCCGCATGGGCAGGGGTTGAGGGCGGCAATCAGTTGGAAATTGGCAGGGTAGGTGACTTGTTGCGCAGCGCGGGAGATCGCGATTTCACCGGTCTCCAGTGGTTCACGTAATACCTCCAGTACTTTGCGGGGGAACTCCGGCAGCTCATCCAAAAATAGAATACCGTTATGAGCCAGTGAGATCTCGCCAGGTTTGGGGTTGCTGCCTCTGTCAATTCTAGCTAATTACACTTTTCTGCACTTTCAAATATCAAGGGCTTGTGCGAGATGTTACATTTAATGTAGTCCGATACTACATCTTATAATGCGACTAGATTAAGAGATTACAGCTAATGTCACGACTGTCTTCAAGTGGTAGTGCCAGATCGATTCCAAAAAACAACCGAAGTCTTACTGGGCGAGTATCTTTTGGCGGGGCTGATGAGTCTCAACCTTTTGAATCCTCGCTTGAAAGAGACCTCCTCCAGGTCGTCAGCTTTGATCAAGAGGTCACTAGAGCGCTTTCTCAACCGGTGAAAATTGATTTTGAAGGTGGCAGGCACTACTACCCAGACCTCCTTGTGGAATATGAAAACTTCAAACCGGTGCTATTTGAGGTGAAATTTCGCCAGGAGTTGAAGGATAGCTGGGATGTGTTGAAGCCTAAGTTTAAAGCGGCAATCGCCTTTGCTCGTGAAAGGGGAATGATCTTTAGGGTGATTACTGAACAGGAAATTAGAGGCAATGCACTAGTCGAGAATGTTCGCTTCTTGCGTGGGTATATGGATATCCCAGTTGAACTTGGGGTTAAAAAATCACTGATTGAAACACTTAGGGTTTTAGGGCCGTGCGCGACCCCTAAAGTCCTACTTGAAACTGCTTTTGACTCGAAAGAGTGGCGTTTGAAGGGGCTCAAATGCTTATGGTTTTTGATTGCTAATCAGCAAGTCAAAAGTGATTTGTTTAAGAAACTAACAATGACCAGTTCGATCTGGATAAATGAGAGGAGTGTATGTCAAATTCCGCTTTCTTACAGATTAAGGCTGGCTCGATAGTTGAGTCGGGTAAGTCTAAATATAAGATAACTCACCTTCTCAGCGTCGATACCGTGCTTGCTGAGAACCTAAAGGATAAAACGGTCAAGAAGCTCCGAATTGATAAATTGCGCCGCTTGACCGAGGCCGAGTCAGGCGACGCGCTGATTGAGACCGTTGATATCAATGAGTTTTCAGATGAGGAGTGGAAGGTTGCACAGTTTAGATTTGAGTGTATTCGACCACTACTAGATGACCCTTTCCGGACGCGCCAAAAAGCCGAAATTATTGCGCAAGAAGCAGGAGTTCATGTGGCGACCCTTTATGGGTGGTTGAAGGCCTATCAAAACGATGGTCACTTATCGGCCTTGATACCCCGAGCACGAGGTAGAAAAGAAGGTAAGACACTCTTGGACCCGGCTCTTGAAGCAATAATCACTTCTGCTATTGATGAGTTTTACCTAAGCAAGCAGCGATACACGCCGGCCGATGTCATCGAGGAGGTCAAAGTGATGTGTCGGGTAGCTGGAGTAAAGCCCCCGCATGCGAATACGGTAAGAGCGCGTATCAAAAAGATCAGTGAGAAGGAGGCTTTAAAACGCAGAGGGAGGCGCGATAAAGCTCGCGATTTATTTGATCCTGTACAAGGGCCTTTTCCTGGCGATGACTTTCCCTTGGGTGTTGTACAAATTGATCATACACCAGCAAATGTAATTGTGGTGGACGAAATAACGCGAGAAGAGCTTGGGCGTCCGTGGCTGACTTTAGCTATTGATGTCTGGAGTCGGGCAATTTTGGGGGTCTATGTCAGTATGGACGCTCCTAGTGCCACCGCAGTAGGTATTTGCATTGCTCGATCAATGCTTCCTAAGACTGAGTACCTTGCCAGACTCGAGGTGCCAGGCGAATGGCCTATGTGCGGGAAAATGAGAGCGATTCATGTCGATAATGCGAAAGAATTCCGAGGGGAAATGCTACGGAAAAGCTGTCAACAATACGCTATTGACCTAAACCTTCGCCCTGTAAAAACACCTCACTACGGTGGCCATATTGAGAGGTACATGGGTGTAGCCTCACGGTTATTACATAAGCTTCCAGGTACGACCTTTTCAAAACCCGAAGAGCGGAAAGGTTATAACTCAGGAAAAGAAGCTGTAATGACATTACATGAAGTCGAGCAACACCTTGTGGATTTTATCGTCAATGTATATCACCAGCGAATACATAGTTCTATTAATGTTACTCCCAGAAGAATGTGGGAGCTTGGAGTCTTAGGCGACGACGATCGGCTCGGCGTAGGTTTGCCCGACATTCCTGCTGATCCAGATCGACTTGTCTTGGATTTTTTGCCCTATGAAATGAGGAGTGTGCAAAACTACGGCATCCAATTAGATTGCATTAACTATTATCACGAGGTGCTGAACCGTTGGATCAATTCTAAAGATCCTGATGATGATCGTAGGAAGAGAAAGTTTATTATTAGACGGGATCCAAGAGATATTTCAAAGGTGTTCTTTTTTGACCCGGATGCAAAGTCCTATTATGTCATTCCCTATAGGAATACTTCCCTGCCACCAATCAGTATCTGGGAATTAAGAGAAACTAGACGAAAACTTCTCGAAGAAGGTGCTAAGCATGTGGACGAAGATTTGATTTTTAGTGCATTGCTTCGTATGAAGGCGAGAGTTAATGACGCTAAAAAACAAACTAAGTCGACTAAATTAAAAGCACATAGAGCTGAACGAGCAAAAAAACTCTCCAAGGCTTCCACTCCCTCTGAGCAAATTAGTGTTGCTACCCCTAAATCGAATGCTAATGATTTTGTTTCCCAGAGTGAAAGTGACTTTGAGGATATTTTCTCGATTCGCGAAGAATATTTCTCCGATTTAAGAAGGAAGTGAAACCATGTTTGAGCACCTAGATGAGTCGGTGATCCCTATTATTGGTCAATCAATGGAGCAAAAACTAGAGTGGGTTAGAAGCGATTTTTGGGTTGGGTATACCAGAGCCGATGAAATACTTGGATACCTAGATGATCTCATGCACTACCCGAAGTCCATACGAATGCCATGTGCACTCTTGGTCGGTGAGCCAGGCAACGGTAAAAGCACTATCGTTGAAGAATTTTCGAGTAGGCATGAAGTTACATTTAAAGAAACCGGTGAGCCAATTATGCCAGTTCTTGTTATGGATATGCCGTCTCGCCCTAAAGATTCGGAATTCTACAGCCAAATACTATTTGCACTTAAAGTCGCCCATAAAACAAGTGATGGTGTTGAGTCGAAAAAGGATCAAGCGCATCGTATGTTGCTCGCACTTCAAACACGAATTGTTATTTTGGACGAATTTCACGACATACTTCACTGTACGAGTCGAGAACAGAGAGCATTTTTATCTGTGCTGAAGAAGTTGACGAATCTCTTAAAAATTCCCGTTGTTGGCGTAGGAACACGGGAGGCTATAACTGTTTTTCATACTGACACGCAGCTATCCAGTCGGTTTGAGGCTATAGGTCTTTCTAAATGGAAGTTAGACAAAGAATTCATAAAACTACTCATAAGTTTCGAGAGGCTGCTGCCTTTGGCGGAACCGTCCTACTTAAATAGCAGGGAAATAGCGACTAAATTGTTTAGCATGAGCGAGGGGACGATTGGTGGTTTGAATCGAGTCCTGGTCATGGCCACAACGCAGGCATTGAGAGAAGGTAAAGAGAAAATCACATTGGAAACTTTGAATAATATTAACTATGTGAAATTAAAAGACTATGGTCTCCAAGCTAACAAGTGATTCACTTCCGAGTTATTGGCCTTATCCCCTTACGCCAAAACCCGGTGAATTGCTCAGCTCCTGGTTAGCTAGGAACTCGTTCTATAGTGGATTAAACCCATATCGATTTTGTCAGCGTTTGTTGCCGAATACTCCCATATGGGATCGAGATATAGACCGATACATCCCTATAAAAGTTGCGGAGGAACTGTCTCTTCTTTCTGGCATAAGTTGTACAATTATTGAATCCATGACTTTCGGAGTCATGCAGAAAAATGCTTATTCAAATTGGTCCGAGATAGAATCGGTTACACCGATGATATTATCGTTGGGTATGCATGGGCGTAGTAGATTCCATTTTGGATTGCAGTACTGCCCATATTGCTTGAATGAAAACTCCTATTTCCGAAAGTGTTGGCGACTTGCGTTCAATACACATTGTGATCAGCATGGATGCCAATTGCTTGATGCTTGTCCATTCTGTGAAGAAAAAATCATTCCTCATAGGGCTGAACACGTTGACCTATGCTGGAAGTGCAAAAGAAATTTAAGTCTAAGTAATGTTAGTGAAATTGCTGCCTCGGTTATCCCAAAAAAACAACGGTTGTCGGTATCTCCGGACGGGGTGATTTGTTGTGATCTTTCGTTAGGTGCCTCTAGTACCGCTATTTTGCGAAATTTTCGAAGCCTTATAAAGGTTGTTGTAGAAGTCAACCATGATAAATTAGTGAATGCTTCAGGATCAAAAAAACTTCAATTTGAGCTGCTCAGAGTGAATGCGAGAAAGGAAATAACAAAAATACTGGAGGAAATTCTAGCTGCATGGCCGGAGTCATTTCACAAGTATATGGTTCGGAATAATGTCACTCAGCGTAAATTTTCAAGATCAAAATATGATGAGTTTATGACCTGTGAAATCGAAAAGCTTCCCATTGGAAGAAAGGTTCATCGTGTCTATAAACCAGTTGTATATACGGAGGAATTAAAAAATTTAAAAAGGCGTTCTATAAAGCAATATAGAGTTGACCGGTCAAACACCTTGCTTAAGGATTGCGTGGATGCATAGGTTCAATCCGGTGTGCGGTCGTTGCGAGTCATCAGAGTATCGAATTAAACGAATCGAGCGAGGTGTTCCTTATTGTGAAAAATGTTATGCGCATATGTTTCCTGTGGTTCTTTGTGAAAAGTGCTATAGGACTGCGAGAATATTCAAGTTTGACGAAATAAAGATATGTCGAAAATGTAGAAATTCATCGCTGAGATGTGC
>Ga0209555_10003300_pt1 | contig 10876 bp, 8 predicted proteins | sample SaaInl85LU_5_DNA_FD_184643 | JGI IMG/M metagenome (GOLD analysis project Ga0209555, IMG submission 184643) | Marine microbial communities from expanding oxygen minimum zones in the Saanich Inlet - ESP_85LU_5_DNA (SPAdes) (version 2) | ecosystem: Environmental > Aquatic > Marine > Intertidal zone... | reverse complement strand
AGAGTCGTATCGCTGAACTGTTTTCAGAAAAGCAAAAGCAGGTGATTACGCTTATTGAGGTGAATGAAGTCATCGAAGTGATGGGACAACCCGAAGATTACATGTCTGAAGAGGAGCCCGAAGAAAAGGCGGCTGGTCAGCAATCGAATAAACGCCTTTATCGAGACCCGGACAGTACAGTCCTTGGAGGGGTATGTTCAGGAGTCGGACATTACTTAAATATTGATGCGGTTTGGATTCGACTCATCTTCTTGGCCATGGTTTGGAGTGGGTTATCTATTCTATTCTACTTCATTCTTTGGGCGATCATTCCTAAGGCAGAAACAACAGCCCAAAAGCTCGAAATGAAGGGAAAGGCAGCTACCTTCAGCAATATCGAAGACTACGTTCGCAAGGGTTATGAAAATGTAAAAGATGACTTCAAAAACGTAGACTTCAAGGGTGCCGGGGAAAAGGCAAAACAAGGAGCTAGCGGATTTTTCGCATTTCTAGGCGAGCTCATCTCAAAATTATTCTCTGCACTAGGGAAAGTTTTAAGCTTTATTGCCAATATCCTGGGAAAGCTTTTGGGCGTCATCATTCTGATAACAACGGTGGCGCTAATTATAGCACTAACAGTTAGTTTTATCATCGGTTCGTTTATCGATATCAATATCGGCAATGACATACTAGTATTGCCAGGGTTTGAATTCATTGGACCTGATTGGGGAGGACCTTTTCATCCGATCTGGTATCATATCAGCATGATGCTCACCTTTGGTATACCCGCATTTAGCTTACTGCTTTTTGCGCTCCAATTACTATTCAAGAATATGGGGCGACTTAGTGGAAGTATAAAAATCGGATTATTAGCAGTCTGGATGATAAGCCTAGTCAGCTTCATTATTCTCAGTTTAACCCAATTTTAGAAGCAGCTAGAGTCTAGATGCCTTTACAGCGATGGCATTTTTCTCTACAATAACCCTTTCGAGTGGTTTTCCGCTAATATGACTTTCTAACCACGAAAGAATATCGAGGTACAAGAAAGATCTGCGCTCATAATAATCTTCTTCAAGGGGCTTTAATTCATCGTAAAGCTCCTTGAATTTTTGTTTTAAATCTTGGGGATAGACGCTTCCCAAACTTCGTATAAATTGGATGAGTAAACGTTGTACCTCGTGCAAATCATTCATGCGAATTAAGAAACGATACGTAGTTAAAAGTAAGTCGTCAAGATTTGCATCATTCCCCGACTCGAAATGAGCGATAACATTAAGTATTCTAGAAAAACATAATAGATCTTCACGCATACTTAATGAACGATTTTCAATGACAGGCTTTAAATAATCAATACATCGATTGTGCTCACCTGCACCAAAACAAAGTGAAGCGATTTTATAGTGCAACATCATGATGTGGTGATCATCAATTTGGTGCTTATATTTTTCAATACCCTCAAACAGCTCATCGATGATCGTTAATCCATTTCGAAAATCTCCTTGCAAGAAATGAAGATTGAGCCTATTGTTACCTAGATACAAGAAGGCAAGTGCCTTGGTGTTGGTGTTTTGTGGAAAATAATCAGAGTTGATCTGGTCTTTTAAAGTCTCAATCGTTTGACGAAAACGCTCCGGATGCCTGAGTAGCATTAAAGACTCAAGCAGGTAATTATTCGCTTTGAGATAAAAAATTGGATGTGAAGCAATCATCTCAGGGTTCTGATCAAATAACGACACCCACCTTGATGCATGCCTGTATAAGCCTAAGAAATCTTGAGTAATCATACTGTACCAAACATGTGCCTTACTATACCAAAGCCGTTCTCTAAAACCTAACTGCTCGTAATCAACTTTGGGTAGTTCTTCGAAGAAATACTGGGTGATCTCTCGATATTCTTGATCACTTTTAACGTAACCTCCTTTCAATAGTTTCTCATACAAGCGTAAGGAGAGATTCGATAGTTGACTGCAAAGCATATTAGCTTCACCAAGGCGTTTCGTATCGTAAACCAATTGGTCGGTACGGTTGCTCAAGCTTCGTGTAATGTATTGTGATTCGATAATTTTTTCAAATTCGATAATCTCATACTCAGCATATTTCTCGTCCCATTTCTGAGTGAGCTGCTTTGTCTTTTCCAGAATTTTCAAACTCTGTTTATACAATCCCTTCTGATATAAAACCGTAGCAAAATCGAGCTGCTCCCGTATTTGCATCCTAGGGTTTTGAATACTAGGACTCATTCGAAGACTCGTGAGTAACTGCTTGTATAAATGGGATTTAAGATTGGCTAATTGGGGTTTACTCACAAACGATTGTTTGCTTAATTCCTTCTCATCATACCCATCTACCTTATCTAAAAAATCAAAAAGTTGAATGAATTTGGCGTCTTTGTGTCCATCGATACGACTGGCAAATAGTTTAAACTGCCGTTTTTGAGCCTTTGTAAGCGATTTAACCAATAAAAATACAGGTTCTTGGGCTTTTTTAGTCGTCAGACCTTTATTTGATTTAAATCTCTTCATATCAGTACTTTAAGTATATTTGCACTCTCTTAGACGTCGTAATATATATTTAAGGTCTGAATAAAGGCCTTTCTAAGCCATTATTTTTGGTGAAATTTTAAGCGCTAGCGCTCTATGAGTAAAGAAAAAGTTGAAATTTTTGACACCACCCTTCGCGACGGCGAGCAGGTGCCTGGTTGTAAACTTGACACAAAAAGCAAATTAGAAATTGCTGAACAGTTAGATTTGTTAGGCGTCGATATTATTGAGGCGGGATTCCCGATCTCGAGTCCTGGTGATTTTCATTCAGTTGAAGAAGTTGCCAAACTGGTTAAAAACGCAAGAGTTTGTGGGTTAACCAGAGCGGTTCAAAAAGATATCGAGGTTGCCGCCGATGCGCTTAAACATGCAAAGAGGCCTAGAATCCATACCGGGATAGGAACATCAGACTCTCATATTACTCACAAATTCAAAGCGACTCGAGAAGAAATTATTGAGCGCGCAGTTAAGGCAGTTTCTTATGCCAAGACTTTTGTAGAAGACGTTGAGTTCTACGCTGAAGATGCTGGTAGAACCGATAATGAATTTTTAGCAAGAGTCTGTGAGGCTGTTGTCGCAGCTGGAGCAACCGTACTAAATATTCCTGACACAACAGGCTATTGTCTTCCTGAAGAATATGGAGCTAAAATGGCTTATCTGAAGGCTAACGTGAAAGGCATTCACAAGGCGACCCTTTCTTGTCATTGTCACAACGATCTAGGCTTAGCTACAGCGAATGCCGTTGCAGGTGCTGCTCACGGTGCACGTCAAATCGAATGTACCATCAACGGTATCGGCGAGCGCGCGGGGAATACTGCTTTAGAAGAGGTAGTGATGATCTTGAAACAACATCCGACCCTAAATCTTTATACCGACGTAAATAGTCGAATGCTCAATCACCTTAGTCAGCTCGTTTCTGACCGAATGGGGATGGCAGTTCAAGCCAACAAAGCCATTGTAGGAGCAAATGCTTTTGCTCACAGCTCAGGTATTCATCAAGATGGTGTAATTAAGAACCGTGAAACCTATGAAATTATCGACCCTCTTGAAGTTGGTGTCGATCAATCGGCAATTGTTTTAACAGCTAGAAGCGGAAGAGCAGCTCTTGCCTACCGTGCAAAGAATATCGGATTCGAATTTGATAAGTTACAACTCGATGCAATGTATGAGAAGTTTCTCATCATGGCCGACACCAAAAAAGAAATTGGAGACGACGATATCGTCGAACTCATGAAACAGATTTAATACTCCCCCAACTACCAATGAAAAAAACACTATTCGATAAGGTGTGGGATTCCCACGTTGTGAAGTCAATTCCTGGAGGACCCGATGTGCTTTTCATCGATCGTCACATGGTACATGAAGTAACTAGCCCGGTAGCCTTTTTAGGTCTGAAAAATCGTGGAATAAAAGTTCTTCACTCTGAGCGTACTTTTGCTACTGCCGACCACAATACTCCAACACTTAATCAACACCTACCTGTTGAAGACCCGCTTTCAGCAAACCAATTAGCGGCTTTAGAGCGCAATGCGAAGGAGCACGGTATTTCTTACTGGGGTCTCGGTCACGAGAAAAATGGAATTGTTCACGTTGTAGGACCAGAATACGGAATCACAGTACCAGGAGCAACCATCGTTTGTGGAGATTCACATACTTCAACTCATGGTGCATTCGGTGCCATTGCCTTTGGTATCGGTACTTCTGAGGTAGAAATGGTACTTGCTTCTCAATGTATTATGCAGCCAAAACCAAAAAGCATGCGTATTCACATCGAAGGAAATGTAGGAAATGGAGTTACCCCGAAAGACGTTGCATTATACATTATTTCAAAACTGAGTACTTCAGGTGCTACAGGATACTTTGTAGAATATACAGGACCCGTTTTTGAAAATATGAGTATGGAAGGTCGTATGACTGTTTGTAATCTTTCGATTGAAATGGGAGCCCGAGGTGGTATGATCGCACCAGATCAAACTACTTTTCACTACATCAAAGGACGTGAATTCGCCCCTCAAGGAGCCGACTGGGACAAGGCCATGGATTACTGGCAGACGCTCTACACCGACGAAGGCGCGATTTACGATAAAGAATTAATTCTTCAGGGTTCTGATATCGAACCGATGATTACTTACGGTACCAACCCTGGAATGGGTGTGGGTATTTCTAAGAACATCCCTTCAGCAAGCGAGTCAAAAGACAGCGCAGACAGCTATAAAAAATCCCTGAATTATATGGGATTCAACGAAAACGAACCCCTATTAGGTAAGAAAGTCGATTACGTATTCTTAGGTAGTTGTACCAATGGTCGTATCGAAGATTTTAGAGCCTTTACAAACATCATTAAGGGTCGTAAAAAAGCGGATCATATTACAGCTTGGTTAGTTCCAGGTTCGCACAAGGTGCGCCAGGCAATTATCGACGAAGGTCTTTATGATATTCTCACCGAGGCAGGTTTTGAATTAAGAGAGCCCGGCTGTTCAGCATGTCTAGCAATGAATGAGGATAAAATACCTGCAGGTAAAGTGGCGGTAAGTACCTCAAATAGAAACTTCGAAGGTCGTCAAGGACCGGGAGCAAGAACCATGCTAGCAAGCCCGACTGTAGCCGCTGCAACAGCAGTAATGGGAGTAGTAACTGATCCAAGAACATTAAGCAACTAAGATGGCCTACGATAAATTCACCAAACTAACGAGTACTGCGGTACCTCTACCGATCGAGAACGTCGATACTGACCAAATCATTCCAGCCCGTTTTCTAAAAGCAACTGAACGTAAAGGTTTCGGGGATAACTTATTCAGAGACTGGCGTTACAACCAGGACAATACTCCTAAAGAAGATTTCGTTTTAAATAACGAGACTTACACTGGAAAAATCTTAGTTGGAGGTAAAAACTTCGGTTCTGGATCTTCAAGAGAGCATGCTGCATGGGCAATATATGACTATGGTTTTCGATGTGTCATTTCAAGCTTCTTTGCCGATATCTTTAAAAATAACTGCTTAAATATCGGGGTATTACCTGTTCAGGTATCTGAAGCCTTTTTGGCAGAGATTTTCAAAGCAGTTGAAGCCAACCCAGAGGTACAAATTACCGTTAATCTTGAAGATCAAACCGTTTCTTTGGAGGGAAGTGAAACTAAGGAATCCTTCGATATCAATTCATACAAGAAAGAAAATATGAAGAACGGATTTGACGATATCGACTACCTACTCAACCTCGGTGAGGATATCGCTACATTCGCTACTCAAAGACCTTTCTAATAGGTTCAAATCTGAATGAAATGAGCCCTCAAAGAAAGCGTCTTGTTGAAATAATGGACACCACCCTTAGGGACGGTGAACAAACCTCAGGGGTTTCATTTACCGCTGGCGAAAAACTAACGGTTGCTCAACTACTCTTAGAAGAATTAGGAGTAAATCGTATTGAGATCGCCTCAGCCCGAGTTTCTAAAGGAGAGTTAGATGCGGTTAAACGAATAACTAACTGGGCTTCAAGTAAAGAATATCTAGGCCGAATAGAGGTACTAACCTTTGTGGATAACGGTGTCTCTTTAGATTGGATGATCGATGCCGGTGCTAAAGTTCAAAACCTTCTCACTAAAGGTTCGATGAACCACTTAACGCATCAACTTAGACAAACTCCTCAAGAACATTTTAGCCTCATCGCGGACAACCTAAAGGCCGCTACATCAAAGGGGATTACTTCTAACATTTATCTCGAAGATTGGAGTAATGGAATGCGCAACTCGCGCGAGTATGTTTTTGAGTTTCTAGATTTCCTAAGTACCCAGCCTGTTTCAAAAATTTTATTACCTGACACCTTAGGAGTACTAAATCCTGACGAGACCTTCAGATACTTAAAGGAAATACTCGAGCGCTATCCTGATCAACATTTTGATTTTCATGGGCACAATGACTACGACCTAGGTGTTGCGAATGCACTAGAGGCTGTACGCGCTGGAGTTCACGGCTTACACCTTACGGTAAACGGTATGGGTGAGCGAGCGGGTAATGCACCTCTAGCTAGTGTAATTGCTGTTCTCAACGATTTTGAGCATAGTGTTAAAACCGATGTGAAAGAAAAGGCACTGTTCAAGGTTAGTCAACTAGTTGCTACCTTCAGTGGATTTCATATACCGGTGAATAAACCTGTTGTTGGTGCAAATGTATTTACGCAAACTGCTGGAATTCACGCTGACGGAGATGCCAAAAACAATCTGTATTACAACGATCTATTACCGGAGCGTTTTGGTAGAAAACGCGCTTATGCACTCGGAAAAACATCAGGTAAGGCGAATATTGCCAAGAACCTCTCCACACTAGGAATTACTTTAAGTGATGAAGATCTCAAGAAGGTAACTGCTCAAGTAATCGCACTAGGAGACAAAAAACAGAAGGTAACCTTAGACGATCTACCCTACATCATCTCAGATGTATTAGGAGAGTCAAGTTATGAGCAGCATGTTAAGGTGACTTCATACGTTCTTACTCATTCAAAAGGACTAAAACCTTCAACCACCGTAAGTCTTCAAATCGGAGAAGAAGTACACGAAGAAATCGCGTCAGGAGATGGTCAGTACGATGCCTTTATCAATGCGGTTCGCAAAATCTATAAGAAGAAGCAATTGGAGCTTCCTAGACTTGTAGATTATTTGGTGATGATTCCTCCCGGAAGTAACTCTGATGCGCTTTGTGAAACTACCATTACTTGGAAGCACAACGAACGTGAATTCACCACGAGAGGGCTCGATGTAGATCAAACCGTATCAGCCATTAAGGCTACCGAAAAAATGTTAAATCAAATTACTACCTAATGAATTATACTATTGCACTGCTTGCTGGTGACGGGATTGGACCAGAAGTAACCGCCGAAGCTGTAAAAGTAAGCAACGCGATTGCCAAAAAATTCGGCCACGAACTGAATTGGAACCCTGCACTAACCGGAGCTGCTGCTATCGATGCGGTGGGTGATCCTTATCCGCCAGAAACTCATGAAGTTTGCGCAAGCTCTGATGCCGTATTATTCGGAGCAATTGGTCTTCCTAGATTTGATAATGACCCTTCAGCAAAGGTGCGTCCAGAGCAAGGATTACTTCGTATGAGAAAGCAACTTGGGTTATTTGCAAATGTGCGTCCGACCTTTGTCTTCCCATCACTAATCGACAAGTCTCCTCTTAAAAGAGATCGTATCGAAGGAACCGATTTAGTTTTCGTTCGTGAGCTTACCGGAGGTATTTACTTCGGAGAACGCGGAAGACAAGACGAAGGTGAAACCGCCTACGACACCTGTACTTATACTCGTGAAGAAATCAAAAGATTAGCTCGTAAAGGTTTTGAACTCGCAAGATCAAGACGAAAGTCTCTTTGTCTTGTAGACAAAGCAAACGTACTAGAAACCTCTAGACTTTGGAGAGAGACTCTTCAAGGAATGGAAGAAGAATATCCAGACGTAAAGGTAACCTACGAATTAGTAGACGCCGTTGCGATGCGACTCATTCAATGGCCAAGTGCGTACGATGTTTTAATTACAGAAAACTTATTCGGAGACATCCTTACCGACGAAGCTTCTGTAATTTCTGGATCAATGGGACTCATGCCTTCTGCATCGATCGGTTCAGAAGTAGCCCTTTACGAACCCATTCACGGTTCATTCCCACAAGCGACGGGCAAAAATATCGCTAACCCATTAGCAACGGTTTTATCAGCTGCTATGATGTTCGAAATGTCATTCAGTCTAAAAGAAGAAGCCGAACTCATTCGCTCCGTGGTGAATCAGTCTTTAGCTGATGGCGTGGTTACCGAAGACCTTGCAGACGGCGCTAAAGCCTATAAGACTTCAGAGGTTGGAGATTATTTGGTCTCGCTCATTGAGAAAGCATAAGTAATGAAAACAAAAAGGGCGCCGATGGCGCCCTTTTTTATATATCAAATTGAAACGATTATACAATCTTCTTCATAGCTGTCATTGCTGTTCTAAGTGTAGTTCCGATCGCTTCGATTGGGTGGTTACGAAGGGCAGCATTAACCTCAATAAGTTTCTTATTATCTACACCTGCTGAAGCAACACCCTTACCGATTACATCCGTATCAATCGTCTTCATAAAATCAGTAAGTAACGGCTTACATGCGTGATCAAATAAATAGCAGCCGTACTCAGCTGTATCAGAGATTACGCGATTCATTTCATAAAGCTTCTTACGGGCAATAGTGTTAGCGATAAGCGGTGTTTCGTGAAGTGACTCATAGTAAGCCGACTCTGACTTAATACCCGCATCTACCATAGTCTCGTAGGCCAATTCAACACCGGCACGTACAAATGCAACCATAAGTATTCCGTGATCAAAGTACTCTTGCTCATCGATAGTTGCAGAGGTTACCTCAGTTTTCTCGAAGTTAGTTTCAGCAGTTGCCGCTCTCCAAGTAAGAAGGTTTTTATCATCATTTGCCCAGTCTTCCATCATCGTTGAAGAGAAGTGTCCAGACATGATATCGTCCATATGTTTTTGAAATAACGGAGCCATGATGGTTTTAAGCTCTTCAGATAATTCAAAAGCTTTAATCTTAGCGCTGTTAGAAAGTCGATCCATCATATGAGTAATACCACCATGCTTTAATGCTTCAGTGATAGTTTCCCATCCGTACTGAATGAGTTTAGCAGCGTACGTAGGCTCGATTCCCTTTTCAACCATCTTATCGAAAGAAAGAATAGAACCTGTTTGAAGTACCCCACAAAGAATGGTTTGTTCTCCCATTAAATCTGATTTCACCTCAGCAACAAAACTAGACTCTAGTACACCAGCTCTGTGACCTCCTGTAGCCACGGCATAGGCCTTCGCTTGAGCTAGACCTTTTCCTTCAGGGTCATTCTCTGGGTGAACCGCAATAAGAGTTGGCACTCCGAATCCACGCTTATACTCTTCACGAACCTCAGAACCCGGGCTCTTTGGAGCAACCATGATTACCGTAAGGTCTTCTCTTACCTGTGTACCTTCTTCAACGATATTGAAACCGTGCGAATAGGTAAGTGTAGCTCCCTTTTTCATGTGTGGCATAACCGCTTCAACAACCGCTGTATGTTGTTTGTCTGGAGTAAGGTTGATCACCACATCCGCAGACGGAATAAGTTCTTCATAAGTACCTACTTTGAAGTTATTGGAAGTTGCATTCACATAAGAAGCACGCTTTTGATCGATTGCCGATTGACGAAGAGCATAAGAAATGTCTAGTCCTGAATCGCGCATGTTTAACCCTTGGTTTAGACCCTGAGCACCGCATCCTACGATCACGATTTTCTTGCCCTCTAAAGCAGATACGCCATCAGCGAACTCTTCCGAAGACATGAAACGACATTTTCCTAGTTGAAGTAATTGCTCTCTTAGTGAAAGCGTGTTGAAGTAATTAGCCATAATTATTGGTTATTTTCTGTAAAGGAATTTAAAATTTCTGAAATGCCCATTGGGGCTTTGGTTACCGAAAGACGACCTGATCGAACAAATTGTAATAATCCGAATGGAGCCAGTTGCTCTCTTAATTGTTCAGTCTCGTGTCTAAATCCGGTCTTTTCGATAACGAAAAACTCAGGAGAAACGGTAACGATACTCGCATGACTCTGCTTTATAAAGTTTTGAATCTGACGTTCCTCGAAAAGGAAGTTCGTCTTAACCTTATAAAGAGCGGTCTCTTGAAAGATCGTCTCCTCATCGGTATGATAAAAAGTTTTAATTACATCGACCTGTTTTTCAATCTGTTGAACGAGTTTTTTCACTTTAGTCTCGGTCACATTAACTACGATCACAAATCGAAATACGTCTGTGATTTCAGAAGGTGAGGTAGCTAGACTCTCAATATTGATGTGTCTTTTTAAGAAAATCGCTGAAATACGGTTCAGTAAGCCAACGTTATTTTCTGAATAAATCGAAATAGTATAAGTGGTTGTCATTACTGTAAACGAATTTCATTAAGTGAAGCCCCTGTCGGAATCATAGGGAATACATTGTCTTCCTTTTCAACCGCAACCTCTAAGAAGTATGGGCCTTCGGCGTTAATCATTTCTTCAATAGCAGACGCCAAGTCTTTACGCTCGGTTACCTTCTGAGCCGGGATATGATATCCTTTAGCAATAGTAACAAAGTCAGGGTTGGTCATCTCTGTCGAAGCATAACGACGATCGAAGAATAGCTGTTGCCACTGTCTTACCATTCCTAGGTATTCATTGTTGAGTACTAGAATTTTAACTGCTGCGCCGGTTTGAAAGATAGTACCTAATTCTTGAATCGTCATTTGGTAACCTCCATCACCGATCACCGCAACTACCTGTCTGTCTGGAGCTCCCATTTTGGCGCCAATTGCAGCAGGTAATG
>Ga0209555_10003299_pt1 | contig 10880 bp, 3 predicted proteins | sample SaaInl85LU_5_DNA_FD_184643 | JGI IMG/M metagenome (GOLD analysis project Ga0209555, IMG submission 184643) | Marine microbial communities from expanding oxygen minimum zones in the Saanich Inlet - ESP_85LU_5_DNA (SPAdes) (version 2) | ecosystem: Environmental > Aquatic > Marine > Intertidal zone... | reverse complement strand
CATAATAGTGTCTTCAAAGACACAATTTAATTTAGTATCTTTGTACATATGAATTTAATTGTACGAACACTTAATGAAAATGACTATGACGATATTCTCGTCAAGTGGTGGAGTGATTGGGGTTGGGAATCTCCTGAAAAAGATTTCTTACCTGATAATGGGACAGGAGGAGTAATGGTATTAGATGGAGATGAACCAATATGTGCAGGTTTTATTTACGTTACTAACTCTTCCGTGGCTTGGGTTGATTGGATTGTTTCGAGTAAAACTTATAGAAAGAAACCAAACAGACAAAAGGCAATTGAATTATTGATTAAAAGTCTAACAAATATATGTAAGAGTAGTGGATATAAGTATTCATATGCTTTGATAAAACACAAAGGGCTAATCGGAGCATACGAGCAGCTTGGATATATCAAAGGTGACTCATACACAAGTGAGATGATAAAAGTATTATAATATGGCGGCATTTACAACTATAGCAGCAGGTATTGGTTTAGCGGCAACGGCAGGAAGCACTGCAATGTCGTTTGGTCAAGCAGCAAAACAAAGAAAGGCTCAAGAAGAGGCTGAAAGAAAAGCAGAAGAATCTATGGCTCAGGCTCGAAAGAGACTTGAGGTTAATTACGCTGATGCTCTGTCTATCCAAAAAGAACCTTACGAACTACAACGTGAAGCATTACTTTCTCAAGGTGCTCAGGCTTTACAGGCAGGAGTAGAGAGTGAGAGAGGTGGTGCTGCAACCGCAGGTCGTGTCTTAGCTGCTCAACAACAAGGTCAGGGTGCTATTCGCTCTGAGATGGGTAAAGATTTATTTAATCTTGAGGCTATGCAGGCTGAAGAAGATTCAAGACTTAGAGACCTTAATACTCAACTTGATTTAGGAGAGGCTCAAGGTGCTCAGCAAGCCGCAGCAGAGGCTGAAGAAAAAGCAGCTATGTTTAAGAATCAAGCAATTCAAGGCGTAGTAAATACAGTAGGTCAAGCAGCAGCTATGGCGCCATTATTCGGAAAAAACGCAGGTGTTAGACAGGGTAATACTATGTTAAACCAAGGTGGTGGTGTTGAAGGTGTACAAAAAAGTATTGGAGGTCTTCAAACAACAAATGGTATGTACAATGGAGTAGATATTACACCTCTTCAAAAACAAGGGTTAACTAATGCTCAGTTTCAGGATTTTATGGGTCAGCAATCGGGTGATTGGGCAAGAGGATTCAGGAGAGATATGGGAATACAAACAGGCGCAGGTCGTTTTATTGGAAACGTTGTTGATGCTTTTGGAAATATAATTAGATAACAAATGGCAAAAACTTATTACGGATATCAAAGAAGAGACCCGAACGTAGAAGTAAATTGGACGGAAGTAGCTTCTAATTTAACAAATACACTTAAAGAAGAGGCAAGAGTTCGCGAAGAGAAAAAATCTGCAATAGATGCTGCTACTCGTGAATTTCAAAAGAACCTAAATGAAGTGCCTCAAGGCGAATCTGAAACAATCAGAGAATGGGGTCTTGATTATAGCGCTCAGGCTCAAGAACAAATGCTTATGCAAGAGCGTCTACTAAAGAGTGGTGCTCTTAACTACAATCAATACACCAAGATGAGACAAAACTTGGTTGACGGTAGTGACGAAGCATTTACTTTGCTTCAAGAATACCAAGATGTATATGCTAAGAAAATGGAAAGATTCAAAAGCAATGACCCTAAAACCGCATCACAAAAATTAGAGGTGTGGCTTATGGAGAATGCTGAGGGCTTTGGTAATTTCAGTAAAAGTCAACTTGTTATAAATCCTGAGACAGGTAAAGTTAGCGCTGCGTTCAAGGTTAAAAACCCTGAGACAGGAGAAATGGAAATACCTAATGACCCTAATAAGCTAAGAAGTATAGCAGCATTAAGAGGTCAATTGTTAGGTGAATATAATGAATATGATGTCGAGACATTTACTACTGATTTTGTAGAAAACACAGGCGCTTGGGAATCATTGTCAAGAATTAGAGGAGGACGAGATAAAGCGGGTCAGGTTATTACTATGATTGACCCTATGAATAAAACAATTTCAGAAGCTGATGCCATAAGACTTGGTATTGACCCTGCTGAAGTTAAGGATGTGAATTACTACCTTGCTGCAGAGAATGATTATATTGAAGGTCAGTTTGCTCAGCCATTAAATATTTCATCTGTTCTTACGGAACAGGTTGGAACAACTAAAGATGGCACTGCATATGAATTTACATTTAATGAGGAAGATGCAAGAAAAGATGGAAGTAAAATTCTATTAGACCCAAAAACAAATCAGCCTATTTTCGATGAGAAGATTAATCCAAATGCAAAGCAGCAAAAAGAAGATGCTGCGGGTTGGGTGAGAAACTCTATTAGAAACAAGATTAATAAAACACAAGAATCTCAAACATTCAGAGAATACGATAGACCTACTGATTCGGAGATGAAGAGAGGTGATGAAAATAAGAGTAAAAAGAAAATAGCTACAGTATGGAATAAGCTATATTACACCCCTAACCAAGACAAGAATGACTTAATTCAATCTATATTAGGTGATGATATGACTAAAGAGGCGGGTGTTGTTAATATGCAATTTTCTGATGATGGTAAATCATTGTTAGTAGAATACATTGATTCAAGAAAGAATAGAACTATTCCTATATCTGATAATCCAAGCCCTGAAGAATGGGCAGGTATTGGCTCTGAAATACACGGTGTTAGTGACTCTAAAGAAGCGTTGAGATTAGGTGGAGGTATGCCTGAAAACGCACAATACAATAGTGACTTTACAGGAGTTAAAGCAAGCAGAGAGGGTGTTAAGCCTGATGTGGATTATGTTCAAGCCGCTCTTGTAGATATTAAAGGTAAGGCAGATACTTCTTTGGTTATAGACCAAGATGATGCTGATGTTATACCTAAATTCCAAGAGAAATACGGAGCACTTGGATTTACTTTTAAAAATGAAGGTAATTTTGGAAACGATATTTTAGTAACCGCGCCTGATGGAACAACATATACATTCAATACCAATAACAGTAGAGGTGATGCTCCAACTGTTATGGATGGATTGATTAACTTTATGTCAGGAAAAATTACTAAAGAAAACGCAGAGACTGCTTATAAAGCAGGAAATATTAAAGGTTCTAAGAACGGAGAATTAGACTAATACATAAGTATGAACGAACTTCAAAAACTTTATGACCTCCTAACAAGAGAGGGATACTATACCAAGTCATTTGATGAATTTAAATCTCAATACGATTCTGATTCAGGATACAGAGATAAAGTTTATGGTGTAGTTAGCAGAGATGGATTCTATACAAAATCTAAAGATGAGTTTTTATCAAAGTATGCATCCGCTCAACCTGAAGTAAAAAAAAAAGAAGATGGTCAATTGGAGTTTCCTTCTCAAGAGGGTACTATGGAATCTACGGAACTACCTCAAAATCAAGATGGTTCTTTGGTTTCAGAACAATCAAAGCCTAATGACCCACTTGCAGGCACTTTAATATCTGATGAAGCACTAACTACAGACAGATACGAGGAATCCAAAAAAGACATAACTCCTGAGTTAATAGAACAACAGGAGGAATTTACTGTACCTAAGATGAACTACAACTATGGTCAGTATGGTTTTGTGTTTGAAGAGTCAGGCATCGGAGACGCTATGACTGTAACTGCAGCTAATGGAGAAAAATTAGATGTCAACCTCGACCCATTCTTAGGTATTGGTGCTAAAGAAGAAGCTGATAAATTAAAGTCATTCCTCGATGCTAATAAAGCCGAGAGTGAAAGAATTAATTCTCAATTAAGATACAAGAATGAGAAAACCCAAATTGTCAGAAGCGAAGAAGAGGTAGTTAATACAGTTAAAAAATTTAACGAAATGACATCTCAATACAGAGAGGATATAGATGCTTTTACGGAGAAATCACAAAGACTTAATAGTATATATCAATCTCAATTTGCAGATGTATCTTCAAAAAAATTAAAGGAAGACCCTGATTTAAAGTTGGCTTACGACTTATACCTTAAGCAACAAAAAGACTTACAAGCTGAATATAAAAACTTAATCGAAGCAGAGAAATACTTTAAAACAAAAGGTGCTGCTCTTGATAAGTTGGCAGGTGAGTATAGTGAAATGAAATCCGAACAAGGAACTTGGGCAGGTGGTATTTGGAACTCGGTTATGAGTGGTGTATCAAGTATGTCTGCCACGGCTATGGGCTTAACTACAGACCTATTAGTATCAACACTTCCATACGCAGGAGCAAGTCCTGAAGGATATAAGAGTGAATTCATAAAAGTTGCTAAAGAAAAGGGAATTGATTTACCTGAAGATGCAGATAAAATGGATGTAGATACACTTATTGATAGTGTTGAAAGCATTAAGTTTGATGATATTGACTCAAAGGTAAAAGACAACTTCAAAAAACAAACAAAGTTTGGAGAAGAAAAAAAATATAGAAATCCATACTCTTTTGTAGCAGCACATACAGACACAGAAATGGGTATTGTAGATGCTACACGTGCAGGTATGGTAGAGTTGTGGGGAGACAAAACTACTACACAACAATGGAAAGAAATGCAGCAAGAAGGTTTTTGGGGAGGCGCAATACTCGGTCTTGCTGAATCACTTCCTGCTATGATTGGTGGCTCAGGTCCTGCGGGATGGGCACAAAGAACCGCTCAAATGTACGCTCAAGTATCTGACCACGTTAATAGAGAAATGGAGGGAGATGAAAATTTCGATGATATTTCTGAGAACGAAAAACTTTTAGTTACTGCACCTATAGGTGTAGCGGTAGGTGCTTTAGAAGCAATAGGTTTTAGAAATGTATTGTCTCAAAAAGGACTTTTGAATAGTGTTGTAGCAAGAGCAATTGGTAAGAGTGGTGCTAATACCACTGCTAAAACTTTTGGTGATTTTGTAAGACAGGATGTAGAGAGTATGATGGCAAGAGGACTCTTGACAATAACAGGAGCAGGTCTTGCTGAATTTGAAACAGGTGCGTCTCAAGAGATTGCTGAGGTAAGTGTAAAACAAATATATAATGCCGCTAAGGAAAAAGATATGTTCAAAACTCCTGATACTTGGACTGAATATGCAGGTCAGGTATTAAGAGCGGGAGCACAAGAAGCAGTAGGTGGTTTTATTATGGGTACTCCGGGAGCATTAATTACTGCCGTTAATAGGAGTGAATTAAATAAACTTCCTGACGGTGTATTTGATATGTTTAAGGAAATGTCAAACGACCCTGAGTACAGGACGATGTTTATGACTAAACTTAAGCAGCAGATAGATGCAGGTGAAATTACAACTAAAGAGGCTAAGCAACAAGAAGAGCAGTTTAACAAACTTCTCGGTATTGCCCCTCAGATTCCTACGGACTTATCATTAGAAAATCAAAAGAAAGCCCTTGAGTTACTTTATGAAAGACAAGGTCTTGAATCTGAAATTGAAGGTAAAGACCCTAATCTTGTAAAGAAAAAAATAAACAGAGTTGCTGAAATAAATGAGCAACTATCTACATTATCAGAACAAGAGGTTTCAGAGCAAGTAGCCCAACAAGAAACAGAACAGGCAATCCCTGAAATGGGAGAAGTGTCTTCAAAGACACAAGTCGAAGAGACTACTGAAGAAGTTACAGAAGAAGAGGCTAAAGATATTGAATCATTCTTTGGCGATAATGTTGAGTCAACTACAAGACCTGTTTCTGATAATCTTAGCATTAACAGAAAAGGAAATTTTAAATACGAAGGAAAAGCGAAAGCGGTTCGTGATGGTGTTGTTAACGGAGCAAGACTTGCTGCTAATGCAGTAAGCAAAATTCTTCCTAACACCAAAATTATATTACACGAAAGTAACGATGAGTACTTAAAGTATGTAGGTAGAGAAGGTAGAGGTGAATTTGTTCCAACTGAAAACGGAGGTGTTATTCATATTAATCTATCTCAAGCAAACAAAAGAACTGTACCTCACGAGGTATTTCACGCGGTATTTATTAATAAAGTTAAGACAGACGAAACTGCAGCTAAGTTAGCTGAGACTATGATGATGTCTGTTAGAAAAACATTAGATAACAATAGCGATTTAGCAAAGAGAATTGATTCATTTGCAGAAGCATACACAGGAGACCAAGCGCAATTTCAAAATGAAGAGAGGCTTGCTGAATTAGTTGGTATACTTTCTTCAGAATATAAGAACTTATCTAAACCTGCAAAGAATAAGATTGTTGAGTACCTTAAACAATTGGCTCAAAGATTTGGTGTAAAACTTGAAAGCAATTTCGGTGCTAATGATGAAAGCGTTGTTGACTTACTTAACACACTATCACGTAAGACACGTGAGGGTGAGGTTATCACAGAAGAGGATGTAAACTTCCTTGAACTTGAACCATATTCACAGGGTGCTGCTGCAAGGATTAAACCTGAAGGGACTTCAACCCCTGAATCAAGACAAACTAAGCTATGGCAGGATGTTGATTTTGTAACTGAAATACCTACGACTACATTGCAGGATTTTGCAAATAGAGTTAATGGTCAATTATATATTATTATGTCTGACTTGACAAAAGTTGGGTATGATAAAGACGGTGCAAGAATTGATGGAGGACCGGGATATATGGCTATAAAAGTAAATGTAGATTCTAATACAGGATTTGCATCTGTAGGCGCTCAAGAAGCGAGAGGTACTCTTGGTGCTATTGCTAATAGATATCCTGCGGGTAGCAAGGTTGGTGTTATGATTATGACGCAATCACCTTCAGCTACAATTGGAAATTCTTATGGTGTTAAGTATTTAGGTAGAGGTCTACAACAAATACAAAAATCAGACCCTAAGTTATATGAACAAGTGTACAAAGCGCTTGCTGATGTTGTAACAAATGCAGATGGGAAAAGTAAAGTAATAGCCAAGTCTATTGAACAAAACAAAACAAAAGACTTATTACTCGACCTTCTAAAAGACCCTACAAGATTTACTTTAGATGGTTTTGTTGAGGAGTTTATAAAAGATACATCTTTTGAAGTAAGGAGACCATTACTGCAAAAAATTATAGTTAAGTCTCAAACTACTAAAACAAATAAATCTACACCAATATATAAAACTGCACTAAAAGATGCAGGATTTACTATTGATGATTTCTTAGATGAGTATGGAGATAAAGAACTTATTGGAGAAAAGAATCTTAAAGAAGATAAAGGTGGATTCCTTGTTGGTGGTTTTGAATTTGTCGTACCTGAGCAAGAACAATTAGACCAAGTAAATAAGGAAGCACAGGAAAAGGGATTGACTCATCCGTTATTTAATGGTAAACTTCCAAGTAATGGTAATGTATTTATGTTTGATGGGTTATATCCTATTCAAGAAAATATTGAGCCATATGTTCAAAAAGAAACTCAGTTTAAAAAAGATGTAACTGAAGATAGAGATGCTCGTGTCAGAGAGTACGCAAAAGAGAACGGAGATACTGTATATGAAAATAACATAACAGACGAAGAAAGTAAATCATACGTTGCTCCTGAAGAGAGAACATACACTCATTTAAAAGGTCCACATAAGATTAGATTTAAATCTATTAATGAAGACTTACTTGAGCCAAGAACACCACAGTTAAAGGCAAACGTAGCGAGAGCAATGCCAATTACGTTTGATGCAAATGCACCTATCCCTACTGAAGGAGCGTTTGGACAACCTACTGCTCGTCAGCAGAAGTCTATGAACGAGGTTATTAAAGAGGGTAGAGAAAATAATTTTAGAGATGCCGCTATTCGTGATTTCTTGGTTAGAGTTCGTGGATTAAAAGCAAGCGTTGTGGATGCTGCTATGGATATACAAGCAGATTTATTTGCATCAGTTCCTAATAGTTTTAAGAATATTACAGGAGGTGCTGATGTTGGTGTAAAACTATATAGCAGAGTTGACGAGTATAGAAAGAAACTAACCAAGTCTAACAACAAGAGAACAAGATTAACTCCTTCTGAGGTAGACGCAAAGGTTAGAGAGTTTGCTAAAGAGCAAAGAAAAACATACAAGAAAGTAACTGAGATAAATGAAGAGGTTAAAGCATATAAAGAAAAACTTCTTAAGGCAAATGCTAAAAGAAAAAATCCACTTACAACTTCTCAGGTAAACGAAAAAGTTAGAGCGTTTAAAGAAACAAAAATTGAAGAACGCAATAACAAGAAGGATATTGCAGACCAAAAGGTTATTGACTTTAAGCAAAAAGAAATTGCTAAGAATAATAAACGATTAGCAAAACTTACAGAGCAAGAGATAGTAGATAAGACCATCGAATTCTTAGAGCAACAGGAAGAATATATTGCTGAAGCTGATAGAGGTTTATCAACTATTCAAGCACAGATGCTAAGTGACTTACAAAAATCAGTTGGTGTTAGACCGAGTGAAGATGTAGCCGCCAAGATTCGTGAGGCTCGATTAATTGTTAGACAAAGAAGAAGAGGTGCAAGAGATTTAGAAGCGATTAAAAGAGAACTTAGAAACTTCATAAGAAAGACTATACCTTCTGATGCTTATTCTAAATCTGACGTTATCAATATGGTTAGAAAGATTACGATAGCTAACGAAGATAACATTGATAACTTAATTGGAGAGGTTGAAGATTTTGCTATAGCGAAAAATATAAGCATTCTTTCAAAGACGATTAATTCTATACTTGATGGTAACTACGAAATAATCCAATCAGGAAGAAAGAAAGCGGTTAAAATTGACCTTGCTACAAGGGAGAGTATTGAGTTTATAAAGAACAATATATTAACTGATACTGCAACTGCAGAAGAAATTACTGCAAAGAACGAAGAGTTAACTAAAGCGTTCAATGAACTTAATTCTAAACCTGACAAAACAGAGGCTGACTTTGTTAAGATGGCTGACCTTGAGGTTGCTATCAATTTAAACAATGCAGAATTGATGGATAATACTGATGCACATAAAGTTGCTGCATTAGATATTGCTTCATCTACATTATCTGATATGGTTAAATTTGGTAGGTCTGCACTTAAACAAGAACTTGCTGAGGCTCAAGCTGAATATGAGAGACAGTTTGCTATTGTATATCAAGATGTTGTAGGTAAGCCAATTGATATGACTAATCGAGAAGCTGCAAAACAAGAACTTGAAGAAGCTAAAAGAGCAAGAGGAACTGAAGCAGAGAGAGCAAGAGTAAAAACAAGAATCAAAGGTTGGGCTAACCAAGTTGGAAACTCTATAGCTTTAGTGTTTAATAGCCACGAAGCACTTGATGGTTTAATGGATTTAATATCTAAGCTGCCGGGCGAAATTTTTGCGGGTAAAACTCAAGAGTTAGTAACAGATAGAGTAGATGAGTCTTCAAGAAACTTCAAGGAGAGAAGAATGTATGTTGAATCAAGAATTCAGCAAAAACTTCAGGAATTATATGGTAAGAAATGGAGTGCGACAGAGCGCTCAAATAGGGCTAAGAAGGTAACAGGTATCTTTATAAATAAAAATGCAGTAGAAGAAGCGCAAGCGGCTTATAACGCAGATAAGAATGGTACAACAAAAGCGGCATTAGATAAAGCTATTCAGGAAAATGAATTGGTCTTAAGCCAAAATGAAATGTACTATTACTATAACCAATTTAAAGACCCTGCAAACCACGGTGCGTTTGAAAAAATGTATGGTCCTGATTATGTTAGAGTAATGCAGGAAATAGAAGATTCATTAAAACCTGAAGTAAAAGAGTTTGCTGATTGGCAGGTTAATGAATTCTTCCCTGAGTTGTACGAACATTATAATGATACATACAAGAAGATATATAGAACTAATATGCCTTGGAACAAGCACTATGCAGGTAGAATTTACCGAGAAGGTGTAGACCAAGAACCATTAGATTTATTAGCTGATAACAACATTTACAACAATGCAGTTGGAGCAGCATCTACAAAGGTTAGAGTAAGTAATAAGAATGCAATCAAAAAAATTGATGGTACGGATGCATTAATTACGTATCTGAATGATATGGAGTACTTCGCTGCGTATGCAGAGAGTATTCGTGATATCAATAAACTATTTACAAACGATTACATTGCATCAGCAATAAAAGATATTCACGGCAATAAAGTATTAGCGCTGATTAAAAATCAGATTCAAAAGGTTGCAGCAAAAGGAACTCGTTCTGAGTTTCAAGACAACTTAATAAACGCTATGAATAACGTGTTTATTTTATCGAGACTTGCATTAAGCCCTGTAGTTATGCTTAAGCAGTTAACTTCGTTTATTACCTATGCAAACGACATTGGTCCTTTAAATTGGATTAAGTACGGTGCTAAAAATATAAGTGAACTAAAAAGCGTTTACCAAGAGGTTAGAGACAATTCTGTTTATATGCAGGACAGAAAGAATGAGAGCATAATGAAAGCCATTGAAAGTTACAGTGATGGCTCTATGCAAACATTTGTTCCTAATCAAGCTAAAGAATGGATTATAAACTTTATGATGTGGACCACTAAGTTTGGTGATAGAACTGCAATCTTTCTTGGTGGTTTACCTAACTATTCATACTATAAAGCAGAAGCACTTAAACAAGGGAAGAGCGAGCAGGAAGCAATTGATATTGCGGTAAGAAAGTTTGAGAAAGATACAAAGAGAACTCAGCAGTCAGGTGATTTACAGGATAAGGATATTTTCCAAACATCTAACCCACTTGTTCGTGCGGCTAATATGTTCTTAACTACACCAAAACAATATTTAAGAAAGGAAATTCAAGCAGTAAGAAACCTATACAGAAAAGTAGCGGCTTGGGATAAAAACGCAGGCAAAGGAACTGTAGGTGAAAATCTAAGAACACTTGCATTGTATCACGTTGTTATGCCTGTATTCTTCCAATATGTTG
>Ga0209555_10003296_pt1 | contig 10887 bp, 10 predicted proteins | sample SaaInl85LU_5_DNA_FD_184643 | JGI IMG/M metagenome (GOLD analysis project Ga0209555, IMG submission 184643) | Marine microbial communities from expanding oxygen minimum zones in the Saanich Inlet - ESP_85LU_5_DNA (SPAdes) (version 2) | ecosystem: Environmental > Aquatic > Marine > Intertidal... | reverse complement strand
TATCAAGAAAAATCAAATCTGGATTATGTTTGGCTATCGCTACCTCTGCATCTTTAATATTCGTGCATTCCTCTAAAATCAAAAACTTATTTTGAAAATACTTCTCTAACAACGTCCGCATCAGTTTAAGGGCTGGTTGCTCATCATCAATTAAAATAGTACGAATCATGATCTAAAAATAGACAATATTCGATTGAAGTGTAAAGTATTTATTTAAAGACGCAATTTTCCTATTTAACGATTTCATGTTATATAAAAAATGCTTATTAAAATTTTCAAACCCTTTTTAATTAGGCATCAACAGAATCTAACTCGAAAAATAAACATACACTATCTTTAAATAAATCTAGATTTTAGACTAAGACAAAGACACTAAGTTTGTAATTAAAAAACTATGAAGACAACGTTATTAATTTTCAGTTTAATACTCGCTAATCTGTCATTTACTCAAGGTGTAAATTTTGGAGTTTCGTCTGGCACACAATTTTTTAAGCTTGAAGGAGGTTACTCTATGAGCGAAAATATTCATGTTGGAGCTTATTATTCACCAGGTTTTGATTTCGTATATAGATTACCAATGTCCACCGGAGCTTTTGCACGGTATACCTTCGAACTAAAAAACGTTATCGACAACAGTTGGTTTAATTTCGGTATTAGACCATTTTTAGGAGCAAATTTAGGTGTTATTCATCGCAAAGAAGGGTATGATTTAATTAATCTAAATTCTGAAGTTCAACCTGCTGAAACGAATTTAGGTTATGCTATTTCAGGAGGTGTTGAGATGTTATATGGTAGAGAAGCGAAATGGGGAACTTTCTTTGAATTTAGCTTAGGAAAGACTCCAAATGTATTTAAAACACTTACTTCAATTAGCACTACTGCTCTGTACGGAGAAGATACCACAAGTGAGGAACCGGATGGAACTGGTTTTTTCTCCGCTAATTTCGGATTTAGATTTTACTTTTAATTTCACCAAAAAAATTTATTTAAACCTACCAACAAAGAAGGTCTAAAAATACTTTTAAACCCAATATGTATATAAAGCTGGACTTTCTTCCCACTTGCTATTGGTATACTTTATTTGACCGATGATTTGAAACTAAAAGAAAGAGAGGCGTGGGAATTAACCACGCTTCTCTCGTAATAAGCAATTAAAAATATTTCTTACTCATCTCATCTACTTTCTCAAAGTTAGAACAATCCATAACATCAGACATTTCAAACTTTTTTGATAGATCTTGTTTAATTTTAGGTAATAATTTCTGTATTTCAAACACTCTTAGTTGGTCTGGGGAACTAAGTTGAGATTATTCAGCATCTTTACCATATTTATACTTGATCTCTTGCATTGTATTTATATATTTTTTATAGCTTCCACATAATCGCAAGCTGTTTCAAGCTTACTGATTAGAATATCCTCTGTTTTCTATTGAGCGCGTTTTGTTTAGAGAAAAATTATTAAAACAACCTCGACTGCTTTAACAAGAAAAAATAATTGAAATTCAGATTTTTTTTTGACAATCTTAGTAAGACATTTAGAATAACTGAAAACGGTGATATTTTATCAGGAGATAACTCAACTGTTTTAGGTCATTTTGATTCTAATACTCTTGAATTAGGATGGAGTACAAGCAGTGTATCCGCAAACAGTGGTACTCAAACCACAAAAAATGTAAGTATTACTGCGGTAAAAAATTGAACTAAAGTGCGTTTATAATACTTTAAGCAACAATAAAAAAACAGTATTAAAAAATGAAATATTTACTTTTTTTAATAGAAAGTAAAAAAGCAACCTTTATACCATACAATTACGTCTATCTAAACATATGAATAGGCGTACACTTATTTTGCTTTATTTTTTGGTTTGTTTTATGAACAATCTAGTTACTGCTCAATCTTGGGAATGGCTTAAAAATGCTGGTGGACAAAAATCTGACAAAGGAAGCACAATTGTAACTGATCACGAAGGCAATATCTTTATTACTGGATATTATAATGAAGAAGCAAATTTTGACACGCTAAATACAGGATTTTCCTATGTTCAAAGTAAGGAGGTTTTTGTTGCCAAAATGAATCCGCAAGGAGATTTTCTTTGGGTTAAAAACGGATTGAATTATTATGATGATCGCGGTCTAGGTTTGTGCGTAGATCCGCAAGGAAATGTTTATGTAACCGGAACCTGCTGGGGTGGTTTAGTTTGGGGAAGTTTAAGTGTTTATAATCCATCGAGTTACACAGACCAATTATTTCTTACCAAATTAGATACAGATGGCAATGAAATTTGGATGAAAAACGCCGGTACAGAAGCTGGGAGCGGTTGGTATAATGACGATCATGGTCAGGATTTAACCTGCGATAGCGAAGGAAATATTTTAGTTACCGGTTTTTTATCTAATAACTCAGATTATCCAGACTTTGCCTTTTTTGACACCATTCAAGTTCCGATGGCTGCAGAGGATTCTGTTGCTTTTGTAGCCAAACTTTCAAATGATGGAGTTTGGCAATGGGTAGAAAAATTTGAAGGAATTGAAGGTTACAGAGATAATGGAATTGCGGTTGACGATGAAGACAATGTTTATGTAGCGGGAGGCTTTAGAGGAACAAAACAAATTGGGACAACCACATTAACAAGTCTTTATAATTCAATTGATATTTATGTTGCGAAATGGGATAAAAATGGTGTTTTCCAATTTGTTGAACATGTTGCTGATTCTTTAGATGCTAGAGCAGATCAAATATGTTTTGGTAATGATGGACATATGTACGTTACCGGAGAATTTAGAGCAGAAGTGCTGTTTGGTACAGATGACTTAAACAATTACGGTTCTCCTGGTGATAAAGATATTTTTGTCTCAAAAATGAATAAAAACGGAGATTGGATTTGGGCTACAAAAGCAGGATCTAAAAGCGGTGGCGACAGAGGAATAGATATCTGTGCAAATGATGAAGGAAATATCTTTGTTGGAGGCCAATTTAGAGGTAACGCCAAATTTGGAGATTTAGAAGTTGAATCTGGCTTGGACAGTACACAATTATTTGTTGCATTAATTGACTCTACCGGGGTATGGCGCTGGGTTTTAACAGGTGGTGGACCATTAAACGATAGAGCTGCAGGTGTTGCTGTAGACAACGAATGCAATTTATACACAACTGGATTTTTTAAATCTTTCATAAGTTTAGACAGCTTAAATACCAACAGTTCTGGAATTGATGACAATGATATTTTTATTGCTAAAATTGCAGATCCTTGTAGAGGTTTTGACACACCTCCAACAGACAATCCTTCTACAAATAATCCTGAAGAAGAATTCTATAATTTTGAAGAAGTAAATGTTTTTACGCCAAATAATGATGGTTTTAATGATGTTCTCCTTTTCTGTGAAAACTGCAATGTTAACGGAAATCTGGTCATTTTAAACCGCTGGGGAAATATTGTTTATTCCTCAAATGACCTATCGAAAGGGTGGAATGGAAAAGTACAAAATGGAAGTTTTGCTGTAACAGGAACCTATTTCTATGAAGCAACTATAGAACGTATTGATGGAACACAAGTTCTAAAAAATGGATTCATAGAATTAAGAAGGTAACTCTACTATTCAGTATCAATCTATTACTTTTACGGCGCTAATGTATTCTGCAAGTAGATGAAGAAAATCTTAATCATAGGAAAAGTTTGGCCCGAGGCTAAAAGTTCTGCTGCCGGAACGAGAATGATGCAGCTCATCCATTTCTTCTTTAGACAAAAATGCGAGGTTGTTTTTGCGAGTACTGCAAAAAAATCGGGCTTTGAAGAAGACTTAGAAAAACTTGGGGTAGAAACACACTCTATTTTGCTTAATGATGCTTCCTTTGATACTTTCCTGCAACATATTAAACCTTCTCATGTTGTTTATGATCGGTTTATGACAGAAGAACAATTTGGTTGGAGAGTTCGAAAATACCTTCCAGATGCCTTTGAAATTTTAAATACCGAAGATCTTCACTTTTTAAGAGATGCACGAAAAACTGCTTTTCAAAAAAGTAAGCAAATAGATATTTCTCAAATCCGAACCGAAACCTTATTCCGAGAGTTAGCTTCAATTATGAGGTGCGACAAAACTTTACTGGTTTCTAAAGTAGAAAAAGAATTACTTGAAAAGCACTATCAGGTAAGTCCTACTCAACTTATTTACTATCCGGTTTTGATTGATCAAGTCATGCACCCTACTCCAAGTTTTGAAGAAAGGGTAGATCTTTTATTTATCGGAAATTTCTTTCATGCTCCCAATTGGGATGCGCTACTTTATTTAAAACAAGACATTTGGCCAGAATTGCGCAAACAACTACCAAAGGCTAAACTTCATATTTACGGTGCTTATGCATCAGAAAAGGTAAGAAATCTAAACAATGAAAAAGAAAATTTCATCGTTCATGGACGCGTAGAAGATGCCTTGTTAGTTACTAAAAAAATTCGACTGTCGCTCTCTCCATTGCGTTTTGGTGCTGGAATAAAAGGGAAAATTTTAGAAGCACTCGCGTGTTGTACTCCTTTTGTAACTACAGAAATAGGAGCCGAAGCAATGTTAGATAAGCAATTTGATTTTTGTGTGAGCAAAAGCACTTCGGATTTCATTAAAAAGTCGGTTCAACTATACAACGATAAGCAAAGCTGGATAAAAGCGCAGGAATTGGGGTGTAAATTGGCCGAAAATAAATTCAATTACTTAGACTTTGAAGAAAGCTTAAAAATAGAAATGTTGAATTCGAAAAAAAATAAGAACAAAAGTATTGTAGAGCAATTATTAGATTTTCATGGAAACAAGCACTACACCTATTTTTCAAAATGGATAGCGAATAAAAGTTAATTGTTTGAAGCGTTCTTTTCAGCTTTTTTGCGGTCTTTTTTTAACTTCTTATTTCTTCTTATTCGTTGTTTATATTCGGCTCTATCTTGTTTATAATGTGCTTTATCTACGAGCTCAAATGTAGGGTCAAAGGGCTCGATTCCTGCTTCAATATTCTCGATTACACGTTCAATAATATAATCTTCTTCAACTGGGTCATAGGTAGATTTTAAATCTTGGTCAAACGCTTGTGCAACTCCAGCATATAAATTGGCTTCTGCTGCTCCTTTATACGTTTTTATTAACTCATAAATAGTCAAGCCTGTTTCTCTATAGATTAATTTCGCCAATACTTTTCCTTCAGAAACGTAAAGCTCTTTTAGTAAAAATTTAAAGTCAGACTTCAGTTCTTTATGCTTCGTGCGGGCATACTTTTTTTGTTTACGTTTTTTTTCAAAAGAAGCTAACTCTTGGTTGAGTGAATCTACCATCTTTTTGGCGTGCAGCGCAAGCGGATATACTTTTTTAACTCGCCTTAAAGCTGCTGCATACTTGGCTTTATAATTAGGGATATAACGAAACTCATCTAGCTCCTGCTCAATAATTATGGTTGTATCTTTTCCATCTTGGGCAAAACTAATTGCGCAACTCAAATAAGAAAAAAACAAAATCGCTAAGATTCTTACTATCATTTTACTTCATTTAACTTTAATAACGTAACTCATATATCAAATAGTTTGCTACGATCAAAAAATTTCTAAGTCTTACAATATTCTGTATTTCTTTGTTTAGCTGTGGAGAAAAAAACCAATCAACAACACAAGAGGAAACAATAGAAGTAGATTCTTTAGAAAATAATGTAGTTGAACAATTTATTCCTATTTTTGAAACAATGTCGAGGATAAACTCCTCGAAGCCGTAAAGAAGATTGTAAATAATGAGGATATGAGAGAAACAAAGGCTGCATTACAGAAAAAGCATGGTGTGCAGTGGGACTTTTGTACCTGTGTAATTAAAAGCGATTCTATTTTAACTGCATTTAATAGTGTAAAAGATGAAAACCTAGACCAACTTATGGAGCGTTCTGATTTTATAGACTCCAAGTGCAACATGATACGAGCAACTCCGAATACAACTCCATCGGAAAGAGAAAAGCACAAAAAAGCAATCAACGCGTGTAGAAAATTATTTAAGGAAAGTTAATATGGAACTACAAGAAATTATGGATTTCCTTAAAGAAAAAGGAAGTGAACAAACACGTAAAATTTATAAAAACCATGGTTGTCCGGATAACTTCTTTGGTGTTAAAGTAGGTGATTTAAAGGTTATCCAAAAAAAAGTAAAGAAAAACCACGATTTGGCAATGCAGCTTTATGCTACACAAAATGGTGATGCGATGTATTTGGCAGGATTAATTTCTGATCCTGAAAAAATGACGAAACAAGAGTTGCTAAACTGGGCAGACAATGCAAGCTGGTATATGATAAGTGAGTATGCTGTTGCGTGGACCGTTGCAGAAAGTAATTTCGCATTAGAATTAAGCCAAGAATGGATCAGTGGAGATTCAAACCACCATAAATGCATTGGTTACGCAACTTTAGGAAGCTACATTGCACTTACACCAGATGAAGAATTAGATATTAACTTCTACAAAAATGAGGTAGAAAAAATTGGGGAAAACATTCACGATGCAGAAAACCGTGTGCGCTACACCATGAATGGTTTTGTTATTGCCGTTGGAGCATACATTAAAGAGCTATATCCGCTTTGCAAAAAGATTGGAGAAAAAATTGGGAAAGTAGAAGTTTCTCTCGGGAATACGGCTTGCAAAGTTCCGGTTATTAAACCCTACTTAGAAAATATAGAAGCGAAAGGAAGGTTAGGTAAAAAGAGAAAGTCTGCGAAGTGTTAATGCTTTAATTTTGCAGTTTAACTATTTATAAATCAAAATTAAAAAAGTGCGATTGGCATTAGGTTCGTCTAAAATAATTCTGCATTCTTAATTATTCACTCTCCATGCTCTCTGCCATGAATATGCGGAGCAGATCTATACAGTTTATCCAATTCTTTTTGCTCATCCAATAAAGCTTGAGAGGGTTTAACATTCATCAAGTTATTTAAATCTGGCTGACCAGCATCTACCCAACAGGTATACCAAATAGACCCTACTCCTACTATTGCCTGACGCATGCGTCTTTCTACCATACCGTTTAAACGATAATTATATTCATCGCTAAACTCTTTACTGTACACCTTTGCTGTAGTTGCACCGCGTTGTTCGTAGCTGTATTTTTTATCCGGATCCCACTCTGCAGTGAGTTCTTTTTCTATTCGAAGCACACTGTCTACCGCTTGATGCGATTCTTTTACTGCGCGCCAACTAAAATCTAAAATGTCTTTTTCATACTTTGCCTTACCAACAAAGTAATCGTAATCATCAGCATTAATTTCTGGAATTCTACTTTCCCAAAAACCGTGAATTCCGCGCTGACCAGTCATCTGACCATTATAATTTTCTGTGGTATGCAACGGCACGTGAGCATCTCCAATGTAGTGACCAATATCTGCAGAATACTTTAAAATTAAATCTACATTTTTACGCTCAAAAGCTTTGGTAAGCTTCATTTTCATTACAACAATATACCAAGGTACGATGCCATAAGCTTGTAAGGTATCTTCTGTAAATTTATCTACTGCATCGAACCATTTTTTTGGAACAACTTCAAACGGATCTTCTCCATTTTCTACGTAGTGATCTATATCTATGTAATGCCTTGGTGCTTCGCCTTCTACAGCGTACCTTCTTTTATCTGGATCTACTGCGTGTTCTGTAATAAACTCTATATGCTCTTTGTAAAAACCAAACATTTCTTGTGGTAACGTAAAAACGGCAATTCTATTAATTCTTTTGTGACCAAAAAATCCCCAAATTGAGTTTGTACCAAAAGAACTAAGAAGAAAAACAGCTACAACAAATAATGCGCTATATTTTAACCAATTTACCATCTTTTAAGATTGGAATAACATCTGTAGTGTTCGGCGTTAAACAGTACTTGATATCCTCGTTCAAATTTAAGTTTTTTAAACGTCTTCTATGTGAACTGGATTTTAAATATCCCATATAATTATCTTTTGCAGATAAATAAAGGTATTTGGCTGCAATACTCGAATCTTCGTCGGACGTATAATTACCTGTTTCTAATAGTTTATCCATTATTGCACCGGCACAAATAGTATCTTCTAAGTTGAATTTATCTTGCCAGCCAGAACATAAACAAAGTGTATTTTTATTTTGCTTAATTAGCCAATCGCACAAAGCATCTAAATTATTTAAGGCTCCAATTACAACCGTTTCTGCATCTTTTGCAACATCTATTGCTTTGGTTCCGTTGGTGGTAGATAACACAACTTCTTGATCTACTAACTCTGGTTTCATGTATGAATAAGGAGAGTTTCCGAAATCAAAACCTTCTACGATTTGCCCTTTGCGCTCTGCGCCTACTAAATATCCTTTTGCTTGATATTCTCTTGCTTCTTCTACGGTTGGTACCGGAATTAATGCTTTTACTCCATTCTGAAAAGCAGAGCAAATTGCCGAAGTTGCACGTAAAACGTCTATTACAACAACAATTTCGTATTCATCTTTATAATAATCGTATTCGCCTGGTGTGAAACAAACTTCTACGTGTTTTCTAGAATCCATACGGCGAAAATAATGAATAATTATTTAATTAATTTAACTCTAACGAGGAGATTAATTTTTACTCTAAAACCTTTATTTTTTCCAAACTCTTTGTGTAGAATAATTAACGCTAGGGATAGAAACGGTAGCTTGCGTTTAAAGATGGTTAGTACAACTTGTTTAGGGTTTGCGACAAAAGAAGCAAAAACTAAGCTTAGTTGTAATTAATTTATTTAAAGGCAACTAGTAGTGGATAGCCCGTTTAAGCACCCAAAAAAAAATCAAGGAGTTCTTATTGCTCTTTTACATCGAAAACCAGTCTAGAAATTTGTGCTGGATCAAAATACTTTTGTGCTACTGTTTGTATTTGCTCTGCCGTAATTTTGTCTATTTGCTCCAAAATCTCGTCAATAGTATCTATTGTATTAAAAACTAACAGACTTTTACCCAAACCAAGCATTAAACCAGAGTTAGAATCCATACTTAGGGCTAGGTGACCTTTAAACTGCGCCTTAGCCTTTTTGAGTTGCACTTCTGTTAACTTAGTTTTGCAAAAAAGCGAGAGTTCTTTTAAAATTAACTTCTCTGTTTTTTTAGCATACTTTGGGTCTGTACCTGCGTATACCGACCAAAACCCCGTTTCTTTGTACGGATTGTAGTTGGCTTCTACGTTGTAGGCATAACCGTATTTTTCTCTGATAGAAAGTATGAGTCGAGAGTTTAAAGCTGGTCCGCCCAAAACATTAACCAACAAACTCATTACTCTTCTTTCTTCTGAACTATAACCAGGAGCCAAACCACCTAACAAAATATGGGTTTGATAGTTGCTTTCTTCTGTTTTTTTGTTTGTTGGTGTATACGCCGAAAATGATGTAGGCTCTACTTGTTTTTTGGTAGAAACTACATGCCCAAAGTCTTTTTCAATAGTTTTCTTAACTTTTGCTAGGCTATCTTGACCCACGTAAGAAACCACCATGTTTTGCGGATAGAAAAACTTTTCTGTATACGCCAAAAGATGTTCTTTAGTAAAAGACCTTACAGATGCTTCTGTACCTAAAATATTGTTGCCTAAAGGATGATTAGAAAAAATTTGGGCTTCAAAATCGTCAAAAATTTTATCGCTTGGAGAATCCATGTACGAAATCAATTCATCTAGCACAATTTCTTTTTCTTTCTCTATTTCTTTCTCTGGAAAAGTTGAATTAAAGGTAATATCTGATAATAGTTCTGATGTTCTTTTTAAATGCTCGAAAGAGAAACTACCGTAAATACAAATTTCTTCTTTTGTGGTGTAAGCGTTTAACTCTCCGCCCACAGAATCTAACCTAGAAAGTATGTGGTATGCTTTTCTTTTGGCTGTACCTTTAAAGATACAATGCTCTAAAAAATGTGCAAGTCCAATTTCATTCCCGTTCTCAAACCTTGAACCCGCAAGTATAGTAACTCCTAAATGAGAAACTTGTTTATCTGCATGCAAATAAACAATTCTTAACCCGTTGTTAAGCGTTACAATGGTTGGTTCTATATGTTGCATTAAGGATTTTTTCTGGCTTTGGTCCAATCACCATCCTTACCTAAGGTATAGCACAATCTATCGTGTAATCTGCTTTTACGACCTTGCCAAAACTCCAAGTAATTGGGCTCAATAATGTAACCTCCCCAATAGGGTGGTCGCGGTACTTCTTCTCCAAATTTCTTATCAAAATGTGCAGTTCTTTCTTCTAGCGCATTTCTATCTTCAATGGTTTCGCTTTGTTTACTTGCCCAAGCTCCAATTTTAGAACCACGCGGACGAGATGCAAAGTAAACATCAGAATCTGCCTCAGAAATGCGTTTACAAGTGCCTTCTATTCTAACTTGACGCTCTAGCCCTGGCCAAAACAAAAGTGCAGCAACATTGCCAGTAGCTTCTATTTCTTTTCCTTTTTGACTCTCATAGTTAGTATAAAAAACAAAACCTTCTTTTTTAATATCTTTTAAATAAAGAATGCGCGAGCTTGGTTTACCCGCTGCAGAAACCGTAGAAAGATGCATGGCATTTGGTTCTACTTGCTTAGTATCGAACGCTTCTTTATACCATGCTTCAAACAATTCAAAAGGAGAATTGGGTACATTATCTCCCAACTCGCCTTTTCCAAAGTTACTATGATCGTTTTTTAGCTTACTAATAAAATCAATACTCATTTTTTACTCACTTTCGTCTGTAAACGTGCTTTCTTCTAGTTCTTCATCCTCTTCATCAGAACCAGAAGCTGTAAACACAGGAGGATTATGTGTAGCTGCGTGCTCTACCTCTTCTTCCTCTGTCATTGGTCTGCGTTCAATTTCTCTATCTAAATCTGGGTTAAACGGAAAAATATCCAAAATAGGAGAAAGTGCAAT
>Ga0209555_10003293_pt1 | contig 10895 bp, 10 predicted proteins | sample SaaInl85LU_5_DNA_FD_184643 | JGI IMG/M metagenome (GOLD analysis project Ga0209555, IMG submission 184643) | Marine microbial communities from expanding oxygen minimum zones in the Saanich Inlet - ESP_85LU_5_DNA (SPAdes) (version 2) | ecosystem: Environmental > Aquatic > Marine > Intertidal... | reverse complement strand
CACGCTGGTGGCCGCAATCCCCCGGTGATTGTAGTCCACGGCAACCAAACGGACTCAGTGCCAAAACACTACACGCGGTTTTTGGAAAAGATTTTTCGCCGCGAACTCGATCTACATGGGACCCCAGTGCGAGTTGAGTATAAGACTGCAGAAAACCCCTACAAAGATCGCAAAAAACAGCTCAGTGACAGCCAACAGCACAAACGGCGTCGCGCTATCAAAAAACACCATACTTAAGAGTTAGTTGCCCCGTGCGCTGGATGTTTTTACTGCTAATCTCGATGTTGCTGATACTGCAAGTAAGACTGTGGTTTGGTGAGGGCAGCCTTGCGCAGCGTGCTGCTTTAGAGACTCAGATAGAACAGCAGCGAGAGCTCAATGCCGAGTTGGCAGAGCGCAACCAACAATTGGCTCGAGATGTACAGAGCCTCAAGAAAGATCTTTCGGCTATTGAAGAGCGCGCGCGCAGCGAGTTGGGTTTAATTAAGCAGGGTGAACACTTTTTCCTGCTCGTCGATGAAGAACAATAACATGCAGAGCAAAGTCTGGGTGGTCGTCCCCGCCGCTGGCAGTGGTAGCCGATTTGCAGCTGATAGAGCTAAGCAGTTCTATCCACTCAATGGTTTAACTATGGCTGAGGTGACTCTTCAGCGTTTGTTGGCGATACCCGCAGTGGCTGGCATTGTGGTGGCGAAAAACCCCGAAGATACCCATTGGAACGAAGTACAAGCCCTATACCATGCAAAAGTTTTATCGGTAGCGGGTGGGCGCGAGCGGGCTGATTCCGTTCAGGCTGGCCTGCATGCCTTGTCAGAAAAGTTAGGCGCCGATGATTGGGTAATGGTTCACGATATCGCTAGGCCCTGCCTTCACTCAGATGATGTTGAAAAACTTCTCGCCACGCTGAGTGATGATCCAGTCGGTGGCCTACTGGTGGCGCCGGTGACAGAAACACTCAAGCAAATTGTCGGTGAAGACGTTGTTAAAACCCACGATCGCCAGATGTTTGCCTTGGCACAAACGCCGCAGCTGTTTAGATACGGCGTGCTCTGCTCCGCGTTAGAAGCGGCTACCAGTAGCGGTGCTGTAGTTACCGACGAGGCATCGGCAATAGAGCTTGCCGGTTTGAGCGTGCGCACAGTGTGTGGGCGCGCTGATAACCTTAAAGTTACCGTTGCCGAGCAGCTGCCAATCGCTGAAGCGATACTGGCTGCACAAAAGCAGGAGAAGCTAAAAACATGAGAGTAGGCCAAGGTTACGACGTACATGCTTTTACCGCGGGTGATAGTGTCACGCTTGGTGGAGTAAAAATTGCTCACCATCAGGCATTGCTGGCACACTCCGATGGCGATGTTTTGCTTCATGCATTGATGGATGCGCTACTCGGCGCTTTGGCGCTGGGAGACATAGGCCAGTATTTTCCAGACACCGATCCACTTTATGCCGATGCCAGCAGCCGCGAGCTCCTTCGCCAGGTGGCGAGTTTGATTGATGGCAAAGGTTATCGCTTGGCCAATGCCGATATGACTATTTTGGCAGAGCAGCCCAAAATTGCGCCACACAGTGAGGCGATGCGCAAAGCTATTGCTGAGGATTTGGCGGTTGATATTAGCCAAATTAGCGTTAAAGCCACCACTACTGAAAAGCTTGGCTTTACAGGCAGAGCAGAGGGTATAGCGGCGCAAGCGATGGTGTTGTTGGAGCCAAACGGTCGGACACGCCCCTACTGATGGTCGCCGCTGTCACTCCTGAGCAACTCAATTTCTGGCACGCAGCTCCCATCGGCAGCGCAGCCTTTAAAGTAGAGCCAGAGGATTTCATTGTAGAAGAATTACTCCAACCGCCTATTACAAATACAGGTGAGCATCTTTATCTGCAGGTTCAAAAGCGCAATCAGAACAGCCAGTGGGTGGCAGCTCAGCTCGCTCATGCTGCAGGCATTGAGGTTGGCGGTGTCGGTTTTTGTGGTTTAAAAGACCGGCGCGCAATCACTCGACAGTGGTATAGTCTGCATCTGCCAGGGCGTGAACTCAATATTAATGCTCTAGCGCACAACGATTATCAGATTCTACAAAGTGGTCGCGGCAGCGCAAAGTTGCGCCGCGGTGATCACGCCGGAAATCATTTTGTGATAACTCTACATGACATTGATTGCCCGAAAGAAGAACTTGAGGCCCGTATAGAGGTTATCCGCCAGAGCGGTTTTGCCAACTATTTTGGTTTGCAACGGTTTGGCCGCAATGGCAATAATCTCGCAGAGGTGGAGCGCTTAGTCCAAGCCGGCAAATTGGTGGGCGATCGCGGCAGGCAGCGCGCACAAGCGCGGCGTCAAAATCGCGGTGGGCCAGGTAAAAAAGTAGCCAATCACAATGGTTTACTGCTCTCCGCAGCGCGCTCTTGGCTCTTTAACCAGGTTTTGCACGCTAGGCTCAACAATCCCGGGCAGTCTCTTCATAGCAGTGATGATGGCCCTTTGTGGGGGCGAGGGCGAACCCTGGCTGAGTCAGTGCTCGCCGAATTTGAAGCCAACTGTTTAGCCCCTTGGAGACACTGGTGTGAAGCGCTAGAGCACAGTGGTTTACAGCAGCAGCGCAGAGCTCTGGTCGGCGTTGCACAAAAATTAGAGCACGACTGGTTAGATGGGACCACCCTGCGCCTGAGCTTTGACTTGGGTGCCGGCGAGTATGCGACTTCCGTGTTGCGTGAGCTGCTGATATTGAATCAGCCACACCCTGTAAACACAGCCCGCAAAGATGATTGTGCTATAGTTGCTCATTCTGAAAACAGTAGCCAGTGTGGGGACTCAGCGTGAATTCTATAGAGATGGGCGGTATCGGTATGACCTCCCAGAGAACCCGAGAGCGCTTGGTGCAGCGCTTGGTTGAACAAGGGATTACTAACCAGAAAGTGCTCGATGTGATGCGGATGATTCCTCGCCACCTGTTTTTGGATGAAGCATTAGCACACCGCGCCTATGAAGACACCGCCCTGCCTATAGGTTACTCGCAAACGCTTTCGCAGCCTTATATCGTCGCACGAATGACCGAGCTGCTGTTGAGTGTTATTCGCCCTAAACGAGTATTGGAGATTGGTACCGGATCGGGTTTTCAGACTGCAGTATTGGCGCAGTTAGTCAGCCGCGTCTACAGCGTAGAGCGAATTGAGCCTCTACTGGTTAAAGCCCAACAGCGGTTTCGCGACTTAGGTTTGCGCAATATCACAGCGGAGCTCTCCGACGGCCATTTTGGCTGGCAGCGCCACGCCCCTTTCGATGGAATTATCTCTACTGCGGCGCCCAATCAAATACCCGAAGAGCTGCTTGGCCAATTGGCACCGGATGGTGCGCTTGTTCTCCCGGTTGGCGGTGATATGCAAGAGCTCTGTATGGTACAGCGCCAAGGCGACAGCCAAGAATTTGTTGAGCAGCGAATCGAGCCGGTAAAATTTGTCCCTCTGCTCGGTGGCCTTAGCCACTAGTGACGATGAGAGTTTGGCGCGCAAAATTAGCACTGTTTCTGAAAGGCGTTGCAATGGGTGCAGCCGATGTGGTCCCCGGTGTCTCGGGTGGCACTATCGCCTTTATCTCTGGTATCTATCCGCAACTTATTAGAAGTTTAAGCTCGTTTGATCGGGCTGCCCTGAAATTGCTATTCAATGGTGAATGGCGAGCGCTTTCAGTGCGGATTAATGCACAATTTCTACTGACTGTAGGGTTAGGTGTTTTTGCCAGTGTTTTACTTCTTGCTGAACTACTCAACCAACTCTTACAGAGTAATCCGCAACCCGTTTGGGGATTCTTTTTTGGCTTAATCGCCGCCTCAGTGATCTTTCTACTGCGCAGTCAGCGCGTTGAAAAAAATAGCCACTGGGTGTTTTTTCTGTCGGGAGCAGTAATCGCAGCCGCACTCGGCTGGGCTCCTCCACTGGCCTTAAATCCTACGTTGCCGATACTCTTTGCCGCCGGTGCCGTTGCCCTGTGCGCAATGATTTTGCCGGGCATTTCCGGCTCTTTTATTCTGTTACTGCTCGGTCTTTATCCGACGCTTATTGCCGCAGTAGCCGAGCGTCAGCTACTACTCTTAGCCGTATTTCTTACAGGTGGCATATTCGGATTAATGCTTTTCAGCCGGATTTTACGTTATCTAATGGAGCACTATGAACAGGCAATTATTTTGTTGATGAGTGGTTTTTTGCTCGGCAGTTTGACTATTGTCTGGCCGTGGCGCCATCCGCTAAGCGATACAACACTGCGCGGCAACCTCTGGCCGAGCGACTTTCAAATACTTTATACAGAGGCCCAAGTGGGCTTATCTTTGTTAGCTATGCTAGTAGGTGCCAGTCTATTACTACTCTTGGAGCTAGTTCGCTTGCAGCAAACTGAAAAGAAATCCCCCCAGGAGTTGAGATGAGCGGTTTGGGCCACAGACTAATACTTTGTTGCCTGCTGTTCTTGACAGCCTGTGCGGCCCCAAAGCAGACCGCAAAAATTGAATCGAGACCGCAGCCGCCAACCCAGCAGTTGCTTCACCACTGGGTCGATAGTGGCGAGACGCTGTACTCCATTGCCTGGCGCTACGGGTTAGATTATCGCCAACTGGCCCGTATTAACGGACTCAGTGAGCCTTATCGCCTCCAGCGCAACCAGCGTCTCTCGCTGGATGTGGCAGACGCTAAAAGCCAGATCGCTATTGATGGTCAGCAAAATAGTGGCCAGCCAAAGCTCAAACGCAAAGATATTAAGCCCACTGTGACTGATGTTGCCAAAACCGTGTTCGACAATCGCTGGCAATGGCCCGCCACTGGGCGTGTAGTTAAAGGCTTCTCCAAAGCAACAAACCATCAAGGAATTGCTCTGTCTGGGGCAGCAAGACGTCCGGTCAAGCCAGCCGCTGCAGGCGTTGTGGTTTACGCTGGAGAGGGGCTGCGCGGGTATGGCAAACTGATTATTGTTAAGCACAACGATCTATTACTCTCTGCCTATGGCCACAATGCAAAATTGAATGTTCAGGAGGGTGCCGTTGTTGATTCTGGCACACAAATCGCATTAGCTGCAGACGCCGGTCAGGTCTACTTTGAGATTCGCCGCGATGGCCAACCTGTAGATCCACTGACTTACCTGCCAGATCTTTAACTGGAAATGCCGTTGCCTACTGGCAGTCACCATTGCTAACGCAAAATATAGCCTCTTTCTTAACCGTCATTTCCTGTAGCGGCTGCTTATGAGTCGTTTACTTTGGAATACTCTAATTCTTTAGCACTGCTACTTTCTTGCTTCACCCTAAGAAGCAACCCTTCTGCGTAATTGTCGTCTAGTTCTTTATCTTTAATGATTCACCCCAGGCAGCTGTGCTGCTTGGAAGTGGAGATGCTCGGCTGCATATCAGCCGGTTTTTTCACTACTTGTTGATTAAAGGAGAACGTCATGCCACGGATAGCCACAGCAGTTAATGCTGAAGAAAAAAATATTGCGCGCACTTTCAACACAAATCCAATAAAAAATGGGCAGCTAGAAAAGAGCAACCGAGTCGTTGTTAAGTCACTGCAAATTTCGTCTTGCGCGACCAAGCTAGATCAGTACGAAAGCCAAACAAAACCCGTTGAGTCACTCGCAAGCCCGGTTGAACCTAAAATTCAAGAGCGCACAGTGCCCCCAGCTGGGAATGATGCTACCACCATTTATCTGCGAGAAATTGGTCGCGCACCACTTTTAACTAGAGAGCAAGAGATTGAATATACACGCCGCATGCGCAGTGGTGAGCCGCATTTTAAGCAGTTGATGATCGAATCCAATCTGCGCCTTGTCGTGAATATTGCGCGGCGCTACAGCGGCCGCTCTCTGCCGCTGCTCGATTTGGTTCAAGAGGGTAATTTAGGCTTGATTAGAGCAGTAGAAAAATTTAACCCAGAGATGGGCTATCGTTTCTCTACATATGCGACCTGGTGGATTCGCCAAGCGGTTGAGCGCGGTTTGCTCAACCACGGCCAAACTGTTCGAATCCCTGTGCATGTCAGCAAAGAGATAAACCAGTGTACAAGAGAGGTGCGCACACTGCGCCAAGCACAACATTCGCACCCTTCTGTTTCTCAACTCGCTGCGGCAACAGGCAAGAGCGAAGAGCGAGTGGAAAAATTACTCGCCTTGAAGGATTCACAAAAAGCGGCGGCTGGCCAACTGGCCTGTGAAGGTGATTTTTTGGCTACCCTTGAAGACACACAGGCCACACCCGTTGAAGAGCTTGAGCAGCAGCAGTTGGCCAATAAATTAGATGAAGCGTTGGCACTACTGCCAACTAAGCAGCGCGAAGTGATAGAGCGACGTTTTGGTTTGGGGCATCATTTACCCCACACTTTGGAGATGATCGGTACAGCGATTGGCTTAACCCGAGAGCGGGTACGCCAGATCCAAATTGACGGGTTGCAAAAAATACGCGCCATACTTCAATCTGAAGAAATAGATTTTGAGGATCTTTTGGCCGATTGTTAATTGAAAAATAAAAAAGGCTCCCATTGGGAGCCTTTTTTAGAGTAAAAATGTTACTCTGCAGTATAGCGATCACGAGAAATAATGATCTCTTTGCGCGCAGCTTCAGCATCTTCCCAGCCCGTCACTTTTACCCATTTGCCAGCTTCGAGTGCTTTGTAGTTCTCAAAGTAATGGACAATTTGACGTATCAGCAGTTCTGGAAGATCAGCGACTTCATTGACGTGATCATATTCCTTGGTGAGTTTGGTATGCGGTACCGCAAGTAATTTGTGATCCATACCGGACTCATCTTCCATTACCAAAACACCCACGGGACGCGAGCGGATCACGGAGCCTGGCATTACCGGGTAAGGAGCGACAACCAAAACATCCAGCGGGTCACCATCTTCTGACAATGTGTGGGGAATGTAGCCGTAGTTGGCTGGGTAGAACATCGGTGTTGCTACAAAGCGGTCTACAAAAATAGCATGGCTGGCTTTGTCGACTTCGTACTTGATCGGGTCGTGGTTTGCTGGGATTTCAATAATGACGTTAAGGTCATTGGGCAGATCATTTCCCGCTGGGACGTTGTCAAAATTCATGCGATGCTCCTTGGTAACATAGGCTGGTATAAGTATGAGTTAGCTGCACTAAGCTGGCGGTGATTATAGCGGCCACATCACAGTTGCGCTATATCGACCAAGGTCTGCTGCTGGTTTTATCTAGGCTTTTTGGCGATCGGATATAACTTCTTGAAAATAGTTTCTCTCGTTAATTAAAAAAAGTTTCGAACGCCCACTCAGCGAATACTCTCAATCCTATACCTGACGCCAGTCAGGCTGTCGGGTTAGAATAGGGGCCCAGTGACGAGTAATTTTTGCTTCAATCCTTAGATAAATAATCGGTGGAGATTCGTGTGGATCGCAATATAAGAGTGGCGCTGTATATTGGTTTGGGCATAACTGTGTGGTTTGCCAGTGGTTTATTTGAAAAACCAGAGGAAAGTGCTGAGACAGAGGTTGTTGAACAAGCACTGAGTGTAGAAGTCAGCCAGTTTACGCCGCAGAAGTATCGACCGAAATTAATGCTCGAGGCTATAACGCAACCCTACCGGGCAGTTGAATTGCGTGCCGAAGTCAGCGGCCGGCTGTTGGAAAGGCCTTACCCTGAGGGCAGCCAACTAGAGGCCGAAGCTGTGATTTGTCGTCTAGATAGAGATACGCGCCCCGAGGCCCTCTCTCAAGCCCGCGCTGAACTTGCTGTGGCAGAGTTGGATTACCAGGGTGCGCAGCGCTTGCAGCAAGCGGGTATAGAGTCTGAGCTGGCTATCGCTCGCGCTTATGCCGCGCTTCAGCGCGCTCGTACAGTAGAGAGGCGAGCACAAATAGAGTTGGCCAATAGCGATATTACCGCTCCCTTTGCAGGTGTTGTTGATCGCTATTGGGCTGATCAGGGTGATTTTTTGCAGCCCGGAGAGAGCTGTGCCACGCTTTTGCAGCTGAATCCGCTTAAAATTATTGCTTTCGCTACCGAACAAGAGCTCGGTGGTATTCAGCTCGGTGCAGCCGTCAATGTAACTCTGCTGTCGGGTGCGATACTGCCAGGCGAGGTAACTTATGTTGCGCGCAGTGATCAGGGCTCGACAGCAAGTTATCGTATTGAGGTCAGCGCTGATAATAAGCAGTTACTGGCCGCTGGGCTCTCAGCATCACTGGCACTGCCACTGGCAGAGATTCTCGCCACTAAAATTCCTGCGCATCTTGTTGTATTGGATCGCAGTGGCGATCTAGTTGTGCGCGGGCTGGACAGTGACAATCGTGTAGTCGAATACCCAGTGGCTCAGATTGATGAGGCGTTGGATGGAATTTGGGTGACGGGTATTAATCAGCCTGTACGCTTGATCACGGTTGGACAAAACTACGTCGCTGTTGGCGACCAAGTTGAGGCTATGACCTCATCTGAGCAGGGCAACCGCTAATGGCTGAAAATTCGATACTGACAAAAGCGTTTGACCAATACCGGGTGATACTAGCGCTGCTGGTGATGATCCTGTTGGCGGGGATGATCTCGCGCAGCGCCATGACAATTGAGGTCAGCCCCAATGTGCAGGTACCGGTGGTACTGGTGATGATCCGTCACGATGGCATCTCTCCAGAAGATGGCGCTCGTTTGCTAATACGTCCAGTTGAGAAAGAGTTAAAAACATTGGACGGTATCGAGGAGATTACCGCTACAGCTCGAGAGGGCAGTGTTTATGTGGCGATTGAGTTTGATATTGACCGTGAACTTGGCGATGCCCTGGCGGATACTCGCGAAGCGGTTAGTCGTGCTAGAGCGGAATTCCCCTCGGATACCAAAGAACCCATAGTCAAAGAAATTGCCGCGATACCTGAGCCGACGGTGGTGGTTAACTTCTCTGGGGATGCGGTCTCCGAACGCGATCTGTACACCTCTGCGCTGTTTTTTCAGCGTGAAATTGAAAGTCTGCCCAATGTCTTAGAGGCACGGATGCTTGGACAGCGCGAGGATGTCGTTGAGGTATTGTTGGATCCGAGTCGTCTGCAGCGCTATGGGATTACTGGCGATCAGGTCATTGTTGCTGTTCAGCGCAATAACCTGTTAATCCCCGCGGGTGAGCTCGACACCGGCGCTGGCCGTTTTAGTATCAAACTACCCGCCCTGTTAGAGGCGGTTGAGGATATACGCCAGCTGCCATTGATTGCTGCAAACGGTGCAGTGATTACCTTGGGGGATATTGCCCAAGTGCGCCGAACTTTTGCCGATGCGAGTGGTTTTAGCTATCTCAATGGCGTGAAAAATATTGCCCTGAATGTCTATAAACGCACTCAGTCGAACGCGATTACCACAGTGGCAGAGGTCAAGCAGGTGGTCGCTGAAAACCGCACCGAACAAGCGCCCAATATCGACATTGATTTCTTCTTTGATATGTCTGAAAACGCCAGCAAACAGGTCAATGAGCTTTCGGGGAATATCCTGACTGCTATGGCTCTAGTATTGACATTGGTTGTGGCTACGCTGGGGGTTCGCTCAGGCCTACTAGTGGGTTTTGGTATTCCTTTTTCGCTGTTAGGGGCGATTATTATTATCAACCTGCTCGGCTACTCATTCAATTTTATGGTGATGTTTGGCTTGCTGTTGGCGCTGGGCATGTTGATTGACGGCGCTATAGTCATTGTTGAATTTGCCGCGGCAGAGATGGATAAAGGTGCCGATGCCAAAAGTGCGTACGGTTTGGCGGTCAGACGCATGGCGGTGCCGGTTTTGGCCTCTACAGGGACGACGCTGGCAGCCTTTTTGCCCCTGCTTTTTTGGCCCGGAGTCTCTGGCCGCTTTATGGTCTATTTGCCGGTTACCGTATTCGCTGTTTTAGCTTGGTCGCTGCTCTATGCGCTTTTGTTTGCACCCACCCTCGGTGTGGTCAGCGCTAAGTTGTCGCGAGGCAGCTTGCCGGGCAATATTTTGGCGCCATTGACCAAACTCTACCGACGCGTACTCACCGCGGTTATTAATCATGCCGCTCTAGTTAGCGTCAGTGCACTACTTTTAATGTGGTCGATTTTTTCCGCTTACGGTAAGTTGGGGGCAGGTGTTGAGTTCTTCACCGATGCAGAGAGCCAGTACGGTGTGGTCAGTGTGAGGGCGTTGGGTAACTTGCCGGTCGCTGAAAAAGCGCGTTTGGCATTGCAAGCTGAAGCCATGGTGCGCACTGTACCTGGAGTGACGCAAGTCTACGCTTCAAGTGGTGGCTCCTCTATCGGTACTGATCGACAAAAGAGCCCCGACGAAATAGGCGAAATGCTGGTGCAGCTCTCTCCGCGCACTGAGCGCAGTAAGGATAGCCAGCAAGTTTTTGCTGAAATTCGTGAACGCACAGCCATACTGCCAGGAGTGATAGTGACTGGTAAACCTCTCGAGGTAGGTCCTCCGGTAGGTAAAGACGTACAAGTTCAGCTCTCTTCTTCCAACCGCGAGGCGTTACACGAGAGCGCCAAACTCGTTCGCGAGTGGGTGACAACTAATATTGCCGGCTTGCGTGATATAGAGGATACCCTGCCACTGGCGGGGATAGAGTGGGAGATTGAAGTTGATCGCGCCCGCGCGGCGATGTTGGGTGTCGACGTCAATTCAGTGGGACAGATGGTGCAGATGATCACCAACGGTGTTCGTATTGGCGATTATCGCCCCGATGATGCCGACGATGAGGTCGAGTTGCGATTGCGCTTTGACCGCGAGCACCGCACCCTGCAAGCACTCGACGATCTGCGTGTGAACACGGCTAACGGACCTGTTCCGATTGCCAGTTTTACCCAGCGAGTAGCAAAGCCTCGCGTGGATACCATTCAGCGGATTGATCTTCGCGAGACGGTATTTGTTTTGGCCAACAGTGAAGAGGGCTATGTCACCGATAGCC
>Ga0209555_10003290_pt1 | contig 10899 bp, 6 predicted proteins | sample SaaInl85LU_5_DNA_FD_184643 | JGI IMG/M metagenome (GOLD analysis project Ga0209555, IMG submission 184643) | Marine microbial communities from expanding oxygen minimum zones in the Saanich Inlet - ESP_85LU_5_DNA (SPAdes) (version 2) | ecosystem: Environmental > Aquatic > Marine > Intertidal zone... | reverse complement strand
CGTACTTCAAAACCAGTGTCGTTGATTATTGTGACAGTCCATTCAGCAAAGGTACGATCTCCTGCAATCTTCAACTGCCGACCACGGAAAGGTACCGTGATCTGCGAAATTTCAGATACAGGAAGAGCGGCTGCTTTGATCATGAACGATGTCAGTTCAGCGTCACCTAATGCATATGCAGGAAAGTTTACGTTACACTTGAAGAGGTTGGGACGTGCACCACCACCCTTCAGTTTTGATTTGAAATCATCTACGCCTAAAAGTGCCATGATTCATACTCTCCTTATGCGCCTACGCTACCAACAACTTCTTCAAAGTCCACACCAGTTCTAACTGCAACGAAGTTCAATTGAACGAAGTTGATAGAACGTGCGGGTTTGATGAAGATATTCGCAACGAATTGGTTGTTGTCAATCACCTCTTGGTTATTGTTTGTTTCGTCACAAACAACACGGAAGTCGGTGATACCTCTTCGACCCTTCACTCGACGCAAGAATGGTTCTACGATGTTTACGAATTCTGCGCGAGTAAACTCATCGTTGAATTCAAACATTACGTTCTTAGCGGCCTCGCTGATTGATTTCTCAATAGCAATGAACAAACGACGAACGTTGATTCGGTCGAATGCTGAAGGTCGGTTTTCCAACGTCTTATCACCGAACAGAACCAGACCAGTGCCTGGAATGTTAGCGATAGGGTTAACGCCTGCTTTATACAGTGAGTCACGTTGGGTTTGATTGGGGTTAGCAAGAATATCGGTAACACCACGATACTGACCACGGCGTTGACCCGCAGGAGAGTACCAAGGATCTGCAGTGACATCAGTAGCGGCCATAAGACCAGCAGTAGATGAGTTTGCAGGGATGTTGATATACTTATCGTTAAACTTATCGTAGACCTTGAAGTGGTTATTATCCAAGAATACGTAAGATGACTGAGTTAATGTATCCGAGAACGAAACAGCATTTGCGGCCGCCTGCGTGTCAGTTTTACCCACAATCTCGTTACTAGGTACAGATGCTACAACTACACAGTCTTTACGATCCGCCGCGATACTCGCGAGGTCATTGACGATAGTCGTACCATTGCTTACACTAGAGTACGGAGGAGCGATCAAGAAATCAATCTCAGTAGTCAACTTGTCTTCGAACAAGTCAAAACCACTAGAAATATCAGATGTTCCTAACGCAGCGGATGCTTGTCCACCACCGAGATTAACAGTACGAACTGCGTCAGTAAGGCCGGCACCAATACCATAGTTAACCGGAGTATCTGTAGACGGAGTAGTACCAATATTACCACCAAGACCAAGTTCAGTAGAACCAAATGCGGAGTCATCACCGAAGTAACCGTTCCAGATATACTGAGACTGTTCGTTCAGTACGTCTGAGATGTAGTTAGGTGAGTTGTCTGAAGTGACAGCACCCTTTGCCATTGATAGGTGTTGGAAAGTCTCAAGGACAGATCCTACAGTACCAGAAATAGCACCAGTACGGTCGATAACAGCAATATGGATCTCATCATTGCTTGCACCATTAGAAGATGCATATGCAGATGTAGATGGTTTACGATCAAAGTTAGATGCATATGCCCAACCACTAAAGTGATCTTCGCCTGCTGAATCACCTGCAGGACAGAATGATACAGTTAGTGCATTGCCCAGATCGCCTGGATATTTTGCAATCCAAGTACCAGAAGATGTTTTCGACGCACCTTCGCCAACAGCAGAACTAACAGTGGTTTCCCAGTGTTGCTCATTGTTAACTAATAGTGAGTTGCCATCAGAGTCACCTGCAAGTTTAGTAATTGCAGAGTGAGCATTTTGACCGCCATTGTTCATACGAACAACTTGGAGGGTTTGTGAGTATTTAAGGAAGTAGGCCGCTGAGTGCCAATCCTTAGAGTTTGTATCGTTGGGTGCCGCGAATGCCGCTACAAGTCCCGCTTCGTCTGCTACTAGCGTTCTTTGGTTGACAGGCCCCCAACGGAAATTTCCTACGAATGCACCACCAGACGCACCGACCGCAGGAACAACTGCAGTTTTATCGATTTCGCTGATGCTAATTCTAGGAGAAGCAGGTTTAATAGCCATAACTTTTTCCTTTGTTTCGTTAACGAATTATAAGTTAGTCATAATACGGTTATATTCAATACTTGTATTTATAACAAATAGGTTTTTACCAATCACCTTCGGGTAGCGTATCAATCTGATGCCAACCCTGATGCGTGTTTTCATGTTGTTGAATATAATCCGAACCATCGTCAATAAACCCAAAGGGAACAACATCATCGTTAATCTGTTGCATTTTTTCTTGGAACATCATTTGTTTTAGATTGATATCAGTCATATCAGAGAAGAACTGTGTGGACGCAAAGTATCCGAACATCACCAAGTTCATCATTAGATCGTCGTGGTTACCATCCGAGGCCTCGTATGATTGACCCCGTGCAATGAATGTGGAGATCTCAAGTATTGAATTCTCATCATTAATTTCTAACTTGCCATTTTCTAGTATATCTTTAATAGACGAACATCCCAGTCTCTTGACCTTTCTATTCATCTCAATACCAAGACTGTTTGCTTTAACTGCACTAGACGTGTGAAGGTTCTCATACTCCATATCATAATATAGTCCATTACATACTACCGTTCCTTGGTCATTCGATTCAACAACCACCCATGCTTCATTGTAGAGATTCGCATACTTATATATAATATTTGGAAAGAGTAGTGGAGATATAGTGTTGTTGCGATAGGTTGCTACCTGTTTAAAAGGTCGCTCCGCAATATCGATTACCGTGAAGGTCGAATAATCCTGTCCTCTTCCCTTTGACACGTCTACTGTCATGATATATTGATGATCCTTTATTGGTTCATCGTAGACAAGACAATCGCCACTCTCCAGTATTTTTTTGGGTGGTCTGGATCTGAATCCCATTAGAGTTTCAGCATTGATTAACGTATCACCTGTGCCAAAGAAGGTGTTACCGAATTCTTGATCAAACTGCAGTTGTGATGTGTTTGCGATCGTCTGTTGTTTCCACTTTTCATCGCGGCCTGGAACATCCCACCAGTCCACGCGAAAAGGTTTGTACTCATTTACTCCCTGTACTGCTCCTGTCCATATTTTCTCAAACTGATTACCAATACCATTAGCGGTAGATGTGATAATTACCTTTGTGTCTTTACCTGATGAAATTACGGGGTAAGTTGACGTGTAGAACTCACTTGCTCTCTCGACAAACGCAAATTCGTCAAGAAATAGTAAGTTAACAGACATACCACGAATACTACTACCGCTAGTAGCAGAAGCGATGATGCGAGAATTATTGCTAAGTTCAATAGAACCTTTGTTGAGTGCTTTACAACCTGGCTGCAAAAAGAACGGAAGGTTTTCCAACATGAGTGTAACACGTGCCAACATCTCCCTCGCTGTTGCACCCTTGTTCGCAAGGATTGCAATGGTTTTTTCTGGATTAAACAGCGCATACCACAGCAAATAACCAACAGATGATATAGATTTACCAGACTGACGACATGCTAATACAATAGAAAATCGGTTGTCGTTAAAATGGTTAAACATTTTCTCTTGATACTTGTATAGTTCAAACGGCACAAGACCCTTATCAAGATGAATCACCTTCACATATGTACGACAAAAGTATGCGGGATCTTGCATACATTTTTGATACTCATTAATTTTCTGCGCGTCCCACTCTTCAGCAACCCCATCACGTTTAATATTAGGATTGCCAAGATAGGACTCTTTAGTCTGAGTCGTCATGTTCTATCACTTGTTTCTCATTCTGTAAAAATCTCTGAAGTTCAGTAGTAGATCCAATAAAAATGTTATTGTTTGTTGTTCCCTGTGGCAGTTCTTTAGGATTGTCCATGACTTCGATTTTCTTCTTGGCGGTATTTAATGCCATGAGACGATCAGATACTTCGGCAGTATTCTTAATCATAGTAGCGAGAACTTCAAATGCACGAGGGTGTTCGGATTGTCGTGCAAGTTCAAGCATCTCTTCGATACCTTCTTGTCCCTTGCTAATCAAGTCATAATAAACTTCACGAGAAAACTCGTAGTCATCATCAATCTTTTTGTTTGACATTAGATCGCACTATCCAAATATTGTAAATTAAACCCATAGTCACTGTCTGCACTCACCCCGCTTGGCGTGGGTGTGGTTTTCAGTCGATATTGAAAATCTTCTCTATCACTGTCTCCCACTAACATATATAGGTTTTGATGAACTTCGCGAATAATCGAACGAGTGTCTTTCGGCCCGTAGAAGTTAACCTTCATGTTGAACGACAGGGTGTATATAATCGTTCTGCGATCACCAACAGATCCCTCAAAGTCATCCGAGAAAGAAACTCCACCAAGCGTGATCGGCACATCTTCTTTGAGTTCTGGATTAGTATCATAAAACGGTTTTACGGATACAGTATACTGCGGGTTAAAATATGGTAATATTTGCTCGACTATTTGTAATGCATCATCTTGACTTTTTGCATAGATGTTTACATCAAAACCAATGTCGTAAGGTACAGCAGTATAAATCGCATCACGCGTATTAGAACTACCTGCACTTACAGTTGAGAATGAGTTTGATTTAGGTAATTGTCGAATAGAGTCGTATGTCATCGAAGTTATTTCAAATGACATGCGGGGCAATTTGATTGCCACTCTGCGCTCCTGATCTTCACCATTCTTCATTTCTTGGAGACGTTCAATAAAACTTCTCTTGGGTGCATAGGACAGAGGAACCTTTACCTGTGAGATCACTTCACCTGCACTGTTCTGACGTAAGACATACAGGTTATTAAACAGTGAACCGAATACGGAAACCACCATACGTACACGTCTATGATAAAACCAATTTCCAAACATTATGATACATCTCCGAACGGATTGCTTTCGCTGAAGTCGAGGAAGTCACCCTCAAAATTATCAAAGTAAGAACCTTGAGACTTGTTATCTTCTATTTGCTGTATCTTCTGTAACTCTTCTACAAGATTTGGTGCGTAAGATGCAGTTGCACCGTTTACCTGTGCAGTTGTTGTGAATGTTTGATATGTACCATCAGTTGAACCCACATGCGCAAGATATAACGTTGAGTTTGCAGAATCCCACTTGGCAACCTCACCCCTTATAGTGTATGTGCCATTGTCTTGAGCAATCGTCTCGTTCCGCTTGTATGTTCCCCCTGTATATGGACGAGCAAGTGTTACAGTGGGCGGTGCATCATAATACAGGCCGGGATTATCTACGGTAATAGATACGATTTCACCATCAGCACTGATGCCAGAAGTTGCAACAGCATTTTCTGCATTGAAGTGAAGTAACAGAGCGGTTGCACTATCAGACTCATACTCAGCAGTCTGCTGGTTTAGGGAAGCGTCATTACCCTCAACTGAATATCGTGATTCGAGCAACTCCGCACGAGTACCTACTTGTGCGCGGAACTCGTCTATGAATCCATCAAATGCATTCCATTGTATTCCATCTTGCTCACGCGCCGCGACTGCACCAATAGCATATCCACCACTAGATATCCAGTCCCAAGTAACTCCTGCTATTGTTGAGTCAAATATTTTCTGCTCATCAAAATAAACAACAAGATTGTTTGTGTCATCTGCAAGCAGAACAATGTGGTGCCAAGTGTTTATAGAAAGTGTCGCGTTACCATCAAATAAGTTGACTATACCTCCGCCTTGGTTGTCACCACGAGAGTATACAATTTGTCCACTAGAATTCACACCCCATAAATATTGCTTAGTTGGTTCGCTTTCACTACCACCAGTTAGGAATAATATATCCTGAGTTCCAGCATTGGGATACCCTGCCATATAAACCCAAAACTCAATAAGACCATGAACACCAGTCTGCGTGTAACTGCCCTCTGCACCACGGCCCCGAGTCACGTTTAGTGATGCATTGCCAAATTTAGAGTTAGATCCAAGGGCGGCCGAAACCGTAATATCTGGGGCGACTGAATACCCACGACCAAGACTATCGGCATCAATACGAGTAACCCTACCGTCAACATCAATTTGTGCGGTGGCAGTAGCGGTAGCAGTAACAGGATCTTCCATTATCAACTTATATTGATATGCACCCTCAACCTCAATATCATCAATACCGTCGAGTTCTGTATCGAAGTCTTCGTCATTGTACTCAAACAATTCACACTGAAGTCTGAAGGTCGGTAACTGACTGAGTTGATAGAATGGTGTCTCTGTCTCTACTTTAAATATCTCAAAGATTGATTTTGACATGGGAAGGTAAATCAAGTCACCTTCACGTGGACGAAAATTATACGAGTCTAATTTGTCCCCTATTAATTTCTTCCATCGTCTACGCGCAACTACAAATGTCGCTTGATCACGCAACTCCACACCGAACTTGGAGAAGAGGTCGCCCTCTCCCTCAAATCCATCAATGTTTTCTGCGTACATTTCAACCTTATACGCATCAGAAAAGCGCGAAGGAACGTCATCAAGAAACACTCTGTCCTTATTGACTATCTCTCTTGGTAGGTAGTACACATCCTGACCATAGAACTTCAATGACTCAATAACGAGATCTTCATATAAGTTCTGTTCAGAACGTACTGATTGACTTACCCAAGGATTAGTTGCCATTTTTTACCCCACGAAGAACATTGGGCCAATGTCTTCTTCTTCTCTAAATCTGGTCATGATCTGTTCAATCTCACTGTTGGCATCTTCATATATTTGTCTACCCGAGATTGTAACACCGCCTGGCAATTGCATACCCTCAAACTTAGACATGTTCTGACCCCATTGACGTTTGATCAATGCTGTGGTATACTCTTTTAAAAACTTATGATTCCACAGAGAGTTCAAGTCAGATAAAACCCCACTATTAGGATCACGTGCACTATAAACCTCAAAGATCACGTAGTTACCTACAGTAAAGTCTCCCTTTGCGTGGTAGAAGTACACGCGAGATGACTGTCTATCAAACGTAATCTGCGGCACACCACTTAATTTCATATCAAGTAATGAAAGGTGTTGTTGCATTTGTTCGTAGTATGCAATATCACCAGCATAGTTATTTAGGTCAGTAATATCATTCAACATCATCTGATACTTGATATCAAAGAAGTTGGTTGATGCGGTTGCATTATCAACAGGGAACATCCGAATGACTGTAAGTACATCATCACTAAGATCCACATATCCATTGTCGATGTCGTTCTGCGACATAGCATGTTTTACATAGAAACGTCTTTTGCCATCAGGATGATATTCACGAAACCATTGTAATGCTTCATCGACTCGATCTTCGAGTTGTTCGTCTGCTACGTTAATTTCTAGAACAGGATGTCCTAGTGCACGTAAGCAATAATCAATAAGTTCGTCTCTAGTGTTTGGAGTTGCCATTTTCTATACCTTAGTTAAGTAGTGTACCCGATGAGTTATACACATTAATTCTATAGTAAGATCCCTCTTGACCATCTAACGTATCAGCATCTAATCCAGAACCAGAACCGTCCACTGTCTTAACAGCAGTTAACAATTCGGCCGGTGTAGAATATGTCTCATTTACAGAGAACTGACCAGTTGCACTATCATACGTAATATCACCTGTGACAGAAAGCACACTGCGGATATTTGCAGAGGTAACTTTGTTGTAGTTGATAACACCAGTCGTATCATTGTAACCAATAGATCCGAAACCAGTTCCAGTGTTTGTATGACTGATTGCACCACGTGCATCGGCATCTGTATACTGAGTGATCGTGGTTGCGATTGAACCGCCGCCACTGATTGTTATACCTGTACCTTGAGAGAATACACCAACGACATCAGCAGAGTCTGGCCCGTCATACGAGAAGACACCTGCGTTGTTATATGTCAGACTACCTAGACCAGCATTTGCGCTACTATCTACTGAGAATATCGCATGTGTGGTTGCGGAGTCAGTGCCTGGATTAGTGATACTGAATTGACCACTGTTACTGTCATAGGATAGTGTATTATCTACACTGAACAATCCACGAATGGTAGATGTTTGGTTAGACAGATCAGATACTTGACCAGTAACATTACCAGTTAAGTTTGCAGTAATAGTTCCCGCAGAGAAGTTACCCGAACCATCACGTTCGACAATTGTACTTGCAGTATTCGCAGATGTCGCTGATGTTGCAGAGTTCTGTACCTTACCCGCAGTAGAGATAGTTGCGAGTTTGGTATCAGCAATTGCCGCATTTGCGTTGATATCAGCATTGACAATAGTATTCGCAGTAATTGCCGTCGAAATGCTAATGTTAGATGTACCGTCAAATGACGTTGCAGTACCAGTCACATCTCCATCAATCGCAATAGTTCTTGAAGTGAAAAGAGAATTTGCGGTGGATGCGTTACCCGTTACTGCACCAGTAACATTACCATACACTCTGCTAACTTGCAAGTCAGCAAGTTCGAATGATGGATCAGAGGTATTGATATTACCTCCAACTTCAGGATCATACTTGTTGAAGAACTTCCAACGAGAGTCTGTGGTATCTCGGAATATGCCCGCATGAGTATATGGTGCATTAACAGTATTGTAGTTACCAACAAGACCAAAATCTTGATTGATCGGTTGTGCGTCACCTTTCCAGTAGTTGTTTACTGTGTGACCAGTAGGAGATGAAAAGGTAACCTTAACATTATATCTCAATGGGATAAGAGTGTTGTCTACACCCAAGTTCCAAGAAGTCGGGCCAGTACCACCTTCCGAATCGAATGATAGTGGAGTAAACTCACCGATACCTTCCGCAGAGTCGAAACCCCATTGGATAGTATCACCAGCACTGTCGGTTCCAGTTATCTTGACAAAGTATGTTCTGTCAGAATCACCTTCATAATATTCTTTGAAGGTTGCATCATTCAGTCCAGACAGACCCGCACCGAATACTGTTTCGATTGTATCACCCGCACCAACATAGATGAACTGGTCACCAACGTTTAGAGACTGTACGGTTGTTGTTGTTTCTGAACCAAGGATGTTCAAGTTACCTGCAATAGTAACGTCACCATCTACACGCTGATTGCCTTGAACACGAATGTTTTCTGCAATCTCTGCGGCAAGGTTGATCTGAATACAACCACCGACATTACCACCTGTCGCACTATCTGCAACAAGTACTGTACCGACCTGATATGGCCAGTTCGGATAATCCGGAGAAAATGCTACCATCTCACCCGCACTATCAGGAGATACGTGAAGCAAGTCACCTACGTTAAATGCTGCCGTGTTGAGTCCACCATACAGACCACGTACCGTCACATAACCATATTCGCCATTTGCAATGGTGCTTGAGGTAAGACCTGAAGTAGTATATGTTGTATTAAAGTTGTCCGACTTAGCAAGATCAATGGTGGGGAAGTCATTTGCCGCACCAGTCACATATACAACTTTACCCTTTGGAATTGATGCACCCGAGTTGTTGAAAACTCGCATAATCTCATCTTGACCAAGTTTAACGTTGATGGATGAGTTTGAGTATACAAGTGCATCAGGGCCTTGCATATAGAACAAGTTACCTTCACGGAAAGCAGGAAGGTTATTGGGAACATCGATGTCTGAATACGATGATATATCTACGTTAAGTAATTTGAAGTCACCAGAATCCGCAGTTATTTTACCATCAATAATTACACGGTCTTCGACTCGCAGATATTCTGCATGTTCCTTTTCAACATTTACAAGTAAAGAACCAGAGACAGAATCTACCGAGATTACGCGACCAACGTGAGTAGGATAACCTTGGTCAATCGATACTTCAGTTGTTGACCACTTACCTGCACTATCCGCAGAAAGATATGCAAATGCACCTTGGGTCATACCAGAAGTATTCAGACCATTTACTAAACCAAACTGTGTAATGTAACCGTGGTTCCCATTAGGGATGTCCATAGTTGCAATACCAGTAACTTGAGATGAGTTAGATGCGTTTGCTCTTGCTTTAGTTACTTGGGGATGAACTCCGTGTGCAGTACCAGAAACATACACTGCATCACCGTTATTAATCTGTTCACCCGTTAAGTTGTGAACGTAGATTAAATGTTCTTGACCGAGGTTAATGGTTACGTCTTGAACTAGTTCATTCGTTGTGGGAATGAAAGATATTCCCTTCTGAGGATCTGAGTCGTAATATAGTAGTCCCGCAAGACTGTTAGGCGCAGATGCTTGTTTGGTTAGATGTAGACACCCAACTTCAGCAGAGTCAACTTCAACTTTACCAAACCTAACATCGTCAGTTGTTCCAACAGACTGCGCGATTGCAATAGAACCATCTGTAATGGTTACACCAGTACCACCAGAGAGGTGTGCTCGTACTTCAGATGCGGATGGGCCTGTGTATGTAATTACACCAGTTGTATTATTATACGAAAGGGATCCGTCACCTCCATTATCGATGTGAGAAATTAATCCCCTTACTTCTGCATCGGTGCGCTCGGTGAATGATATTCTACCACGCGCAGAGTCATATGTCAAGTCTCCGTCTACTGATAGGTGAGAACGAACCTCGCTTGCACCGGGCCCAGTGTATGTAAAGATGCCCGTTGAACTATCGTAAGATAGGGAACCATCACCACCTACGTCATTGACAGAAACCGTGCCACGTGCATCCGCGTCAGTGTACTGAGTAATGGTAGTAGAGATCTGACCACTGTTGATACTAATCCCAGTACCTTGAGAGAAGTGTGCACGAACTTCCGAAGCAGATGGGCCGGTGTATGAGAATACACCTGTGACAGAATCGTAAGAAAATGCACCATCGCCACCATTATCAACCGCAGATATAGCACTACGTGCACGTGCAGTCGTGAAGTAAAGGTTTGATCCCTCAGTAAGATTGGATGTTGACTTGAGAGCG
>Ga0209555_10003289_pt1 | contig 10909 bp, 11 predicted proteins | sample SaaInl85LU_5_DNA_FD_184643 | JGI IMG/M metagenome (GOLD analysis project Ga0209555, IMG submission 184643) | Marine microbial communities from expanding oxygen minimum zones in the Saanich Inlet - ESP_85LU_5_DNA (SPAdes) (version 2) | ecosystem: Environmental > Aquatic > Marine > Intertidal... | reverse complement strand
AATAATAATTTCGTATCTTTGTTACGAAGTATTATCGAGGAACTATTCACATGAGAAACTTTTTTTTATCATTTATCATTACCATATCATTTTTTCTAATGGCATTCAAAGTCCATGAAGTAATTTTAGAATGGCAAGAACCCATAGAAGTAAAACCAAAGGCAATCAAAGTTATCATGCCAAAGTTAGAGGTTCCTAAAGTTGAAATCAACTTGAAAGACCATACTGCTTTTCTAAGAAACATTGGTAACTTTGAAAGTGGTAATCGATATGGGATAGTAAACCGATGGGGTTATATGGGTAGGTACCAATTTCATTCATCTACCTTAGAATCAATCGGTATCAAAACTACTAAGAAGAAGTTTTTATCTTCACCTACTTTACAAGAAGAAGCGATGAAGAGATTACTTAAATCTAATAAGAGAACTCTTAGAAGATATATTAAGAAATACAATAACACATCTTTACATGGAGTATATGTTACCGAAAGTGGTGTACTTGCAGCTGCACATCTTGGTGGGGCTGGTAATGTGATTAAGTGGTTTAAAAAGGGAGAAGTTTTCAAAGACGGTAATGGAACTCCTATTACTCGTTACATGAAAGTATTCTCAGGTTACGAATTAAATTTAGAATAATATGGATTACATTTTAATTGGATTGATTACATCAGGTGTAGTTAATCTATTATTCCTTATAGGTGTTCGGAATCTATTAAGACAGAACGAACAACTTGAGGATAGATTAGTTGGGACTATTAAAGATACCCAATCTAAAGTATTAACTGCTCTTGAGAAAATGCAAGAGATTGATACAAGACAAGCATTTGAAAAAGATGATGAGGTTGGTGTAACTTTTGACCAACTCAAAAAAATAGTAGAAGATTTAAACGAACAATTATAATAATGCCAAGACCAAGAAAAAAGAAATCCAAAATATATTTTGGTACACCTGCACAAGAAGCAATCGAAGAATACAATGCATGTAAAGACCCAAAAGAAAGGTCTAAAATTTATCAAGAAAGAATTAAACATCCATTTGAAAAACTAGCAGAGAATGTAATTAATACATTTAAGTTTTCATACTTTGATGTTCCTAAAAAGGATATGCAAACTGAGGTAGTATCTACTATGGTAGAAAAGATGCATATGTTTCAACCAGATAAAGGTAGAGCCTTTTCTTATTTTACTATCATTGCCAAGAATCATTTGATTTTAGCTAACAATGGTAATTACAAAAGATGGAAACAGAATGCTTTGATTTCTGAAATGCCTGAAACTTGGAATCCTGAAAATGATTTTGATGATACAACTGAAGCAGGTGAGTTTAGAGAATTTAAAGATATTATGATTTCATATTGGGATAAGAATTTAAATTCTATTTTTACTAAGAAACGTGATTTACAAATTGCAGATGCTATTCTTGAATTATTTCGTAGAAGTGAGTATATCGAAAACTTTAATAAAAAACATCTTTATCTTTTGGTAAGAGAAATGACAGATTGTAAAACTCATTACATTACCAAAGTTGTAAATACAATGAAGATACATCAGAAAAAAATGTTAAATGATTATTTAGAGTATGGTGAATTTAGAGAACCAAAGAAACAACAATTCTGGCATGCACCTACTCAAGATGACTATATAGATTCCAATCCATATATAGATGAAGATTTTTTATAAATGGTATTAATATAATAATATTGTTTCATAAATTTAATTTTACAATCTAAATATATTTATATACAAACAAATAATACAAATGAGTTACATACTAGGATTATCATGTGGATACCATGATTCAGCGGCCTCACTTATTAAAGATGGAAAAGTATTGGGTGCATGTGAAGAAGAAAGATTCACAGGTATCAAACATGATTCATCTTTCCCCACCAATACTATTAATTGGTTATATAAAGAATTCAAAGTAGATGGTAGAGAAATCACCGATGTTGTATTCTACGATAACCCTAAATTAAAATTAGATAGAATTGAGAAATCAACTAAACGTGGTCCTAAATCAGAAAAAGAACATCGTTTAGAAATCATCCAACGTAATAAAGAAAAGTTCGAGGAAATCGAACAACAGATACTTGATATTACTCATCCTTATGTGGATATTGAATATGGTGACCATCATTTATCTCACGTTGCATATTCTTACTTTACATCTCCATTCCAAAAGGCCTCTATTCTTTCGGTAGATGGTGTAGGGGAGTGGGAAACAACTTCTCTATATTATGGAGAAGGAAATAAATTATTCCCTCTACAATCGATTAATTTCCCTCATTCATTGGGGATGTTATATTCTGCTTTCACTGCCTTTCTTGGATTTAAACCAAACGAAGGTGAGTATAAGGTAATGGGATTGGCTCCGTATGGAAATCACGAAACTTATTTAAAACAATTTCAGAAACTTTACAAAACTACTAAAGATGGTGGGTTTGAATTGGATATGAAATACTTTACATACGATTGGTCTGATGACCATATGTTTAATGAGAAGTTGGCATCTTTATTTGAATTACCAAATAGATTTCCCGAAGAAGAACTTACTCAAGAACATAAAGATTTAGCAGCAACCTTACAACATCAATACGAATTTCTTTTATTTCGTTTGATTGATAAGTTATATGTATCACGTTCCAATCACAACTTATGTTTAAGTGGTGGATGTGCATACAACGGAACGGCTAATGGGAAAATCTTAGAGAAATCTTTATACAAACAATTATGGATTCCATCAGCACCATCTGATGCTGGTTCTGCTATTGGTTGTGCATTAGAATTCTTTTATAGAACCAATCCTAACTCACCACGAATTGATAATGTTAATCCTTACTTAGGTCCTTCTTATTCACGTGAAAATATCGAATCTGTATTGAAAGAAATGGAGAAAGAAGTTTATAGTGTTTATAAAATTGATTCTGAATTAATTCCTATTATATCTAAACAAATTGCTGAAGGTAATGTAATTGGTTGGTTCGAAGGAAAAATGGAATTTGGTTCTCGTGCATTAGGTAATCGTTCGATACTTGCAAATCCATGTGACCCACAAATGAAGGCAAGAGTAAATCGTGTGATTAAAAAGAGAGAAGGATTCAGACCTTTTGCACCAATGGTAAAGTTAGAAGAACAAACTCGTTATTTCGAATACGATAAAACGGTTCCTTATATGAACCAAGTGGTAAAGGTAAAAGAAGAACATCAAAAGTATTTACCAGCGATTACTCACGTAGATGGTTCGGCTAGAATACAATCAGTATCTAACCAACACCATAGAAGAATGTATAAGTTACTACAACAACTCCAAGCGGATAATGGTTATCCAATGGTTCTTAACACTTCATTCAACTTGAAAGACCAGACAATGGTATTAGACCCACTAACGGCTATTAAAACTTTCTTAGATTGTGAAATGGATACCTTAGTTCTTGGTAATTATATCGTAAAGAAGAAGATTAGATAACATTCTCTTAACATTACTTAACCTTTTCTTAACATTGATATACTTATAATAAAGAGGATTTATTATGAGAAAATTAACTACACTATTATTTCTTCTAATCTCAACGGCACTTTTCTCACAAGAGATAGAAGTAATCAAAGAAAAAATTAAAGTAAACGATGGAATCCAAAAGGGTACCTTAATTTACAATGGAAACAAATACGTACAAGATGGTATTTGGAAATCGGATTACGCGAAAGCAAAATACGATATGGGAAAATTAGTTTGGTATGAACCAAAAGGTGACAAACGATATACTTATTCTTACATAGAGATGGAACAACTCCGTAGAAAGGTTCAACGTTTAGAAACACGTTTAGCATCTAATGATAAACCATAGTCGTAGATTAAAGTGACTATGATAAAACCCTCCCAATACGGAGGGTTTTTTGTTTTACTATATTTATACAATGAACTAATGTATTAAAATATGAGTACAGATTTTGAATTATTCCCAGGAAAGAACTTGGGTGGTTTATTTAAAGATATCTACGATAACCAACAAACAAAGAAACTTCGTATATCTGAATTGATTGCTGAGATGAAAAAACTTATTCGTCATTCAGGTGATATGGCAGTGATGGGTCCTATTATAAGAGATTTAATTGACTCATCTATTAAGAATGATGATTCACTTGTTAAGATGGCAGCAATTGCTCAACGAATCATTGGAGCACAACACAAAGCAGAAGGTGATGCTGGGTTCTTATCTAATGAAGAAAAAGAACAACTTCTTAAAGAATTAGAAGAAACAGTTCACGAAGTAGCCGATGAGCAAGATATAAAAGTAGATGAACTTACAAACGAAATCGAGGAGTTAAAACAAAAGGTAGGTAAGTAAGATGGCAGGGGAAAGAGGCAATCAATCGAAGAATAATTTAAATAGAATTAAAAGTCAATGGAGTACTGCTATTGTAGACCATGTTGTTTTAAATGTAGATGATACTCGTATTACCGAATTTAGTAAAGTTAAAGAGGGGGTAGACCCTAAAGATACTGGTCTTATCGGTTGTATTTTTATTAGAGAAACAACAGATTTATCCAGTAATAATAAGGAATTTCCAATTGCAAGACCTTTTAATGATTCGGTAGGTGTACCCTTAAAAGGAGAAACTGTTAGAGTATTAAAAGATGGAGTAAATCGTTATTATGATAGAATCCATTCCAATGATGTAAATAAAGGAAATGCAATTGAAGATGCTGATTTAACATTATATCCTAAGTCTGAAAAAACAAATACCAATAAAACAAAAGATTATTCAGAATCTTCTCAAACTGGTATATCAAAGAAATCATCCGATGGTGGTGAAGATGATAGAAAACAATTGTTGGGCGAATATTTTGAACCAACTCAAATTAATAAATTAAAGTTATACGAGGGTGATAGGTTAATTGAATCTCGTTTTGGCCAATCATTAAGATTTAGTGGATATAATAATCCAGATAATATATTCTCTCCAACAATAATTCTCAGAAATAGACAAAATGATGAATCACTATCTAATTTGGATATGGGTTCTATCACAGAAGAAGATATAAATAAAGACGGTTCGGTAATTGTTTTATCATCTAAAGATTATAAATCTGAGTTCACATCTCCTACTGAAATAAAGGCCACAGATGGGTTTAATAAAGATGATGGGTATGACCAAATAATAATAAATTCTGAAAGGATTATACTCTCATCTAAAACTCAAGAAATGTTATTTTTTTCTAAGGGAGATTTTAGAATCATTTCAGATAGTAGGTTAACAATCGATAATGGTTTGGGTGCCGAGTTAGACTTTGGTGATGATGTTAATATTAAAACAGATAGAGTAAAGGGGAAGAACTTTACTGTACTAACAGGCCAGGGAAATATATTTCTAAATACTGTTGAGAAGAACGAAAGAATAGTACGAGGTGATACATTGGTGGAATTATTATCCGAACTAATTGATGCAATAAATAATCAAGTTTATAATACTCCGGCCGGTCCTTCTGCAGTTGGACCAACAAATAGAAAAGATTTTAGTGATATAAAATCAAGATTAGTGGATGCGCTTTCTACACTAAACTATACAGAATAAGTTATGTCTTGGGATATCTTTAAAAATATGATGAAATCCTATATGGATAATCCCAATGGAGTTAAATCCAAAGAAGCCTTTGCAAAACAATTTACTACTGCATATGATATGGCTATTAAACCAGGTAGTGTTGCCACACGTGGTATTGGTGGGTTACCATTACCACTTGCAAAAGGTAATACTGATGTAATGGAAAAATTGATGATTGCAGCATGTGCAATTGCATTTACTAAAAGTGAAACTGGAAAACATACTTGGTTAAAAGATATAGGTCAGGCTGTGGTTGGTTATTGGAGTGGTGCAACTTTATCTCAAGTACCACCGATGATACCAGCATTACTTTCATTTCAAAACATTGCATTAACAAGTGGTGTAGTATCTAATCCAGGTAAATGGCCTGAAACTCCACCTGAACAGCCCGTAGATGATTCAGGTAGGTTTTTAGATTTATTTATTTCATATGCACAAATACATTTAACAACTCTTCAATTTAGTTGCAGTACTATTTCATTATATCCCGGATTTCCATTAATACCCGCGTTACCTGGATTTATTCAATTGACGGGATATACACTAACTCCAGCTTCACCTTCACCACCATCTGAAATACCTGAACCTGGTCTTTTAGATAAAATAGTTGAAAAGATTCAAGATATTTTCAATCAAGATGATAGTATGAGTCCAGAACAAATTGAATCAGCAAAAATAGAAGTTGCCGAAGCCGAAGTGGTTGTGAATGATGTAACATTACCTGAAGTTGGTAGAACATCTGCATCAGAATATATTGGATTGAAAAAATCAGAAATATCAAGTGGTAAGATAAATGCATTACCTGTACCACTATCAAATGAAGAACTTGAGGCTATACAAGAAAATACTCCTGACAAATATAAATGTGAAGTTGGTTCTAAAATAGTTGCTATTGCCAAAAAAGATATTGGTATATTAGAAACAGGTACACCACCTGGTTTGAATTATGGAGGATTCCCTGGAGGAGTTCAGAACAATCGTAGAGGTAGGATTGATGATATGTTTGATAATGTTGGATTGGATAACCAAGCTAAAGTTAGAAAAACAGGTAGTGGGTATTATTGGTGTGCTGCAGCAGTATCAACTTGGTGGCAAGAAGCAGGATTAGAAACTCCAAACGGTGGGGCAAGTTGTGATAATTGGATGAACTGGGGTAAATCAAAAGGATATTGGTCATCAGAACCTAAGATAGGTGCAGCAGTTCTATATGGTAGTTCATCAGATGCACATCACATTGGAATAGTATCTGCAGTATTACCAAATGGTTCCTTTACTACAATAGAAGGAAACACAAGTGGTGGTGGTTTTGATAGAAATGGATGTGGGGTATTCTTAAAAACTCCAAAAAAATATTTAGGATTTGTAATACCACCTGGTTGTTAAAAAACTATAAACTCAACGAGAATATATTTATATTAAGATAATAACAAAATAATCAAAATGGATTCAAAAAAATTAGCAAAACTAATTAAAGTAATCGTAGAAGCTGAAGTAGCTAAGAAACAAGAACAATTTCTTTCTAAAACCTTCCCTAAAATATTAGAGGAAGAAGTAAATCGTAGAGTCAAAAAGGCTCTAACAGAGGTGAAGGGAGGTGTTTCTGCTTCCTCGGCAAAAGTTGTTGAGGAGGTAGACCCATTCGAAGCAGCTAATCAAGTTCTACAACAAGAAAGAACACAAGTTCAAGAACAAAGAAAATTTACAAAGAACCCAGTTCTTAATGATATACTGAATCAAACACAACCATTTAGTTCAGCACAAAGAAGTGGTGGACAAGTTGGTAGTGGTGGAGCATCTGTATTAGATAGATTACCACAACAACAGATTCAAGAAAATACACATATACCATCTTACATGGATGCTGAACCAGATATTGACCAAACAATTAATATGGGTTCATCATTGGGTGCAGGTGGAACTGATGCTCTACGAGCTCAGATGGCTCATAAAATGGGATATGGAGATGTAAGTTCACAAGGTGGACCAAAAAGAGGATTAGGTGTATCAACTGGATTAGCAGCATTAGATAGGGTATTAAATAGAGATAACTCAGAACTTGTTAAAAAGTTTAAGAGATAGGAGAGTATAAGTGGCTTACGTAATTGGTAGAAAAGTAATTAAAGATACTGAATCAGAATTTGATTCAGTTGCATATGGTATTACCTCACCAACACGAAGAGGTGATGTTATGTTTGAACAAACATTTACTTCTTTTGATGCCGCTAAATCTAATTTACGAAATCTACTCCTAACCAAGCAAGGTGAAAGAGTGATGCAACCTGAATTTGGAACTGGATTACATTCATTACTATTTGAACAAATGGATGAAGCCGAATTTGCAAAAAGAGTTGAGGAAACAATAACTCAATCTGTTTCATTTTGGTTACCATATATTCAAATCGAAGATATTGAAATTGATATGAGTGATGAAATGAAAGATAGAAATATGGTAGGATTAAAATTATTGTTTAGAGTTGGGTCAACAATCGAAACACAAGAACTAACTTTTTCAGTAAGGGGATAATATAATATGGCACTTAATAGTACAAATAAAAAAAACAAGGGTAGAGATATTAAGTATCTTAATAAAGATTTTGGCCAATTTAGACAAAATCTAATTGATTATACTAAAACATATTTCCCACAAACTTATACAGATTTCAATGAAGCTTCCCCTGGAATGGTTTTTATTGAAATGGCATCATATCTTGGAGATGTTCTTGGGTACTATATCGATGATACATTAAAGGAATCTTTAATGACAACCGCAGAAGATATTGAAAGTGTAATAGAATTATCTACTGTACTTGGATATAAGCCTAAAGTAACTTCAGCTGCACTAACAAAACTTTCAGTATTTCAATTAGTTCCAAGTAAACGTAAATCAACTGGTGGTGGAAACGATTTTGAACCAGATTCTGATTACTATCTTAGGATTAAAGAAGGTATGGGTGTTGAATCGGGTACTGGAATAAAATTCAGAACAACCGAAGCTGTAGATTTTTCTGATTCATATGAGAGAGAAATTAGTATATATGAACGAAATTCTGATACTAATTATCCTGACCTATATCTTGTTAAAAAATATGTAAATTGTATTTCTGCTGAGTTGAAAACACTATCTCAAGATTTTGGTAATACTCCACAAGAATTTTCTCGTATTGATATAACAGATACAAATGTAGTTGATATTTATGATGTTCGAGATTCGAGTGGGAATAAATGGTATGAAGTTCCTTATCTTGCACAAGATATGGTTTATGTAGATTACCCCAATAGTGAGCAGACGGATAAATCACTATCTCAATTTAAAGATTCAGTTCCGAGTATCTTAAAATTGGTAAAAACTTCTCGTAGATTTACTCGAAAAATAAATACAGATGGAACAACAAGTTTAATTTTTGGAGGAGGAACATCAGATAGTGATGAAACTCTAATACCAAATTTTAAAAATGTAGGATTAGGATTAAACTCTTCAATTGATAATCTTGGTTCTTCTTTCGACCCATCTAATTTCTTAAAAACTAATAACTACGGCCAATCTCCAACTGGAAACTTTACTGTTTCTTATTTAGTTGGTGGTGGTGTTAGTTCGAATGTATCAAAAAATACATTAACACGAATCCAATCAATGGTATTTGATGAGGATTTATCTACATTTGACCAAGATGCAATTCCACTATATAATTTCTGTAAATCATCAGTAGCGGTTGATAATGAGTTTCCAGCAACAGGTGGTAGAGGGATTGAAACAATTGAGGAAATAAGACAGAATGCTCTTGCAAACTTTGGTTCACAAAACAGAGCAGTAACTCGTAAAGATTACCAAGTAAGAGCATTATCATTACCAGCAAAATATGGTGGCATTGCAAAAGTATATTGTGCACCAGATGGTGAGTTGGATAATAATTCACCTTCATCAATTCTAACAGACCCAAATTCATTACAACAATTTACCGAATTGGTATTGTCATTAAAAGAAAAGGAAGGTATAACTGAAAAGGAAATACAAAATCAAGTAACTACATTCTTATCCAATAAACAATCCGATTCGAGAGAAAAGAATAATCCATTTGCAATTAACTTATATGTTCTTGGATATGATTCTACTAAAAAACTTTCTACACTTAATCAAGCGGTAAAAGAAAACCTAAAAACTTATTTAGGGGAATATCGTTTACTGACAGATGGTGTGAACTTATTGAATGGGTTTGTTATTAATATTGGGGTTGATTTCGAAATTAGGGTTTATGGTGGATATAACAAACAAGAGGTTCTTGTTAAATGTATATCTGAAATACAAAATTTCTTCAATATTGATAATTGGACTTTCAATATGCCAATAAACCTTTCTGAATTAGAATTGATTATTGCAGGTGTTGAAGGAGTACAATCAGTACCAAAATGTGAAATTGTAAACAAGTGTAAAGGTAGTTATTCGAATGTTTCATATAACATTCAATCGGCAACTAAAAATAAAATGGTATATCCTTCATTAGACCCATCGGTGTTTGAAGTGAAGTATCCAAATAAAGATATAAAAGGGAGGGTTGTTTAATGTATCAGTTTTTAACAGCATCAAAAGATGCAACCATATACTTACAACAACCTAGTCAGAATACTGGGTTAGATGAGATATTAGAAGTTTCCAAAACTTATTATGGAAACTTAAAAGATATTGCACATTCATTAATTAAGTTTGATACCAATTCATTATCATCATCACTTGTAAGTGGTGAGGTAACTATGAGTTCGGCGGAGTTAATTTTAAGAGAATGTGAATCTTCTGAAATACCTGTTGATTATACAATATTCGCACATCCAATTTATCAAGATTGGGATATGGGAATCGGAACTCGTTTCGATGAGATTTCTACCGATGGTGTAACTTGGAATACAAAAACCACAGGAACTGATTGGTTAGAAGGTATATATGAAAGTGGTGTAACTGGTTCCTTTAATGGTAAAGGTGGTACGTGGTACACTTCATCAGTTGCAACTCAATCATTCTCATATGAAACTTCAGATGTAGTTATGGATGTTATCACTCCACTACAATCTTGGTTAGATGGTTCACTACCAAACAATGGTTGGATTATCAAACACGATTCTAATTTAGAAAATGATACTGAAGATTATGGACAACTAAAATTCTTTGGTAAAGAAACTAATACAATCTATCAACCTAAATTAAGAATTGGTTGGGATGATTCTACCTTTGAGACTGGTTCTCTTACTGAACTTACCTCTGATGATATTCACGTAACGTTTAAGAGATTAAAAGCAAGATATAAGGTTGGTAGTTC
>Ga0209555_10003287_pt1 | contig 10910 bp, 12 predicted proteins | sample SaaInl85LU_5_DNA_FD_184643 | JGI IMG/M metagenome (GOLD analysis project Ga0209555, IMG submission 184643) | Marine microbial communities from expanding oxygen minimum zones in the Saanich Inlet - ESP_85LU_5_DNA (SPAdes) (version 2) | ecosystem: Environmental > Aquatic > Marine > Intertidal... | reverse complement strand
GGTGCAGCTGACGACGGGTACACAGCGGTCCCTGAATATAGTGGGAAAGCCTTCGTACAAGGCAACGGTGGAGACTTTGCTATCGTTAATATGTCGGATAATTTAGAGTTTTATGCAGGAGGTAGAGCTTCTAACAATAAGCATATGGTCGTTACTGCATCAGGCAACGTTGGTATTGGTACTACTAGTCCTGCGACAAAACTAGATGTTGACGGAGAAATAACGGTGTCAGGTACTGCTAATCTTAACGGGAATATTATAGCTCAAGCTCTGCCACAATATGCTGATAATAATGCTGCACTACTAGCAGGTGAAGCCCCAGGCACTATATACTATACAACCGTATCTGGAGATGGAATACTTAAAGTAGTAATATAAATAAATATTATATTATATTTGCGATATGAAATTTGAATTAAAATTAACAGAAGAAGAGGTAAATTTAGTATTAACAGGGTTATCTGAATTGCCGGCAAAGTTTTCAATGGATTTATTGAGTAAAATCAAAACCACCTGCCAAGAACAAATAGAAGTAGAACAAAATGATTAATTATACTTGGAACTGTAGAACAGTAGACGCTTATCCGCAAGACGGAGATTACACAGATGTAGTGTACAATGTACATTGGATAGTAACAGGCACTTCAGACGTTATAGACCCTGAAGGAAATCCATATTCAGCTACTAGTATTGGTACACAAACACTTAGCACTGAAACTATAACTGATTTCATACCTTTTGAGCAATTGACCAACGCAGAAGTTGTTGAATGGACAAAAGACACAATGGGTATAGAGCAAGTATCTAGTATTGAATCTAGTATTGAATCTCAGATAGACGACTTAATCACTCCTACAAGTGTTACACTTACAATAGAAGACCCTGAGTAATGGAAAAGTTAACACAAGAAGAACTAGAGGCGTTACAGACCTTAGTAAATACTTATAACAACGTAAAAATTAGAATAGCGGATGCCGTTATAGCTAAGGAGGCTTTATTAAAAGAGCTAGACGTTGTAAAAGGGGAGTACGCACTAGAAGAGAAAAAACTTTCTGAAAAGTACGGAAACGATGCAGTCGTTAATATACAGACAGGAGAAATTTCTAAAAGCGAAGAAGAAAAATAACTATGGCACAGATAAGTACTTATGCATCAATTCAGACTCCAACATTAGACGATAAGTTAATTGGTACTGATGTTGAAAATGAAAATTTGACTAAAAATTTTACAGTATCAAGTATTTTATCATTGCAGAATGTTGACCTTACTAATGTATTATCTGCTACTTCTTATGCAGACCAAGAACCTAGTGGTTTAGATTCTCCATTACAAGTAACATTTGGAGCTGCTCAAAATACAGCTTCAGATGCTGTAATGTTAGATTCGGCAGGTAATATAACTTTTAATCAAACTGGCACATATTTGTTTAATGGATATGCTACAATTGAAAGACAAGGATCTTCGGGTGGGGTAGCTTCGTTATTGTTTAGAAGTCTTATTAATGGGTCTCAGGCAAGCACTATAAAAGGGTTTGATTTGGGTAATACTCAAATAATGATACCATACGAGGTAACAGTTCCGGTAAAAATAGAAACAGCAGGAACAGTATTAACTTGGGAGTTGTTAAGAGATTCTAGCGGGGTAAATTCTGGTGGTATATATAGCCACACAACGTCTAGTTCTTGGGATAATGTCCCATCAACTCATTTTGATATATATAAATTAGGATAATGAGTATTATCAGGAAGATATCTATTGGTCCTGATTACAAGTCAGGAGCTATGCACTATATAATGGGGCAGTCTGTTCTGAATAACACACACAATATACATTTAATTAAATTTAATAAAGAAAAAAAATCAATAGAGATATGGATACAGTCCGGGCAAGAGATATTTGTTTGGAAAGAGTTTAATGAATCTGTACCTATATCTATTGAATACAACATAAACTTTTAATGAAATCACCGTTTTACTTTATAGTAAAGCCATTAAAAGGAAAACGATACGACAACACAAAAGAAATAGCGGGGCTAGAGATTGTTGTTAGCACATCAGAAGAAGACCATATGTTTTCAAACAGATATGCTAAAGTCGTAGAGCTTCCGATAGGCTACAAAGGAGCAATCAAGGAGGGAGACACCTTACTTGTACATCATAACGTATTCAAGTTTTATAATGATATGAAAGGTAGGCAGAAAAGCGGAAGAAGCTTTTTTAAGGATGACCTATTTTTTGTAGATAACGAGCAGTTTTTTATGTATCATAATGGCACAGAATGGACTGCACACGACAGGTTCTGTTTTGTAGAGCCTATTAAGAAAGAAGATTCTGTTATATACAAGAACAGTATAGAAGAGCCTCTTGTCGGGATAATGAGATACCCCAACGAGCACCTATTATCTATGGGTTTAAATGCTGGGGATAGGGTTAGTTTTACCCCTGATAGCGAGTATGAGTTCACTGTTGATGATGAGAAACTTTATAGGATATATGACCATCAAATAACAATGAGCTTATGAACTTAAAAGAAACAAAAAAACAGATTATACAGGCAGGATATCGTGCTGTGGAGCAATTAATTAAGGTTGCAAAAGAGGATATAATTAAAGCAGATCCTGAAGATGACTTAGCTGCTGACAAACTAAAGAACGCAGCAGCTACAAAGAAACTAGCTATATTTGATGCTTTTGAGATATTGAATAGAATAGAGCTTGAAAGAGAAGCTTTAGAGTCTGAAGAAAAAAGTAGAAATAAGGTAGACACAAGACAAGGATTTGCAGAAAGAAGGTCAAAATAACTTATACGTTACACTAAAAGATTACGTTCCAAGCAATGTTTTAAAAAACAAAAACAAGGCAAAGAGTTGGAAGTATGGGTATGATGAAAAGTATGACCTTGTGGTTATCTCGAAGACAGGGGATATAGGTGAGATAGTATCTATACAAGGGCTTCCTATAGCATTACCATTAGCACCTAAAAAGGTATATAAAAGGAGCGGTAAAAAGCAGGAGCAGTACTGGGAGAGGGAGGAGATACCGAAAGATTTAAAGAAGATACAATCCATATTCCAATGGAACAATAAGCCTGCTGATTTTAAGGATAGGTGGGTAGACTATATTGAGTCTGAGTTTGACGCAAGAGAATATGGGCATTGGTTTATGAATAATGGTGTCCCTACCTATATTACAGGCGCACATTATATGTATCTACAATGGACATCTATTGATGTTGGGTATCCTGACTATCGTGAGGCTAATCGCATACTATATATATATTGGGAGGCTTGCAAAGCGGATAAGAGAAGCTTTGGTATGGCATACCTAAAGATTAGACGTTCAGGTTTTTCTTTTATGTCATCCTCTGAATGTGTTAACACAGGTACTCTTGCAAAGGATGCTAGGGTTGGTATATTATCTAAGACAGGTTCAGATGCCAAGAAAATGTTTACTGATAAGGTTGTGCCTATAAATAGCAGGCTACCTTTTTTCTTTAAGCCTATAATGGATGGTATGGACAAGCCGAAAACGGAATTGGCTTTTAGGATACCTGCGGCAAAAATAACTAAGAAGAATATGTACGACACAAGCGATGATGAGTTGTTTGGGTTGGACACAACAATAGATTGGAAGAACACAGATGACAACTCTTATGATGGTGAGAAACTATTACTGTTAGTACACGATGAGAGTGGGAAGTGGATAAAGCCAAATAATATTCTAAATAATTGGCGTGTAACTAAAACGTGTTTACGCCTAGGTAGTAAGATTATAGGTAAGTGTATGATGGGTTCTACATCCAATGCACTTAATAAAGGTGGTGACAATTTTAAGAAGTTGTACAATGATTCTAATGTTTTAACCCGCAACTCAAATGGTCAAACCAAAAGCGGTATGTATTCACTTTTCATTCCAATGGAATGGAATATGGAGGGCTTTATAGATAGGTTTGGGATGCCTGTGTTTAGGAAACCTGAAGCACCTGTGCTAGGGGTGGATAATGAAATGATATCTCAGGGGGCGATAGACTATTGGGAAAATGAAGTTTCATCCTTAAAGAATGATGCAGACGCTTTGAATGAGTTCTATCGTCAGTTTCCACGCACAGAGTCCCACGCATTTAGGGATGAAAGCAAACAGTCTATTTTTAATTTGACTAAAATATACCAACAGATAGATTATAATGATGCGTTAATAAAAGAGCACCACGTAACACGAGGAGGCTTTCATTGGAAAAATGGTATAAAGGACACTGAGGTTGTATTTAGCCCAGATAAGCGTGGCAGGTTCAACGTAAGCTGGACTCCTAACAAGAACTTACAGAATAGGGTTGTAGACAAAAATGGTACTAAGTACCCCGGCAATGAGCATATAGGAGCATTTGGATGTGACTCTTATGACATATCAGGTACTGTAGGTGGAGGTGGTTCTAATGGTGCATTGCACGGATTAACTATGTTCAATATGGATGAAGCTCCTAGCAATGAGTTCTTTTTAGAGTATGTAGCTAGACCACAAACGGCAGAGATATTCTTTGAGGAGGTCCTGATGGCTTGTGTATTTTATGGTATGCCAATACTTATAGAGAACAATAAGCCTAGGTTACTATATCACTTTAAGAACAGAGGGTACAGAGGGTTCTGTATGAATAGACCAGACAAGTCATATAACAAGCTATCTAAGACAGAAAGGGAGCTAGGTGGTATACCTAACAGTAGCGAGGACATAAAACAAGCACACGCAGCTGCTATAGAGTCGTATATAGAGAAGTATGTTGGGTTTGATGTAGAGGGGACGTATAGAGATTCGGATGACATAGGGTCTATGCCGTTTACTAGAACTCTTGAAGATTGGGCTAAGTTTGATATAAGTAATAGGACAAACTTTGATGCTTCTATTAGTTCAGGTTTAGCGATTATGGCTACTCAAAAGCACTTATATACGCCTCAGAAAAAGCAATCAAAAATAAAGATTAACTTTGCAAGATACAACAATAAAGGAAATACAAGCGAGATTATTAGATGAACGATGTTAAAATAAACATATCATCTACAGGATTCCCTAGTCAATTTGTATCAGATGCTGAGAAAGCTACTGATGAATTTGGGTTGCAAATTGGTCAAGCCATTCAATATGAGTGGTTCAAAAAAGATGGAAGACAATGTAGATTTTATAGCCAATGGGGTGAATTTCATAGACTAAGGTTATATGCTAGAGGGGAGCAATCTGTAGGGAAGTATAAGAATGAGTTAGCAGTAGATGGTGACTTATCGTACTTGAACTTAGACTGGACACCTGTACCCATATTGCCAAAGTTTGTTGACATTGTCGTTAACGGTATGTCTGACAGACTATTTAAGGTTAAGGCATACTCTCAAGATGCAATATCTCAATCTAAAAGAAGTAAGTTCCAGCAATTAGTTCAAGGTGAAATGCTTTCTAAGCCTATATTAGAAAACATACAAGAGCAAATGGGAATAAATCCATTTTCAGTAGACCCACAAGAACTTCCAGCATCAGACGAAGAATTAGCATTGTATATGCAGCTTAAGTATAAGCCTGCGATTGAGATAGCGGAAGAGACTGCTATTAATACAATGTTCGATGAAAACCACTACCAAGATATTCGTAAAAGAGTTGACTATGACCTAACGGTGTTAGGTATTGGTGTCGCTAAGACAGAGTTTTTGCCGGGTGCAGGGATAAAGGTTGAGTATGTAGACCCTTCAAATGTTGTTTACAGCTATACAGAAGATCCTAACTTTAAGGATTGTTTCTACTGGGGTGAGATTAAAACAGTCCCAATAATTGAGTTAAAAAAAATAGACCAAAGTCTAACAAATTCAGATTTAGAAGAGATATCTAAATATGGTCAGTCTTGGTATGATTATTATAATGTAGCTCAGTACTACGACAACGATATATTCTATAGAGACACTGCTACTCTAATGTACTTTAATTATAAGACAACTAAAAATGTTGTATATAAGAAAAAAATTAAAGAGAGTGGGGCTATATCAATGGTAGAAAAAAACGATCAATTTAACCCACCTGAAGAAATGATGGAAGAGGGGTCGTTTGAGAAAGTATCGAAGACTATTGACGTATGGTATAATGGTGTAATGGTTATGGGGACTAATATAATCCTCAAGTGGGAGATGGCTGAGAATATGGTTAGACCAAAGTCAGCTAGTCAGCACGCACTACCTAATTACGTAGCAACAGCACCAAGAATGTATAAAGGGTCTATAGAGTCTTTAGTTAGACGTATGATACCTTTTGCTGATTTGATTCAGATTACTCACTTAAAGCTACAGCAGGTTATTGCTAAGGTAGTACCTGACGGTGTCTTTATTGATGCAGATGGTTTGAGTGAGGTAGATTTAGGTACAGGGGCAGCATACAACCCAGAGGATGCATTAAGGTTATATTTCCAAACAGGTAGTGTTATTGGTAGAAGCTATACAGGAGACGGTGAGTTTAATAATGCACGAGTACCAATACAGCAGCTAACATCTAATTCAGGGGCATCTAAGGCACAGATGCTTATAGGCAACTACAATCATTACCTAAACCAAATTAGAACCGTTACAGGGCTTAATGAGGCTAGAGATGGCAGTACGCCTGACCCTAATTCTTTAGTTGGGCTACAAAAGCTTGCAGCGGCTAATTCAAATACAGCTACCAGACATATACTAGATGGGAGTTTATATATGTACAGGTCGTTAGCTGAAAGTTTATCTTATAGAGTAAGTGATGTTTTAGAGTACGCTGATTTTAAAGATGAGTTTATTAATAAGATAGGCAAGTATAATGTATCTATATTGGATGATATAAACGAGCTATACTTATATGACTTTGGTATATTCATTGAGGTATCGCCTGATGAGGAGCAGAAGTCAATGCTTGAACAGAATATTCAGATGGCGTTATCTAAGGGTGATATAAACCTTGAGGATGCAATTGATATTCGTGAGATTAGAAACATTAAGTTAGCCAATCAACTACTCAAAGTTAAGCGTAAGGCTAAGCAGGAGAGAGAAGAAAAAATGGCTACTGCGAGTCAGCAGATGCAAGCACAGCAGCAGATGCAGTCACAGCAGTTAGCTGCTCAGACTTCTATGCAAAAAATTCAGGCAGAGTCTCAAGCTAAGATGCAACTTAAGCAAGCTGAAACCGCATTTGAAATAGAGAAGATGAAAAACGAGGTAATGTTCAAAGAGCGGCTTATGGATAAAGAGTTCCAAATGAATATGCAACTTCGTGGTATGGAAGCACAACAGCTCCAAGGCAGAGAAGATAAAAGAGAAAAAGAAAAATCAAAAAGAATAAGCCAACAAAACTCGGAGCAATCAAAACTAATAAATCAAAGAAAAAATAATTTGCCACCTATGAATTTTGAATCTAACGAGGATAGTCTAGATGGATTTGACCTAGCTGAGTTTGAACCTAGATAACCAATGAATAAACCAATTCGAAAAAATAGAAAAAAACATTTACGAAACTTACCTAGAAATAGTTCAGGAAGAACTGCTACTGTAAAAATGGCTTCCTATGAAGCAGAAAGAAATGGCAAAACTAAATATTACGCAGCTCCTACTATTACATTTAAAGGCAATAGCCCTTCAAAATCACAATCTTTTAAACAAGCTTTAGATGCAGGAGAAGTTTATGAATTTAATAAAAAGAAGAAAGCAGAAAGATTTGCAGCGGGGAGTTGGAAAAAAGGAAAAGATAAAAGAGATGCTATGAAGGCATATCGTCTATCAAAGAAGTCTAAACAAAAATTGTTTAACTTTGCATAAAATATAATCAAATGGAATTAAAAGTAAAAGAAGTAGGTGTAGTAGAAGAAAAGTCTGTACAAGAAGTTGAGCAGGAGCTACTAAAAAAACACGAAGAAAGTTTAAGCGAAGAGGTAAAGGATACAGCTGTTGAAGAAACAAGCGTAGAGAATACGCCTGTTGAAGAAACAAGTGTAGAGGATACGCCTACTCCCTTAGAGCTAAATGAAGAAAACGTTCTTTCATTTATTAAGAATAAGTACGGAAGAGATATTAATTCTCTTGATGAGCTTACAGCAGCTCAGGAATCTGAAGATATGCCTGAGGATGTCGCGGCTTATTATAAGTACAAAAAAGAAACAGGGAGAGGAATTGATGACTATGTTAAATTAAGCAAAGACTTCAATGAATTAACCCCTGATGCATTGCTACGAGAATATCTTATTGCAACTGAAGAAGGTCTAGACTCCGAGGACATTGATATGTTAATGGAGGACTACTCATATGATGAGGATATAGATGATGATTCTGACATTAAGAAAATCAAAATAGCAAGAAAAAAGACTATTGCTAAAGCCAAGAAATATTTTAATGAGCAGAAGGAAAAGTACAGAGTTCCCCTTGAGTCAAGTGGGAGTTCTATTTCTGAAAGTGATTCAAAAGACCTTGAGGCGTATAAACAATATATAGAGTCATCAAAGACTTACGAAGAAGAGGTACAAAGAAAGCGGGATTGGTTTTATAAAAAAACGGATAACGTATTCGGAAGTGAGTTCAAAGGTTTTGAGTTCACGCTTGACGATAAAAAGGTAACTTATTCTCCGGGTGACGCTACTGAACTGAAGAAAGCTCAATCAGACCCACAGAACTTCATAGGGAAGTTTTTGAATGATGATGGACTTATGGAAGATGCAGTAGGTTACCACAAGGCTTTGTCTATTGCAATGAATCCTGACAAGTTTGCCAAGTTCTTTTACGAACAAGGTAAAGCAGAGGCTACTGACGATGTGATGCGTAAGACGAAAAACATTAATATGTCTGAACGCAAAACACCTGAGGTTACTTCTAAAGGCGGGATGCAAATTAAATCTCTCGGCAACGACTCGGGTAGAGGTTTAAAAATTAGAAGTAAAAAATAAGTTTAAAAATTAAAAAAGAAAAATTATGCCAGGAAGTGTTTTAACAACCCCCGGGTTCGATTTGCAGCCAAGTGCACAGCAAGTCCCACTCGCAACAAATTATATTACCAACTTTGATTTCTTGAATCAGTATCTACCTGATACTTATGAGAAAGAATTTGAGAGATATGGTAATCGTACAATCTCCTCATTCCTTAGAATGGTAGGAGCAGAAATGCCTTCTAACTCTGACCTTATCAAATGGGCTGAGCAAGGAAGACTACACACTAAATATGAGAAGGTTGGAACAGCAGCAGTAGTAAATGCAGATACTGCAATGTTCCAAGTTAATGATACAGGAGTCCCTTCGTTTTCAGCATCAAATGGCATATCTATAAGAATAGGTCAAACAGTTGTAATAACTCAAAATGATGGGTCAGGTCAAAATAAAGCAATAGTTACGGGTGTTGATTTATCTAATAACCAATTCACAGTTGCTTTTTATGAAACCAATGGACTTGTAGCTGCGGGTACAGGTAACGCTAATTCAGACGTTAGTGTATTTATTTACGGTTCTGAGTTCAAAAAAGGACAATCTGGGATGGAAGGTTCTTTAGAAGCAGATGATGACATCTTTGAAACTTCTCCAATTATCCTTAAAGATAAGTATTCAGTATCAGGTTCTGATATGGCTCAAATCGGATGGGTAGAAGTAACTACTGAAAACGGTGCTACAGGATACCTTTGGTATATGAAGTCAGAGCACGAAACTCGTTTACGTTTTGATGATTATCTAGAGACAGCAATGATTGAAGCTGTTCCTATGGCTAATGTTACCAATGCAAATTTAGCTAAAGGCACTGAAGGTATTTTCTACACAGTAGAATCCCGAGGGAATGTATGGTCAGGAGGGAATCCTTCAACATTAGCTGACTTTGATAACATTATTAGACGATTAGATAAGCAAGGTTCTATTGAAGAGAATGTTATTTTCTTGAACAGAGAGTTTGGTTTTGATATTGACGATATGTTAGCAGCTCAAAACTCTTACGGTGCAGGTGGTACGTCTTACGGACTATTTGACAACGATAAGGATATGGCTCTAAACTTAGGTTTCACAGGATTCCGTAGAGGTTATGACTTCTACAAGACTGATTGGAAATACCTAAACGACCCAACTATGCGTGGTGGCATTACAGGAAGTGAATCTGTAAACGGACTATTAGTTCCTGCGGGTTCTACTACTGTTTATGATCAAGTTCTTGGAAAGAATGCTAAGCGACCTTTCCTACACGTGCGTTACAGAGCTTCAGAGACTGAAGACAGACGTTACAAGACGTGGATTACAGGTTCAGCAGGTGGTGCAATGACATCTGATAAAGATGCTATGGAAGTACACTTCCTTTCTGAGAGAGCTGTATGTACTATGGGTGCAAACAACTTCTTCTTATTCAAAGACTAAGAAGAATTAATACTATAAGGGGTGTGAAATATCACCCCTTTTTTTTAAAATATAAATAAAATCAAATGAAAAATAAAAAAATAGCTGTAGCTAAGACCTACAGATTAACATCAGAAAGAGCTCCCTTATCGTTTATGATACCAACGAAAAGTTCTAGGAGCTACTCATTACTTTACTTCGATGAAGAAAAGAATGAAAACAGAACACTTAGATATGCTAGAAACCAAAAGTCCCCATTCGAGGATGAGCAAGATGGTAATGTAATATTAGAGCCTGTTGTATTTGAAGATGGTATGCTCCACGTACCTAAAAACAATCCTGTACTTCAAGAATTTTTACATTATCACCCTATGAATGGGAGTAGATTTGTAGAAGTTGATGAAGCTAAAGATGCAGAAGAAGAGGTTGAAATATTAAACCTTGAGGTAGAAGCACTTGTTGAAGCGAGTAAGCTATCTATTGAGCAGATTGAATCATTGTCTCGTGTATTGTTCGGTAAAGATACGTCTAAGATATCTACTGCTGAATTAAAAAGAGATATATTGATT
>Ga0209555_10003285_pt1 | contig 10919 bp, 10 predicted proteins | sample SaaInl85LU_5_DNA_FD_184643 | JGI IMG/M metagenome (GOLD analysis project Ga0209555, IMG submission 184643) | Marine microbial communities from expanding oxygen minimum zones in the Saanich Inlet - ESP_85LU_5_DNA (SPAdes) (version 2) | ecosystem: Environmental > Aquatic > Marine > Intertidal... | reverse complement strand
CAGAAACCAAAGACGTTATGTCACAAGATGTGGCCTATACGGTCACTAATTTATTAGAAGGGGTAACCAAAGACGGCTCTGGAATTAGACTTCGCACTGAAGGGGCAGAGGAATACCGCCCTGAATACAAAGAAATTGTCACAGGGTATCCCTGGGCTTTTAAAAACCCCATTGCCGGAAAAACAGGGACCACACAAAACCAATCAGACGGTTGGTTTATGGGCATGGTGCCCAACCTTGTTTCTGTGGTTTGGGTTGGGGGAGAAGAACGCGCCACCCATTTTGAAACCATTGCCTATGGACAAGGCGCCTCCATGGCCCTACCTATTTGGGCCAATTATATGCGCGACAATTACGCTATTCCCGAATTGGGGATTTCAATGGAAGCCTTTGAGCGTCCAGAAAATCTGAGTATTGTGGTAGACTGTGAACCTGTGCTTACAGAAGAAGGCGATCCCGGTATTGATTTGGCAGAAGACGATCTTGAAGGACTGGATTTTTAAATAGCTTTTTTAGGCCTTTTCAGGCCGATGCTTTTTTTCGTACCTTAACATAAAGCATTTCCTATGATTCAAAAAGTAGTTCCCTCCGTGCAAGCCGCTATAGAAGGGGTGCAAGACGGCCAAACATTTATGTTGGGTGGTTTTGGACTCTGTGGTATTCCAGAAAATGCCATAGCAGCCTTGGTCGTAAGCGGGGTAAAAAACCTCGTGTGTATTTCTAACAATGCTGGGGTAGCAGACTTTGGTATTGGCCTTATGCTGGTGAAGCATCAGGTAAAAACCATGGTGGCCTCTTATGTGGGGGAAAACGACGTCTTTGAGCAGCAAATGCTCTCCGGAGTTTTAGAAGTTATCCTGACGCCTCAGGGCACATTGGCAGAAAAATGCCGGGCGGCCCAAGCGGGCATTCCCGCTTTTTATACGCCTGCAGGCTACGGCACAGAAGTAGCAGAGGGCAAGGAAACCAGGGAATTCAACGGCAAAATGCACCTCTTAGAAACGGCGTATAAAGCAGACTTTGCTTTTGTAAAGGCTTGGAAAGGAGACACCGCAGGAAATTTAATCTTCAAAGGGACCGCGAGAAACTTTAACGCCTGCATGGCTGGGGCCGCCACCATTACGGTAGCTGAGGTAGAGGAGCTGGTTCCAGCAGGTAGCTTAGATCCCAATCAAATTCACATTCCAGGAATTATGGTACAACGTATTTTCCAGGGTGCGAATTACGAAAAGAGAATAGAACAACGCACTACGAGAACTAAGGTTTAAACAGCTCATTATGCTAGACAAAAACGGTATTGCAAAACGCATTGCACAGGAAGTTCAAGACGGTTATTACGTAAATTTAGGGATAGGAATTCCCACTTTGGTGGCCAATTTTGTACGCGAAGACATTTCGGTAGAATTTCAATCTGAGAACGGTGTATTGGGTATGGGGCCTTTTCCTTTTGAGGGCGCAGAAGACGCAGACCTCATCAATGCGGGAAAACAGACCATTACCACCCTTCCTGGAGCAGCTTTTTTTGACTCTGCTATGAGTTTTGGAATGATCCGCGCTAAACAAGTGCACCTCACTATTTTAGGGGCTATGGAAGTGGCCCAAAACGGCGACATTGCCAACTGGAAAATCCCAGGGGTCATGGTCAAAGGCATGGGTGGCGCTATGGATCTTGTGGCTTCTGCAGACAATATTATCGTGGCCATGATGCACACCAACAAAAAAGGAGACTCCAAACTCCTCAAACGCTGCTCTCTACCGCTTACAGGCGTAGGCTGTGTAAAAAAAATAGTCACCAACCTAGCCGTGATAGAAGTGACCCCAGAAGGCTTTAAACTCCTCGAACGCGCTCCAGGGGTTTCTGTTGCAGACATTCAGGCCGCCACCGAAGGACAGCTCATTATTCCAGCAGTGGTTCCTGAGATTGCGGTGTGATAATTAACACGGACCATAAAAAAACCCCTTAGCGAGAGCTAAGGGGTTTCGAGTGCACTGGGCGGAGCCCGAAATATATTTATAAGGATTTTTACCCCTTGATGTTTGCGCTTAAGAATTCGCGGTTTAAACGGGCGATGTTCTCTAGAGAAATGCCTTTAGGACATTCTATCTCACAGGCCCCTGTATTGGTACAGTTTCCAAAACCTTCTAAGTCCATTTGGCGCACCATGTTTTCTACACGCTCTGTAGCCTCTACCTGCCCTTGAGGAAGGAGTGCGTACTGAGACACTTTTGCAGAGGTGAACAACATGGCAGAAGCGTTCTTACAAGCCGCTACACAAGCTCCACAACCAATACAAGCCGCTGCAGCAAAGGCGCTGTCTGCATCTTGTTTGTTAATTGGAATGGCGTTGGCGTCTAAGGTGTTACCGGAAGTATTTACAGACACATAGCCTCCTGACTGCTGAATGCGGTCAAAGGCAGAACGGTCTACAATGAGATCTTTGATCACTGGGAATGCTTTGGCCCTGAAAGGCTCAATGGCAATGGTGTCACCATCTTTAAAGCTACGCATGTGTAATTGACAGGTGGTGACCATACGGTCTGGACCGTGCGGTTCTCCATTGATTTGTAAAGAACAAGATCCGCAGATTCCTTCCCTACAATCGTGGTCAAATTCTACAGGAGTTTCTCCTTTGTTGATCAAACCTTCGTTTAAGACATCTAGCATCTCTAAGAAAGACATGTCTCCTTCAATCCCGTCTATAGGGTAGGTTTGCATTTTTCCTTTGCTGTTGGCGCTGTCTTGTCGCCAAATTTTTAAAGTGAGCTTCATAGGTCTTTTTTATTTGTAGCTTCTGGTCTTAACTTCTATATTTTCGTACACCAATGCTTCTTTATGAAGTACGGCGTCTTTAGGCGCACCTTTGTACTCCCAGGCAGAGACAAATTTAAAGTTTTCGTCGTCCCTAAGGGCTTCTCCTTCTGGTGTTTGGTATTCTTCTCTAAAGTGTCCGCCACAAGATTCATTTCTAGTTAAGGCATCTTTGGCAAACAACTCTCCGAGTTCTAAAAAGTCTGCCACACGGCCTGCTTTTTCTAACTCTTGGTTTTTAGTGTTTATGTCTCCAGGTATTTTTACGTTTTCCCAGAAATCTGCTCTTAAAGCGGCTATCTCTTCAATGGCCTCGTTGAGCTCTTTTTCGTTCCTAGACATACCACATTTGTTCCACATGATTTTTCCGAGCTTTTTGTGGTAGTAATCTACAGAATGCAATCCTTTTCCAGCTTTCATTTTAGCCATTCTATCGGTGACTTCTTTTTCAGCGGCTTCAAATTCAGGGCTGTCCGTGGGGATAGTTCCTGTGGCAATGTCGTCTGCCAAGTAGTCTCCAATCGTAGAAGGCAATACAAAGTATCCGTCTGCCAGTCCTTGCATGAGGGCAGAAGCCCCAAGTCGGTTGGCACCGTGGTCACTAAAGTTGGCTTCACCAGCGGCAAAACAACCTGGAATGGTAGTTTGTAAGTTATAATCTACCCAAAGGCCTCCCATAGTGTAGTGTACTGCTGGGTAAATCATCATAGGAGTTTTGTATGGGTTCTCATCTACGATCTTTTCGTACATCTGGAAGAGGTTCCCGTACTTGGCTGCAATTATTGCTTCTCCTAGCACTCTTACTTCTGTGTCAGAAGCGTCTTTTTGTCCAGAGATAAGCGCTTTCTCTTTTCCGTAACGCATAATAGCTGCGTCAAAGTCCAAGTAAACGGCTTCTCCTGTTTTATTTACTCCAAATCCAGCGTCACAACGTTCTTTGGCTGCTCTAGAAGCTACGTCTCTAGGCACTAAATTTCCAAAAGCAGGGTAGCGTCTTTCCAAGAAATAATCCCTGTCTGCTTCTGCAATTTGAGTAGGCTTTAATTTTCCAGCTCTAATGGCGTCTGCATCTTCTTTTTTAGCCGGCACCCAAATACGACCGTCATTTCTAAGCGACTCAGACATGAGCGTTAGCTTAGACTGGTGGTCTCCAGAAACAGGAATACAGGTAGGGTGAATTTGCGTAAAACATGGGTTGGCAAAATAAGCCCCTCTTCTGTGGGCACGCCAAGCGGCCATGACATTAGACCCCATAGCATTGGTAGAAAGGAAGAATACGTTTCCGTAACCTCCAGAAGCCAATACTACTGCGTGTGCAGAATGACGCTCAATGGCTCCAGTGACTAGGTCTCTGGCAATAATCCCCCTTGCCTTACCATCTACTAAGACTAGGTCTAGCATTTCATGGCGGTTGTAAGGGGTAATTTTACCACGGTTTATTTGGCGGTTCATGGCAGAGTAAGCACCCAATAAAAGTTGCTGTCCTGTCTGTCCTTTTGCGTAGAAAGTTCTAGATACCAATACCCCTCCAAAAGAACGGTTGTCTAATTGACCACCATATTCACGGGCAAAAGGAACTCCTTGTGCCACACATTGGTCAATAATATTTCCAGATACTTCAGCCAATCGGTAGACGTTGGCTTCTCTAGAGCGGTAATCTCCTCCTTTAACGGTGTCATAAAACAAACGGTAGTTAGAATCTCCGTCGCCTTGGTAGTTTTTAGACGCGTTAATTCCCCCTTGAGCTGCAATGGAATGCGCTCTTCTGGGAGAATCTTGGTAGCAAAATGTTTTTACATTGTACCCTAGCTCTGCGAGCGATGCCGCTGCGGCACCACCGGCCAATCCAGTCCCCACCACAATCACGTCTATCTTACGCTTATTGGCTGGGTTCACTAGGTTAATCTTATTTTTATGTGCCGTCCATTTTTGGTCTAATGGACCTTTTGGCACTTTTGAATCTAGTACACTCATAAGGCTACTGCGTTATAGGGTTTAAATGATGGTATATAGCAATAAAAGCAAATCCTAAAGGGATGGCTATGGCATATACTTTGGTAAATGTTTTTATAGCGGCGCTGTATTTGTTGTTTACTCCCATGGTTTGGAAGGAAGAAGCGAAACCGTGTAATAAGTGAAGGGCTAAAAGCACAAAAGAAATCACATACAAGCCTGTTTTAATAGGAGAGTGAAATTTTTCTACGGTTTCTGTATAGTAGCGCGTAGGATCTTCTGGGCTAAATTCTACGTATTTATACACCATTTCATGAAACCAGAAGTCGTACATGTGCACAAATAAAAAGGCCAATACAGTGGCTCCAGAGATAATCATATTCCTAGAGATCCAAGAAGCGTTTGCACCGCCGTTGTATTTAAAGTAACGAACGCCACGTGCTTTTCTGTTTTGAATTTCTAACACAAAGCCCATGACAAAGTGTACAATCACCCCACCAATAAGCACAGGTTGAAGCGCGTATTGTACCAGAGGATTGTATCCCATAAAATGAGACCAGGTGTTAAAAGTGTCTGGCGCAATAACGGAAGTGATATTAATCACGAAATGCTGCCCCAAGAAAACAACTAAAAATAAGCCCGAAAGGGCCATAATTATTTTTCTTGCAATGGATGATGAAGGTATTCCACTCATGTTCTTAAAAATTTTACACGCAAATTTACAGCACGGTGCTGGTTATAACAAACTTTAAGGTAGGATAATGCGCTATTTATACCTAGAAAAAATAGCATCCGCTGAATTGTTGTAATTATAAATTAATATCTCCCTTAAATACTAAACAAAAAGTCTCAGGAGTTCTTAATCCCTCCCCAGGCAATAGGCAATGCCGCCGCTGAGGTGGTCCAAGAAAGTGGCTTCCTCAAATGAAGCCTCTGTGTGGCCGCCGCCAGTATAGAATGCCCTGCCGCCAAGACTTTCATGGTACCAGGCAATGGGGTGGTTTGCACCATTGGTGCCACCACTATAAGAATCTTCTTCCAAGTTAATGAGCACCTTTATGTCTGGGTTAATGTTTTTGTAATTGTACCATTCATCTGCCCTAGTCCATGAGAGGGGGAGGTTTTTAGTCGCTGGGTGCTCAGGATCTACCACCCGCATCTGGGCAGTAAGCACATTGGGATTATTGGGGTGACTCTCAAAATATGCCCCCACTAATTTTCCATAAAATGGCCATTCGTATTCGGTGTCTGCTGCTGCGTGAATACCCATAAACGCACCACCTTGTCTCATATAATTTTCAAAGGCTTTTTGCTGCGTATCATTAAGGACTTCTAGGGTAGTGCTCAGGAATAATACCATTTGGTATTTTATTAAATTATCTGGATGAAAAGAGAAGGCATCTTCTGTTTGGGTCACTTCAAAACCATCCTTCTCTCCCAATTTTTTTAGGGCTTTTACTCCTGCTTCAATACTGCTGTGTCTCCAGCCTGTTGTTTTGGTAAAAACCAGGATCTGCGCAGGCTCTAATGCCTTGTTTTCTTGTGCAAATGTTCCAATGGAGCCAAGGAAAAAGCATGCGATAAGTAATGTTTTTAATAGGCGAAAAGGGTTCAGGATTCTTTGATGAGTCATGGTGGTTTTCATGTTAATAGATGTAAAAAGTAACCAGATTAGACTGCGCTTGCAGCTGCTGCAGTGAGGTATTTTTTAGGAGTAGTGCCGTATTTCTTTTTAAAAGCGGCTATGTAATGACTGGCCGTTGAATAACCAATCTTAAGCCCTACTTCATTGACATTATAGGCTCCAGAAACTAATAATTTTCTCCCGTACTCCATTTTATAGTCAAATAGAAAACTGTACACGGAGTCTCCGTACACTTGTTTAAATCCCTCTTTGAGTTTTTTGAGGCTGAGGCCAATTTCCTGAGACAATTCATTTAGGGTTGGAGGTTCCGCCATTCTAGCCACAACAATTTCTTTGGCCTTTCTAATGCGTTTTAAATTGTCTTCATCTACCAAGAAAGGACACTGGGCAGTATCTGCTTCTTCAGAGACATTAAAATACAATGCCATAAGCTCATATACCTTGGCTTTTATGTAGAGATCTTTAATACTCGAATGCAAACTGTTGTACATGAGTTGGCTAATCACCACGGCAATGGATGGCGAAACCGCTTCTTGTGCGTAGTATTTCTTGTCTTTGTTTTCGTTACTTAAAAAAGGAATAATATGGGCCTCTCTGGAAAATAGGGTGTGAAATTTTCTGAGGGTCATGACCACGGAAAACATCCAAGCATTGGGCTGAAGCACTACATTGAGCGGCAGGTCTTTTTGGGTGTTGTACAAGAGTAAGGACTGTTCCTCAGACACTGGGAGGCTATAGGAACCCTCATTGAAAAGAAATTCTGCACTGCCTTTGAGACAGAAGTGAAACTGAATGTATGTGCTGTCTATGGCCTTGGTAAGATTTTGAGGTAAAGGACTGTTATTCTGTATTTTAAGCACATAAAAACCTTCTTCTAAATAGATCTCTTCAAAGGGACTTAGCGCGTTGTTTTTATCTTCCATTCCTGTTTTTTTAAACGTTATTTTATTTAGAATAGTTCTAAATAAAAAAGCAATACCCTAAGGCTTAGCCCAACAAAAATAAGAAACTAGGCGTATTTTAAATAAAAATACCTAGAAAAAATTCTGAGGCGACACTAATAGTTCCTCTAGCGTTATTTTTATCTTTATTGTGAGCTTACTTTTGTACTCCGTTTGAAAATCAAGAAGTTGGGCGAAAGCATGAAGGATTACCACATTTCTAAACACCAATCTTTTTTTTGTGTAGGATTAAACTACCAGAAAGCAGACGCTGCTACAAGAGGCTTATTTAGCCTGCAGGAGCATCAGGTGGGAGAAATTCTCTCTGAAGCCAAGACCCTTGGTTTAGACGCACTCATGGTGGTAAGTACTTGTAATAGAACAGAGCTATACGGCTTTGCCCAAGACCCCTTTACTCTCATATCTTTATTGTGCAACACCACCCACGGAAGTATAGAAGCGTTCCAGGAGGTGGCATACATTCACAAAAACAAAGAAGCCATTCACCATTTATTTTGTGTGGGGACTGGTTTAGACAGTCAGATTTTGGGTGATTTTGAAATTATTGCTCAGATTAAAAAAGGTTTTACTACCGCAAAAAAAGTAGGGCTTGCCAATCCATTTATGGAGCGTTTAACCAATGCGGTCATTCAGGCGAGCAAACGCATTAAGAACGAAACAAACATTTCCACAGGGGCTACCTCTGTAGCATTTGCCTCTGTACAATATATCTTAAAACAAGTCGCAGACGTATCCGAGAAGAATATCTTGTTGTTCGGAACCGGAAAGATAGGGCGCAACACCTGTGAGAATTTGGTAAAACACACCAAAAACAGCCATATAACACTCATTAACAGGACTAAGGATACCGCAGAAAAAGTAGCGGGTAAATTTAACCTCCTCGTAAAAGACTACGGAGACTTGCCTGCTGAAATTCGCAAATCAGATATTTTGGTAGTGGCTACAGGCGCTTCAAAACCCACGGTTTCAAAGGCCCTGATACACCACAATAGACCGCTGTTAATTCTGGACCTCTCCATTCCACAGAATGTAGATCAGGATGTACAAGAATTGGAAAACGTGACCCTAGTGCATTTAGATGAGCTGTCTCAGATTACAGACGACACCTTAGAGAAAAGACGCGCACATATTCCAGCAGCTAAAGCCATTATAGCCCATATTGAAGGAGAGTTTAACGCCTGGTTAGAGACCCGTAAATTCTCTCCGGTTATTAAAGCCCTCAAAAATAAATTGCAGCTTATGCAAGCAGAAGAGTTGGATTTTATGCAAAAGAAAACAGCCCAATTTGACACTGCTACAGCCCAGCAGCTCACGGATAGAATGATCCAAAAAATCACCAAACAATTTGCAGAACACCTCAAAGAGGTGCAAGACCAACCCGAAGAGAGTGTGGCCCTGATTGAAGCGGTGTTTCAATTAAAAGAAACCACTACGCATGGCTAAGATCCTTCGCATAGGCACTAGAGATTCTGCCCTTGCCATGTGGCAGGCAGAGACGGTTCAATCTCAATTGGCCGCTCAGGGTATTCAAAGCGAGCTCATCCCTGTAAAATCCTTGGGAGATTTAAAACTAGACCAGCCCCTTTATCAATTGGGTGTTTCAGGGGTGTTCACCAAGACTTTAGATGTGGCCCTTTTGGCAGGCGAAATAGACTTAGCGGTACATTCTTATAAAGATGTTCCTACGGTATTGGCCCAGGGAATTTCTAAAGCTGCCGTATTAAAACGGGCCTCCACGGCCGACGTCCTAGTGCACAAATCACCCAATTTCACCACCTCAGGGCTCCAAATAGCTACGAGTAGTTTAAGACGCAAAGCCCAATGGCTCGCCAAATACCCCCACCACCAGTTGGTAGACATTAGGGGAAATGTGCAGACCCGATTAGAAAAATTAGCGCACAATTCCTGGGGTGGTGCCATTTTTGCCGCTGCTGGATTGGCCCGACTAGACCTATTGCCTGAAAACGCTATGCGTTTGGACTGGATGGTTCCTGCCCCTGCGCAGGGTGCCATGGTGGTGGTAGCGCAAAGCGCTCACACCGCCCTTCTAGAAGAGCTCTCGGTTTTAAACGATCCTCAGACGGCTCTTTGCACCCAAATAGAACGCGAATTTTTAAACGAACTAGAAGGCGGTTGCACCGCGCCCATAGGCGCGTTGGCCACCACCACCCAGGACCAACTGCACTTTATAGGCGTACTGCACAGTTTAGACGGTAAGCAGCATATAGAAACCAACACCTTTGTGCCCTTAGACCAGGCGCCAGGATACGGCAGAAAAATGGCCCAAAAAATATTAAGCCAAGGCGGTAAAGCCCTTATGGCGGAGATAAAAAAGACCCTAGGGACGGATTAATGACCATGACCACACCTACAATACTCAGCACAAAAGCCTTGCAGCCCGCCCAGCGGTCTAGGCTGCTCGCAGCTGGATTTTCGGTGCAGTCTTACAATGCGGTGGAGGCCGTTTCCCAGCATTTTGATATGCCAGCCGCGCCATTCAAAGGAATCTTTACCAGCCAAAATGCGGTAGCCGCTTTCCTGTCTCACGAACACCTTTCTACGGCCTTGCCTATGCTAGAAGGGGTGTATTGTGTAGGCGAGCGCTCTGCCCAGAAACTTAGGAAAAAAGGGGTAGTGGTACTCGCAGTAGCAGATAGTGCAATGGCGCTAAAAGAACTGCTTTTTTCCACAGCCAAGGGACTCAACGAAGTGGTTTCTGAACAGGACAAGGCCCCCATGTATTACTTCTGTGGTAATTTACATTTGCCTACTTTACCAGAAGCTTTTGCGGCAGCACAACAGCCCTTGCAGACCATTGTGGTTTATAAAACCAAAGGGGTCACCAGCTCTTTTGAACGCAACTTTGAAGCCTTGTTTTTTTACAGCCCTAGTGGCGTAGCGGCTTTTACCGAAAACAATACCATTGGAAACGCCTTTGTGGTGGCCATTGGCCCTACTACGGCTCAGGCCGTAGCGACATACACCAAACAGTATGTAGTGGCCAAGAAACCGAGTTTTGCCCATATGTTAAGTGCGCTTCGGGCCCATTACCCCAGAAAACAATAAAATAACAGCCAACAGAAACAGCGATATTAATTTCCATAAAATACAGTCCCCATGATAAAGAATGACTTATTCTTAAAAGCCCTCAGAGGTGAAACCGTATCTAGACCACCGGTCTGGATGATGCGTCAGGCAGGAAGGTACCTTCCGGAGTTTATGGAACTCAAGGACAAGTACGATTTTTTTACCCGTTGTCAGACGCCAGAATTGGCTTCTGAAATTACCGTACAACCCATTAGGCGTTACGGGATGGACGCCGCTATTTTGTTTTCAGACATTTTAGTAATCCCACAGGCCATGAATATTGAGGTAGAAATGAAGCCCAACTTTGGGCCCTATTTACCCCACCCTATTCGCGACCAAAAAGGGGTAGATCAGGTGATTGTTCCAGACATTCAAGAAAGCTTGGGCTATGTGATGGAAGCTATTAAAATGACCAAGGAAAAGCTCAACGATGAGGTGCCACTGATTGGTTTTGCAGGGTCTC
>Ga0209555_10003283_pt1 | contig 10923 bp, 6 predicted proteins | sample SaaInl85LU_5_DNA_FD_184643 | JGI IMG/M metagenome (GOLD analysis project Ga0209555, IMG submission 184643) | Marine microbial communities from expanding oxygen minimum zones in the Saanich Inlet - ESP_85LU_5_DNA (SPAdes) (version 2) | ecosystem: Environmental > Aquatic > Marine > Intertidal zone... | reverse complement strand
AAATTCCTGGGAAGTATAAAAAATATGTTGCTAAGTATGTAAAGAATTAAAAGGGATTCCTCTGTTTCGCTATCGCTTCAATCGGAATGACAATGGACCGTCATCTCGATACAGAAACTTTGATAGAGAGGTCTCTAAAACTGACTTATAAATAGAAATTCCTCTATTCCGTTATCTCTCCAATCGGAAAAAGACAAGGTTCTATTAAAAGACGTTTTATATAATTCTATTTGAATTTAATTACATAAATACTCTATCAAAACAAAAAAATCTCATTACTAAAATATATTTTAGTAATGAGATTTATAGCTTCTTAGATTTCGCTCTAGCTTTTAGTCAGTTTTTTTAAAACAGTTATTATTTGACAAAAAAAATAAAGAACATCTCTTTTATTTTTAAGTTATTCTATTTCTAAATAGGTCCCTTTAAAACTTTGATTAAGTACCATCATTAGCAATGGTTGTGTGTTAGAATTTCTTTTTACTTTGATTGAAGCTTGGCCATTGGCCATTTCAATAACTTCACTACCTAAAGGTGTACCTTGACTGACTAATGCCTTACCTCCGTTTAAACATTGAAAATAAACGCGCTCTTCATAATCTAAACAACGTAATCCATTTTTATCAAATGCTGTTGCTGTTATTAAATAGTTATTATCTTCTAATGCTGTGGATTCTAATTCTAATCTTCTTGCTTTGCCATTTTTAACAAATCTGTAGTTTAGTTTTAACTCGTCAATAACTTGTTGGTCATATTTAGTTTTCCCAATGGCTTTTAAATTATTTTCTCCTTCCTTAAAATTTAAAGTCCAATTTAGACCTGCTGCAGGAAACTCTAAAGGATTTCGCTTTTTAATACCTAAACTTTTGTTGTTCAGAAACAACTCTACTTCTGGGCAGTTACTGTATACACTTATATCTCTAGATTTTTCTTTTGGTCCTTGACGTTCTGTCCATGAATGAGACTCTATATAGGTAAATGGCTGCTTACTCCAATAACTTTTAAACACATAAAAAGCATCTTTAGGCTTCCCTTCTCTATCCACCAATCCTTTTTGATTCATATATGGAATTGCATTTTCTGGCCGTAATGGTGTCCCAAAATCTTTAAATGCCCATTGAATATTTCCTGCAAATGTTGGGTCATTCTCAGAAATTCTTAGATGCCAATCGAATAAGTCTACGATATAATTTTCGCTCCAATCTCCTATCTTAGCAATATTAGCTACATTAGTTTGTACAATAGCTTCTTCCCAACCGTCTGATTGAATTTTACCTTCTCCAGTAATTGGGGTTTCGGTATGTCTTCCAACATGACTAGAACCACCATATTCTGCATGTAAAAAATGAGGATACTTTTTATTTTGAAAAATTATATTATTTCTATAGTAATTTCTAATGGTGTATTATTATTTTCAAACTTTGTAATTATTGGAACAGCTTCTACCCCTGGCACCATGTTAAATATCCTACTTTTTGGAATATCTTTTATTTTAAGTGCATTGTTAGAAATTATTTTTACAATTCCCTCTGGTTTTTCTATGGTAATTATGTTTTTAGAAAGTTGTGTAACTTTTTCTTTAGTTGGAGAAACTATTGGAAGTACAAAATAAGTAGCTTCATTAATTTCTTCTTTGGTTTTGGCTATAATTTCTAACTTTTCTTCTGTACAGATATAGTTTATAGTAAAATTGGCTGCAGTACCTGAAACTAATTCTTTGGCTTGATTTTTCAATTGAGTATTGGCTAAATATTCTATTTTAGCATTACTTTCTTTGGAGCTAAAAATAGCTTTTAAATCAAATAAATTGGTGAACCAAACATTATCTTTATAAGTCTCTATTCTTGGGGTTAACGCAATATCTTCTCCTGGTTGAGGCTGTTGATTATAAGCCTCAAGCATTTTATAAATAGCTGTACTTGCTGAACAAAGCAAACCAACTTTATTGTGATATAATAAAGCAAGAGAAGCACCTGTGGCTTGCCTCACATCATTATTTGGTCTATATATACCGTCATAAGCAGAAATTGTACCTCTCCAATCTCCTTTTCCGAATAAAGAAACATCCAATTCTTCAAAATAAGTTACTCCATTTGCCACGGTTCTAGGAAGTGTTGCTGATGCATCTATTTTTGGTAAATACTCCCAATGATCTAGCAAATATGCTAGAGGTTTTGCATGTGAAAAAGTATGATGTACACATGGCTTAATACCATGAGATTCATAATGTGGCCCTCCATGTAATAAACCATTATGAGTGCAAGCTTTTAATAGCTCAGTATTTTTAAATGCAGCTTTACCTAATGCAGGGTTGTAATCTGCCATAAAACCAAAAGCTTGTTGCATGCCATCACTTGTTCTACTACCCCAATATGTCCATTTAAACATTCTGTTTCCAAAACTATTATCAATACCACCATCAGGTAAAATAAATTTTAAATGAGAGTCTAAAGATTTTTTTACTAATTGTAATAGTTCTTCATCTTTTTCTTCTAGTGCATATAAAACTAAATTGTTTAATGATTCTTCTAAATTGTACCCTAAATCTACCCCAAATAAGCCTTTATCGCTTAATCGTTTCTTGTTTTTTTCACTAATCTCACCAAATAATAAAGTATTTGGTCTTGTGAAATATTCTTTAATTTGTGCAGCTAATTCTTTACTTCTTTTTAAATATTTAGGTTGATTAAGCAACTTTCCAATTAAATTTAAGGCATAGATAGTAGTTGCACCATAATTGATATTAGCATTACCAATAACATTAAATCTATTGTAAACAAATTCAGTTGCAAGCTCCAAACGTTTGTACCAACTCTCTCGTGTATTTTTAACTAATAAATCTCCATGGTATTTTAACGTTTCTGCCAATGCTACTGCGCCAAAAACAGTAGTACCGTCCCAAGATTTTGGGTTTAAATCATTTGTCCAAGCTCCATCATCTCTCGTTACATTTTTACTCCACTCAAAAGCAGCTATCCCAGCATCTAAATATTTTTTTTCTCCAGTTACTTTTGCCATATAAAAAAATGGATACACTGAATCTATTACGCGAGCATGTATAGTTTCGCAAGCAGGACAATCAAAAACCCCATGCTCTTCTGTAGCATTTGGGTTTATGATTTGAGTTTTTATCATACCATCGCACCAATCCTTCAATAAATCAAACACCAATTTTCTATATTCAGGTGAATGAAATTCTTTTACGCCTTTTCCACATGAACTTAACAAACTGGTAGCCGAAATTGAAAAACCCACACCAGTGCTTATCGACAATTGAATAAAATCTCTTCGTTTCATCTGAATGTTTTTTAGTTGAACTTTTTAATTTATTTAGCTGTAAATATTTTTAATTTTTTGATGTAAATCTTATTACATAGGAATAAATTACCAAAAATAAACGTGCTTTTTTTACATTAAAAATGATCCGTATCAATCTAAATATGTCTGTATTTTGTAACAATAATTCTTTATACCTTTTGAAGATATTATGCTTCGCTAATTTATTTTTATTTAGAAATACTTTTTAGCCTTAAAAGAGCCTCTAAATAATAGTAATCTGCATAGTTTATTGGTGTGTCAATTTCAGTATTCCTAGGAAAATTACCAACACTATGTTCTAATAAAAAACCTCTGTTTTTGCCATAAGTAGAAAAATACTTATCAGTACTTAACGACTTAAGTATGTTTGTAGCTAACTTTTTATATTCCGTATTATTGGTATATGAATACAATTCTAGGTAGGCGGAAGCATAGAGAGCAGCGGCAGATGCGTCTTTGTGCATAATAGTGTTATCTTTAATATCGAAATCCCAAATAGGCACAAAATCATCAGGTAAATTTTCTGTAATAAATGAAGCTATACGCTTTGCATGTTCTAAGTATTTAGGGTTTTTCGTATAACGGTAACACATTGTATAGCCGTATAATGCCCAAGATTGCCCTCTTGCCCAACTGCTCTCGTTAGAAATCCCTTGATGTGTTAATTTCTTAAATACAGAACCATCTTCTGGATTATAATCTACAACATGCCAAGTACTGTAATCTTGTCTAAAATGATTCTTCAACGTTTTATTCGCATGGCTTATGGCTATATTTTTGTACGTATTATCCCCAGTTAAAATAGAAGCTTCAAATAGCATTTCTAAATTCAACATGTTATCGATAATTACAGGGAATGTCCATTTTTCCTTACCAAAATCCCAACTTTTTATACATCCAACTGTAGTATCGTAGCGAGAAATTAATGACTTGGAAGCATCAATAACGGCTTGCTTATATTTTTCATTTTTAGTTAATTTATATCCTTCACCGAAGGAACAATAAAACATAAAACCCAAATCGTGCGTTGTTTTATTACCTTTAGCATCGATAAATAAATTTTGAAAATGATGTGCAGCTTCTTTCCATTTCACATCATTGGTATACTCATGTAATTTCCAACAAGTTTCCGGAAAAAACCCCTGTGTCCAGTCCATTTTTCTTTTTACCTAATCAATATTACCATATTCGTCGAGACTTCTTGGTATTTTACTTGCTGTAACTTAAATAAATACTTTTTAATAGTAATTGTTGTTTTTAAAATTATTACCTGTATCCGTAATGTATAATAAATATAAGTTTTAAAAAGTAACAATCTTTGTTAGTACAATCTAGAGGTACAACGTATTAAATTTAATATTGTATTATCCTTCTCTACTAAAATTGAAAAAAAATCAATTCTTTATTACTTTTATGAATACAGGTTTTTTTGTATTTACTTTTAAAAAGTAAATACCATTGAGATACTCTTTTATATCTACTTGAACCTTACCTGCATTTACATCAAAAGTTTTAGCTTTCAATAATTGAGCATGGACATTATAAACTTCCAAATCTACTTTATCCAAACTATCTGGAACATACAATTCAAATAAACCATTTGAGGGATTGGGATATACCTTAATATCTTCAAGCAAATTGATAGTTTTCAATACTTTTCCTTGACAAGCATCTTTTCCTTGAATTTGAATATTATCGCCTTGATTTACATTTACAGAAAAATTAGACTGGTTAGTTTCAAAAACTAGTTCTCCATTTTTAATAACCTTGTAAGGGCCAACTCCAGAAGTAACAGAGACATTTACAGATTTTTTATTTATGCTAATTTTACCTACTAAACTTAACCCATCTGCTATAGTTATCTGATAACATTGTTTCGTAGATGTTCCTTTTATTTCAATACATAGATCATAAGTCTCTGGTGATAGATCATCAATAGTTAAGTTTTTTGTAAATTCATAATTCATACCATTAATTGATGCTATGTAATCATGAGTTGCTCCTGCATTTATGATGAGTTTACCATTATTTTTATCCTTACAGGTTTCTCCTACTGCTTCAATTGTAAAATTATTGGATGCCAAGTCCAGTACTGTTGTTACCTTAAATTCTGAAATAGATGTAGCTACAAGTTCTTGACCCGGCAACATGCTTAAAATATTCAATCGGATTTTACGTGCACTAATTGAATTAAGTGAAATTAGCTTTTCTACTCCTATTTCAGATCCAACTTCTAGTTCTTTCCATTCTGAACCCTCCCAATATTCTAGTTTCCAATCTTTAATTTTTGATAACGGCTCCTTTATAATAACTTGATTAATAGTTTTATTGATCCCCAAATCTAGCATAAGCCACTCTCCTGAACCAGGCCCTTCTGATTCCCAAAATGTGGTAAGTTCATTATCATTAGCTAACTTAGCTTGATTATTATTTTTCGATGTAGATGCAGACATATAACCACCATACATACGCAACTGAAATTGTGCATCAAATAAAGAGGTTGGATATACATGTTCACCACGAAGTTCATCTAACCCTTCATTTTGAAATGTAATATTCTCTCCAATGCCAGGTTGAAAACCAACAAAATTAGGATAAGCAAATGTTTCCGTTTTTCTATCAGAACCATTAGAATTAAACCAAAAATTATATGCTCTGTTTCTAAAATCAGCATCATGTTTAAAATTCCAAAATGTCAAATAGGGACCACTATTAGGATATGCATTTTCAGCACCACCATTACCTGTTAATTTACCTCCAATAGTATTATCTAATAAATTGCCATACGGATGATAACCATGACAATCTATAGATTGATCTCTTGGCATTTTACAATGTATAAAAACAGTACTTGTGGTACTCCAGCGCATTCCTGGACCATGCAACATTCCTTTTCTATTGTCCCTAGCAAGCCCTTCATTTACGTTATCTACACAATTCTCAAAAAGTACACCATAACTGTATCTTGAATAGTAACTTGTGTGACCCCTTTTACCAGATATTTCAATATCCTTTACAGTAACAGCAATACTACTGTTAATTTCTATAACTTCGTTCCAATCTTTAAAATGGCAATCTCTAATCCAACCATTTTTAACATTTCCAAAGTGTAAAGCTCTCCAAGCATAATCTACAATATCATTAGCGTGATGTATAAAAGTTTCTGGATACTCTTTCCAACCACTTGTAAATAATATGTTTTCCACTCCAACTTCTTCAATGGTATTATATGTTCTAAGTACAGTACTACTGTGCACAGGCATATTTAATTGTATTGGATTTTTAAACGTTATCTTATTTCCCGAAATTGCCGTAATGATGTGTTTTTCATAAGGACGAATACCGTTGGAAATAATACGTATCCAATTTGGATTTGGAGTTAATCCTGACATGTTTGCTTCAACATTATTTGGATTTCTTTGGTACAGGTCTATAGATTGACCAACTGATAATCCAACTGCACTAGCCACTTGAATTTCAAAATCACCTTTTTTTATTTCAGAAGTTACATTTGTAATATCTGTTGATGTAATATCTGTTGGAGCGAATTGAAAACGATAAGGGAAGACTTCATCTTGAAATTTATCAGTATAAATTTCTGTACCTCCATTACCTGCTCCTGCTCCCTTCAAAACTATATTACTTTTTCTTATAACTATAGGTTTATTTTTAGTTGCTTCACTAGAAACAATATAGCGTCCTGCTGGAAAATACACTACAGTTGGTATACCACTAGCTTCGGCAGCATTTATTGCTGCTTGTATTCCTGCATCATCGTAACTTGTATCATTAGCTACCACTCCATAGTCTAAAACGTTTATTGTATTCCAGCTGGCAATGTTAGGCAAATGCTTTTCAGAAAAATGATATCCAGAATACGAGTAGTCATTTAACTTAGCTGCAGCCAAATTATTTGTTAATTTTTTTTCTGCAAAATCTATCCAAGTTGACGCTTCTTTTTGTTGTGCATGTATTGATTGTCCAAAACAAAAGACAAAAAACATCATGCTTTTTAGGATCATAGTATTTAAAAATTGCAACTTATTCATAACCTTATATTTCTTTATATTTTTTTTCTAGAAACCTCTTCTAAATATTCAAGTGAAGAGTTCATCTAGAATTTTTAGGTAACTTCTTCTGTAAAGGGGTTACTATTATCTCACCAAAATCAGTGATCACTTTACATTTAAAAGTATTTTCATTTGATGCACGCAATTTAACCCTACTAAGTATAAAATCAAAAGTTTTTAATACAAGCAATAGTATTTGTATTGGCCAACACAACACTTTATTGATTAGTAATTAAATTTGAAAAGAGCTTTTACACTATAAAATCAAAATTTAATATAAACTATATCAAAGTCAAATAACATCTACTTTGATTTTATAACAATAGTTACCCATTTGTTTAAAGACATGCTCTATTCCAAAGAATAATTGTTCTGAATATAATTGAGATTTAATTATCCGAATATGATTCTCCTGAACCAAAAAAATTAAGTTTAAAGAACCAGTATGGTGCATTTCAAAAGGGTAATTTTGTCTATTTATATCTTTATTTCCTCCATTATCTGTTTTTCTTTGAAATACAATAACCGCATCAGTAGGACTTTGGATGTTATTTATGGGACATCTCTATACATAATAATAGGTTAAACGCTGTTGTAGTAAAAAAGAATTACGAGTTTCTGTTGTTCTTTTAAATTCAGCTCTTTTTTAAGTTAAGTTGGTTTTGTAATACACTAAAACTTACCGTAAACATTCTCTATGATTTTTGTTGCAAAATATTATTTGGATCATCTACGCAGCTATATCTTCTTGGACTAAAGTTGTCTTTTAGAGCTAATGTTCTGAAATTACCATCTGCAAATAAATCTAAATCTCTACACCATTAAACTTGTGTGGTTATGACTTAAAATCAAAAAAACAGTACTTGTGCTATAATTTTAAAATGTATTGGTGTTTGTTCTTAATAAATTTAGAAAAACAAAACAGCTTGGTTCAATAAAATAAACCAAACTGTTTTCTTTATTAAATTATATAATTATATTAATTTTTAATAATTTTCTTACTAAACAGGCTATTTTTTCCTGAAAATTTAACGATATATATACCAGAAGAAAATTCAGATGTATTGATAGTTATCGAAGATTTCTCCTGAGAATTGGTTGTTAAAACAGATTTACCTAGCATATTAAAAACTTCTATTTGATAAATTTTATTTTTTAAACCACTAATCACCATTTTTTCTGATGTTGGATTTGAAACAAAAACAGATTTCCCTTCAATGCTACTAACACTTAATGGGAATAATGGATATAGCATCCATTTTGTATCTTCAGCAGCAACGTCAACATATTTTACATTATTATCTGCAGAGTTATAAGTCCAAATTCTTGGAGTTGTAGTCTGAGGTGTATCTATATCATAAGAATTTGTTTGACCTTCTTCTAATGTAAAATTATGAATCCTTGTATTATTACCACTAGTTGTTGGAGTTGCTGTAGTAGTTGGAACTACATCTAAACCATGAGTTCTAACTGCATCAAATTCTGGAACTTTACAAGAAATATTATAATACGTAGTTGCAGAATCATTACCCAATAATTCTTTAATTTCAAATGTTTGTGAAATATCTATTACAGGTTGTGAAATCATATCAGCCAAAATCATATTTCCTTGTTCTGTCGATACAGTTAGGGCTTTACCGGATTCCTTGTGTAGGATTAAATATTCTCCTGGTCCTGCATATTGAGCTAATAAATTGTTGTAAACCGTTAGCACAAACACAAATGTTAATAATTTTAAAGTAGTTTTTTTCATAATATAAGTCTTTTGATTTTATTAATTGTAAGACAAATTTACCCTGACAACCGTGTATAAAACTCCTAAAAAGGTAGACAAAACTCCTTTTTACAGGTTGAATAGGAAAAATAAATAATGATAGGTAATTAATAGTCTTGAAAAGATGCTACATATTCTTTTGGAGTTTTCTCAAATTTACTCTTAAATATTCTACTAAAATATTTACGATCTCTATACCCAACCTTAGTACTAATTTGAGTGATACTCAACTTACCTTGTTCTAAAAATATAGCTGCACGTTTTAATCTAATATGCTGAATAAATTGTTTAGGTGTAAAACCTGTCCAAGCTTTTACTTTTGTAAATAATACAGATTTACTAACACCCAGTTCTTCACAAAAAAATAAAATATCAAATTGCTCGTTACTAATGTTTTCCTCAATAATTTGAAGTGCTTTCTTATACAATTTTTCATCTAGAGAAGATATTATTACATCCTCTTGCTGTTCTATAGAGGTCGAAGTCAATTTTTCTTTAATACTTTTTCTATATTTTAAGATGTTAGCTACTCTTAACTTAAACTCTTTAATATTAAAAGGTTTACTTATATAATCGTCTGCACCATACTCTAAACCTTCTATTTTATACATTAACAAAGACCTTGTAGTTAATAAAACTACAGGAATATGACTTGTTCTTATATCTTCTTTAATTAAAGTACACAACTCTGTTCCACTAATTATAGGCATTACAACATCACTTACAATGATATCTATAGGCTCTTTTTTTGCTTTTTTATACGCTTCTTTTCCATTTCCTGCTTCATAAACATTATAGGTTTCTATTAAAAGATTACGCATAAATATTCGAAGTTCTACATTATCTTCTACTAAAAGAATAGAAGCTTTTTCTTCTGAAAAGACCTCTTCTATATAGTTGTTATTTTTTACTATAGAACTGCCTTCTTTTAATTGATTTTTATAAAATGATACGTGTTGATTAGACAAATTATCTTTAGCAATATCATGACTACTTAAATGCTCTTTTCCTTTTAAAAGTTCGACAGCAAAAACAGATCCCGAGTTTTCTTGACCTGTATTACTTGTTAAATTTATTTTTCCTTTGTGTAAATTAACGATGTTTTTTACTATGGATAATCCTATTCCTGTTCCTTTCTTATAATCGTTTTTAACGTTATCATTTGAAATCTCAAAAAAACGTTCAAAAATTTTATTTCTAAATTTTTCTGGTATTCCAATACCTGTATCTGTTATACTTATAATTATGTTGGTATCGTTTTCAACAATATGTATACTTATAGTTCCCTCTTCTGGAGTGTATTTAAAGGCATTTGCAATTAAATTAAAAAAAACACTTTCTAACTTTATAGTATCAAAATAGACCTTAATATCATCTGAAGAAGTCTGAAATTTATACTCATAATTTTTACTTTTTGCGTAGTCAGAAAAAGACAAGTAAATTTCTTTTATAAATGCTACAATGTTATTTTCTGAGGCTTGCAAAGTCATTAATTTCTTTTCGTATTTTCTAAAATCCATTAATCTACCAATCAAATTTAGTAGCTGATTTGCATTGTTTTCTATAACTTTTAGTCTTTTAAACATTTGACTACTGCCTCTATAATCTTCTAATATTTGTTGCAAAGGACCAGTAATCAATGTTAATGGTGTTCTAAATTCGTGAGATAAATTTGTGAAAAATTCAATTTTTGAATTGTTTATTTTCTCAACTTCATCCGCTTTAATTTGCTCTAATTCTAGTTGATATTTCAGCTTTGTT
>Ga0209555_10003280_pt1 | contig 10926 bp, 6 predicted proteins | sample SaaInl85LU_5_DNA_FD_184643 | JGI IMG/M metagenome (GOLD analysis project Ga0209555, IMG submission 184643) | Marine microbial communities from expanding oxygen minimum zones in the Saanich Inlet - ESP_85LU_5_DNA (SPAdes) (version 2) | ecosystem: Environmental > Aquatic > Marine > Intertidal zone... | reverse complement strand
CTCAAGGCAATGGCCCTGCCGACAGCAATGGCAACGACCAAATGGCCATTCTCGAAGGCGAGACTATTATCGACATATTTGGCATTCCTGGTGAAGACGGACTTAACACGTGCCACGATTTTACCGATGGCCGTGTAGAACGCAAAGCCCATGTGCTCTCATCGAATCCTGTTTTCGACCAAAGTGAATGGAACGTTTGGAGCAATTCTAGCCCTTCTAACTGCACCAGTCACGTCAACGGCACGCAAACAGCACCCACCGATTTTGATCCCGGTGATTGGATTGGAGAAAATATTACTACGGGAGACATGACAATCGCTAATGCTGCCTATTTCGAGAATCTGACACTTAGCCCAGGCAGCACCTTGAACATTTTAAAAACTGGTCATTTGACCATTAATAGTGTTCTTAACAACCAAGGCGTGCTGACTATGGACTCAGACTCTAACGAATTTTCATCATTGATCGCTGGGAGTACCAGCGGCAATGGCACCTGTACTTACAACCGATGGGCGGCATCGACAGCCACAAACGATTTGATAGCCGCGCCTTTTGCAGGACAAACTTTCAATGATTTTTTAAACAATAATCTTGGAATCATCAATACGAACCCCAATGACACCAATCAAAATTTGTTTGGTCATTTTAACAACGACAATGGAGCTTATGAAAATTATAGCAGTTCCAATACTACGATTCTCACATCAGGTGTGGGTTATCGCGTTGGAACCGATTTAGGAGCAACATTAGCATTTCAAGGACAGTTAGCAACGACTGACCAAACAATACCTCTTGCGGTAGGATCAGATGCTACCTATGGGCTTTGGAACTTGATAGGAAATCCCTATCCATCTTTTATCGACATGGCTAGTTTCATTTCCGAGAATAGCAATGTTCTGGATCCTAATTATGCCGCCATTTATGCCTACAATGGTTCTGGATGGACCATTTACAACAGTGCTAACAGTAGTGGGAAAATGATCGCACCTGGTCAAGGATTCTTTTTAGCTTCAGCAAGCGCAGGTGGCAATGTGTCCTTTACCAAAGCCATGCAAAGGCAATCTCGCAATGATGACTTTATCTCCGGAGAAACCCAAGAGCCCGATACTTTTCTAAAATTGAATATCAGTAATGGTAACGATATGTTTAGCTCAGCCATTTATTTCAACCACAACGCGACGCTGGGGATGGACGTGGGATATGATACAGGTCTGTTTGCAGGGCAAACACCTCAGCTGTGCCTGTATACCAAATTACCTGCTGAGGATTCTGACCTCAACTTAGCCGTTCAGAGTATTCCTAAAACATGGAGTGATGTCGCGGTCATTCCTTTGGGAGTTCATGCACTAGCCAATACATCGGTATCCATAGGTCTTGATTCCGAAACAGTAATCAATTCATTGTATGTCTATCTTGAGGACACAATCGAAAACACATGGACCAATTTGGATGGCAATTATTACAACTTCAGTCCAGCGTATGATTTAAGTGGCACTGGGAGATTCAATTTGCACATAAGCAATCAAGCTTTGACTATGGCTATCACAGCAATTGACGATTTTAAAATTACGAGTGCCTTTGATCAGATTACCATAAACGGAGAGCTGATCATGGGTACCCAAATTCAATTATACGATCTTCAAGGACGTAACCTGCTCACAAAACAAGTAATCGCATCCACGAATCAAATGACTATCGATACTTCAAGATTTTTATCTGGAGTTTATTTAATTCAAATCAAAAACAATCGTGGCGCCAAGACCTGTAAAGTAGTAATTCATTAATCTTAAAACTATCAAAAATGAAATCCAATAAATATAACCACAAGGAGGCCATTTCAAGACAGCAAGCCTTGAAGAAAATAGGGAAATATGCCGCTCTAACTGCTTTAAGCACCTTTATCGTACTGAATCCTAAAAAAGCCCAAGCTCAATCTCCTCCTGACCCGGGTGATAGCCCTTGGTAAATCATTAAACCTACAGCGCATTTTGAAATGGTTATTAATGATTGAACTGCTATTTGTAACGAATTAAACCCGTGATTAAGAAGATTCTTTGTAATTTTCGGCATCAAAAATCGGATATGAAAAAAATCAGTTTTCTTCTAATAGTTTTGGCTGTTAATTTTAGTTTCGGACAAACTATTCAAGACGCCATAGACGAAGCTAAAAGACGGAATATCACCACGCAACAAGAGGCACTCCAGGCATTAGCAGATAACGGCATTACTGAAAATCAGGCAAGACAATTGGCCCGCGTGCGAGGAGTTGACTTTGATCAATTTATGCAGAGCTTTTTGACGAATAATTCCAAAAAAGATACTTTTCAAATAAATACCCCGCCAAGTGACAGCCTTTCTCTGGGTAATCAACAATTCTCTTTAGAACCAGAATTTGAAGAGATTAAACCCTTGGAACAGGATAGCCTGCGCGATCAATATTTCGGCTACAACATCTTTGAGAACAATCCATTTGGTTCGAAGGAGTATTTGGTAGGAAATATCGATGAAGGTTATATCATTGCGCCTGGCGACGAGTTGAGATTAACCGTATTTGGGAATAACCAAATGGATTTGGTGGCCAAAGTAGATCTTAACGGTAATATTAATATTCCGAATTTTGGGGTTTTCCTTGCCAGTGGCAATACCTTTGGAACCCTTAAATCCAGACTAAACACCTATTTAGGTCGCTATTTTTCTGGATTATTGTCGTCGCCAAGAAGAACATTTTTAGACGTTTCCCTCACCCAAATACGCCCGGTTAAAATCACTGTTTTAGGAGAAAGTGTTGCGCCAGGAGCTCACTTAGTCTCTGGATTCGCTACCGTTCTCAATGCACTCTATGCTTCAGGCGGTGTCAATACATCTGGATCTTTAAGAGAAATCAAGGTGTATAGAAACAACAAACTACTAAAAACAGTTGACTTGTACGACTATATCACCTCAGGAAATCTGGATGGTGACATGCGCCTTGCCAATAACGATATCGTATTTATTCCCAGTCGCCTATCGACGGTTGAACTGTCTGGAACTGTCAAAAAAGAAGCCTTATTTGAAATGAAACCAGGTGAAAATCTCTCGGATTTAATCCGTTTTTCGGGAGGCTTACCCGCCAATGCAGCGACAAATAACGTCAATATTCAAAGAATTACTCCTTTTGAAAACCGATCGCAAACGCAGCAATTTGACCGATTTATCACCACTGTCAATTATGGCGAGTCCATGGCTCAAAAACGACCCTTTCCACTTATGGACGGTGACCATGTGACGATTGAAAGCATCTTAGACCGTACGAGAAATGGCGTAATTATTAGTGGTAATGTAAATCAACCTGGAGAGTATTCTGTAGATCAATACGGTGATTTACAGAGCTTGATTATCAATGCAGCTAAGGATTTACTGCCGAATACTTACATGTCCAAAGTCGATGTGTTTCGAGAAGATAATTTAGGTAATAAAGGATTTACAACGTTTAACCTGTCTTCAGTTTTAGAGGGTGCAACCAAGGTTCAGTTGACACAAAATGACAGTATTCAGGTCTATGCTTTGGCAGATGTGCAAGGCGAAAAATTGGTGCGTATTTCTGGATTCACAAAGTTAGAGCCTGAGGAAGAAGGTGAAATTGAAGAACTACTCGTCGATGAACCTGTCAAAACCGTCTTCTGGCGAAGCCGAATGTCATTGTTCGATTTAATTTTTCAGGCGACTTCTTACGAAGAACTGGAATATCAATCCAAATTGTTGACCTCAAGAGTTGATCTCAAAAGATTTAATCCTACATCTGGATTATTTGAAATCACCAATTTGAGTTTAGACGATCTTCAAACGCTACAATCCACATTTTTACTACCCAAAGATGAGGTTATACTTTACAGTAAAAGTATACTAGAGGTGACAGAAAAAACCATAAGAGTAGGAGGCTATGTGAAATTTCCAGACACCTACCCCCTTGCCTCTAATATGACCATAGAGGACGCCATTCTGGCCGCGGGCGGATTTACAGAATATGCAGACAGAGATAAAGTTGTTATAAATAGAGAAAATTTCGATCCGCTTACTGGTAAGCTTTCAGACCGCTATGAAGCAAACATTGATCTTGCCTATTTGAGGGGCGAAAAGACAGAGCCTTCCAATCCGTTTATTTTAAAAGACAACGATGTTGTTTCTGTTCGTCAACCTCAAGGCAAGGGTGTCCTCAAAACACTCACAGTTGAAGGTGCTGTATTGTTTCCCCGATCGATTGTTTTAGAATATGAACTCAACGCATTTAGTTCCATTTTAGAACAGGTGGGTGGTTTGAAACCAGATGCTAACCTTCAAGCTTCTTATGTAATAAGAGATGAGAAAACATTATCCTATGATCTCAGTTTAGGTCAAAAAAATGAAAAAGCTGTTTTTGAAGATGGCGATATTATCGTCATTGCCTCTAACAACGGAACTGTGGAGACCATGGGTGCTGTACAAAACCCCAGTTTGTTCGTATGGGAAAAAGGCAAGCGGGCCAAATACTATCTGAGCAATTCAGGGGGGAAAATTAGAAAAGAAGCCGATGATGCTTATTTAGTGCTGCCCAACGGAAGAACCAAACGCGTTAGTTTTTTTAATAACCCTAAGGTTCAGCCCAATTCCAACATCGTAGTCAATCGAAAGGTAAAGAAAGAGCTTGACGAGTCACGTCAAAAATTTACCGACGATTTGATTAGACTGCTAAGCGTTATAACTGGAGCTTTCACCACCATTATCCTTGCGAAAAATCTGTAATTATGACTGAACAGCATCATAAAGATCACCTAGAAGAAGATCAGATAGATTTGATCGCCTTAGCCAAAAAGATTTGGGGCAAGCGCAAACACATTATCAGGGTCACGCTGTTGTTTGCAATTGTTGGACTAGTAGTAGCTCTTGTTAGTCCAGTAACCTACTCTACCTCTTCAGTATTTATTCCGAACAGTTCTTCCGATAAGGCCCCATCTGGCTTGAGCAGTTTAGCGTCATTAGCAGGAGTAGATTTGAGCGGTGGCTCAAGCAGTGAAATCTCTCCCGTACTCTATCCCAAAATCTTAGAAGGCGCTCATTTCAAACGGCAAGTCTTGGATATTGATTTATCTCCATCTGGCATTAGTGAAACATTTAAAAATTACATCCTAGATCAACCCGATTCCGCAGGGAGTGTTATTAAAAAATACACTGTTGGATTGCCAGGCACCATAATTTCTTGGTTTTCGGATGACTCCGAAAATATAATTGAGCCTGCTGAAAATGGGGAAATCATAACTATCTCTGAAGAAGAATACGGTCTATTCAAATATTTAGATGAGGTCATATCACTGGCTATTAATGACAAGGAAAGGTATATTGAGTTGACCGTAACCTCAGGTGATCCTAAAATTGCTGCTCTTATTGCCAAGGAATGTGAAAAACTACTACAAACAGAGGTCATCAAATTAAAAATTAAACAATCTACAGAACTCCTCAAATACGTTGAAGCCAGGTACGAAGAGAAAAAAACTGACATGTACACCGCGCAAAACAGGCTGGCCAGTTTCAAAGATCGCAATTTCTCAATTTCAAGTTCTTCTTTTGGAAATCAATTAACGAGGCTTGAACAAGATTATCAAATAGCGAGTACTGTCTTCCAAGAGGTTAGTAAGCAATTGGAACAAGTCAAACTGCAAGTCAGCAAGGACACTCCTGTTTTTTCTATCATCAAACCCGTTGTAGTCCCCACAGAACGCTCAACACCTAAACGCGGGCTCATTCTTGTTATTTGGACTTTTTTAGGATTGGTTATATCTATTGGCTACACCCTTGTTGAAGAGCCATTTAAAGAAATAATAGGTCAAATCAAATCATAGATTCCTTATCTCAAAATACCACTCGGAAAAGATATCAGACTTTCAAAACCATTGGAACCTATGGCACTGACCCCAAAATAGAAGTTATCCACGACAATACCTTCTAGAGTGAACTCCGTCAAATCGCCAACTGTTCGGCTGTAATCCCAAGTGGGCGAGGTGGTGTCTCTCCAATAAATTTTATAACCTACTGCCCCTTCCACCCTATTCCATTTCAATCGAGCAGATGGAGCTACAGCTCCCCCCAAACGCACATCAGACGGCGCTGGCGGCGCCCATGCTAGGCTCGCAAGGCTGATCGCATTGACTGCTGTCAATTTTCTGGCATAGGGTATATTCACATGATCGAAAGTGTCCCCATAATAAATGCCATTTTCCAATCTAATATCTTGATGCTGCTGGGTGTAGTTTTCGTGAGCCTCCATAATTCTGATACCTGCAAATCCAAGATCGTTAAAAGGCCTGTGGTGACCTCCACGTCCGAATCTATCCAAGCGATAGATCATCTTAGGGTTCATCTCAGGCATAAATAGCTTCGTTGTTTCATAAACGTATCTCGCTAATTGTCGAGATACACCATCTACCTCACCACCATAAAAACGTCGCAATGCTCGTTCTTTATCCGTTTCAGTTACTGGGGTAGGCTCTGAAAAGATGCGGAACGTTCTGTTATCAATCACACCATCCACGCCTTCAATATTTCCAATCATATCGTTATTGAGAACACCAACAATATCCCATTGCTGAGCCTTGGCATATTGTGCTAATCCTTGGCCTCCATACAGACCTTGTTCTTCACCAGAAAGACCGACAAATACAATGCTGTTTTCAAAAGTATATTGGCTCAAAACTCTTGCTGCCTCGATAGTTCCAGCCATCCCAGAAGCATTGTCATTGGCGCCAGGCGAATCTGAAGTGAAATCTGTTGGATTACTAACACGAGAATCAATATCTCCACTCATCAAAATATATTTGTTCGGATTTTTTGACCCTTTCTTAATGGCAACCACGTTGACCACCCAGACATCCTTTACGATCCTATTATTGTCTCCTTTGGGCACAAAATTTCTTTGATAAAATACTTCCAAGCAATCAGCGCAATCTTTCGAAATAGACTCGAATTGCGACTTAATCCATCGCCGCGCTGCGCCAATCCCTCTGTTATTACTTACAGTATCACTCAGCGTATGTCGGGTACCAAAGTCTGCCAAGGTTTTAATATCGTTTTCAATTCTTTCTTCTGATACTTTGCCAATGATTTGATATAAATCTTGTTCTGATTGCGCTTGGCTAAAGTTGAAACCAATAAAAAAACTGACTAGAAAAAGATGACTATTATATATTTTCATAAATGACTATTTTTCAGAAAGAGGATGCAATCAAATGTAAGGAAAAAGGTCAACACAGCGCAAAGACTCCGAGATCTGCCACAAGAGCAAACAAAAAACCCCTGATCACTCAGGGGTTTATATAGAATAAATAAGCGTTTGCGGTTATTCAAGAATACCCTCAATTCTACTATCTATCTCTCTGAAGTGAGCAGCAGCCATACTGTTCCCTCCAGATTTCTTACTAGCAAACTTTTGTACATCCTTCAATTGCATCATGGCCAAGGCACGCACATCCGAATCGTTCTCTTTGAGTAAGGTCTCTAAACGATCTACATGAGCTCTTTGTAAGTTCCGGCGATAAGCATCTGGCGTTGATTCACTCCAAAGGCCGTCAGTTAACTGACCCATGAACTCTAATGGCGTATAGGCCTGTGATCCGTTGAGAGTTTCATTTTCGATCATACGCTCCAATCTACTAGCAGACAACAGATTGTTTAGTGTTCGCACCTGCATACCTCTGATACGAGTCAGAGCACCTGAGGATTCAATCTTATTGAAAATATTCTGATCCAACAACCACGATGGGGTAGTAAACAATTCTGATTGTAAAAATCTCAAGCAACGCGCTTGGTGGGCCCTATCTACATGTGTGTAAACGGCCCCCTCTTGATCGTATGTTTTGGTATATTTATACACCCCACCAATATTAGCAGACACATGACCCATATAGCGGTTAAATTGACCTACAACCTGACCATAAAGTTCTTCAAGGTCATCGTAGTTCTTTCCGTCTTCTTCGGTCCATTCAATCAGTTTTGGAACGATTCGTTTCAAATTCATGATTCCGTATTGACTGGCATCAACGGCGTTATCCCCCAAGTCTTCTGTTTGAGAGCTAGGATCAATAACACTCCATTGCTGTGCGCCAAATCGATAAATAGGATCGCCCGCTTTCTCTAAAATCCACTGATCCAAAATAGGCTTTTCATCCGTGGCAGATACGTCTAGGATTGGGCGATAACCCCAATTGATAGCATACTTGTCATAGGGGCCTACATTGGGCATCATACTGACTCCTTCGTCGCCCGGTTGCGCCACATAGTTGAATCGCGCATAATCCATTATTGAAGGGGCCGTGCCATATTTTTGAGTAAACTCTGCTGATCTTAGCGAATCGGCGGGATACGCCACACTACTACCCATATTGTGAGGCAAGCCTAAAGTATGACCCACCTCGTGTGATGATACAAAGCGAATTAAACGTCCCATGATTTCATCTTTAAAAGCTACGGATTGAGCCTCAGGATTGATTGCAGCGGTCTGTACAAAATACCAATTTCTCAAAAGAGTCATCACATTGTGGTACCAGTTAATATCCGATTCTAAAATTTCACCACTTCTAGGGTCACTCACATGAGGACCATTTGCATTTGGTATTGGTGAGGCCAAATAACGAACTACAGAATAACGCACGTCTTCTGGCGACCAATCTGGATCCTCTTCAACAGTAGGAGGGTCCATAGCGATAATGGCATTTTTAAATCCAGCAGCCTCAAAAGCCACTTGCCAGTCCTCTATACCTTGTTTGATATAGGTCCGCCATTTTTCAGGTGTAGCACGATCGACATAGTAAACTATTTGTTTCTTAGGCTCGACCAATTCACCAGCCAAAAATTTAGCACGATCTTCATCTTTGACCTCAAGACGCCAACGGTCGAGGTATCTGACGACCTCGCTCTTTTGTGCCTCCAAACCATAATCGGTTTGTGAACGTCCAAACCAGCCTACACGCTCATCAAAATAGCGTCTTTTCATAGGTTCTTTAGGCAACAAAATCATGGAGTTACTCAATTCTACTGAAATAGAACCAACCGTTCGATTTGAAGGTGGTTCAGCAGCGTTATAGGTCATTACTGCCCTCACCTCTACATTCAAAGGGTAGGGTTTGATAGATTCGATATAGGATCTTTTACCGTCCAGAGAACGCACTTTATAATCTTCTCTGTAGTAATTCGCGATACCAATTGCTTTTACATCATCGGAAAACAATTTGGTAACATTAATTACTGTTGAAGGATTTAAACTATCCTTACCCACTGTCTCAATGTCGAAAGCATAGAGTACTGGTTCAAAATTAGAATTAACAACCGCCTCATGAACAGCCAAAGAGTCGGAAGCTACATTTTCATAGGAGACAACTCTTAACAAGACTTGCTTGGGTCGTTTTTCCCATCTTACAACTTGAGTATTCTGTTTGCCACCACCAAATCCCATATTGGTAGCGGTCTTAGCAATTCGGGTAACTATCAGCATTTCTCTTTGAAATAATGAATCTGGAATTTCGAAGTAATACTTGGAATCCATTTGATGGACGGTAAAAAGTCCTTCTTTAGAAATGGCATCGGATTTAATTACTTTATCAAAGGATTTCAATCCATCTTTCGATTCTGTAGAATCTTTTTTGGCTTCATTTTGCGCTATTGAAGAGAAAATAGTAAAGAGAAAAATTAGGGAAAGTTTTCCCCTACGATTGAATTTATTCATTGTCTAAATATTTTAAGCCTAAATCTAGTCAATTCTTGTCAGAATTTAGTAACCTGGTGTAATTTTGTTAAAGTCAATTTATTTGACCGCAGATTGTTTTATATTTGGATCTAACTCTAATTTACCCTACCGATGGTTATATTTATTTTTTTAGGACTTTTAATCGTTGTGGTTCTCATGTTGATATCGATGTACAATCGATTGGTCAAGTATCGCAATCACCGAGAAAATGCGTTTGCCGATATTGACGTCCAATTGCGTCAGCGCCACGATTTGATTCCACAGTTAGTCGATACTGTCAAAGGCTATATGAAGCATGAAGAAAATGTATTGACGACGGTAACCGCAGCCCGATCTGGAGCGTTACAAGCCAAAACTATCAATGATAAAATTGCTGCTGAAAATCAATTGACTTCTGCCTTGCAAGGGCTCAATGTGGCTATTGAGGCATACCCAGATCTCAAAGCGAGTAGTAATTTCGCCATGCTCCAAGAAGAAATATCTGATATTGAAAACAAATTAGCGTCTGTACGTCGTTTCTTTAATTCGGCTACCCGAGAATATAATAACGCGGTTGAAACATTTCCTTCTAATATCATTGCTGGAATGTTCAATTTCAATAAAGAAGTGATGTTCGATCTTGGTGTTGAGGATCGCAAAACTATGAGCGAAGCGCCGAAGGTTAGTTTTTAAGAATGAAATATATTGGACTTCAGACCCAAATCAGAAGGAACAATCTCAAATCTATTGTTTTGCTGATTGCCTTCCCTGCTTTGCTTCTTGCATTAGTTTGGCTGTTCTTTTTGATTCTTTTTGAAAGTGATTCTAATCAAGATTTCACCCAAAACTTAACCTTTGTAAATCAAGAATTTTTAAAAACCGTTCCCGTCGTTTCAATTGTCATAACAATATGGTTTATAATTGCCTGGTTTTCACACGCTGCTATGATTCAAAGGGCTACTGGCTCCAAACCTTTAGAACGAAAAAACCATAAAAGGGTTTACAATTTGGTGGAAAACCTTTGTATGTCTCGAGGGCTTAAGGTGCCTAAAATTTTCATAATTGAAGACGACTCCCTGAACGCTTTTGCAAGTGGATTGAGCCACAAGACATTTGCTATTTCACTATCACGAGGGATTATAAACAAATTAAACGACGACGAATTAGAAGCTGTTATTGCGCACGAATTGACCCATATA
>Ga0209555_10003277_pt1 | contig 10934 bp, 7 predicted proteins | sample SaaInl85LU_5_DNA_FD_184643 | JGI IMG/M metagenome (GOLD analysis project Ga0209555, IMG submission 184643) | Marine microbial communities from expanding oxygen minimum zones in the Saanich Inlet - ESP_85LU_5_DNA (SPAdes) (version 2) | ecosystem: Environmental > Aquatic > Marine > Intertidal zone... | reverse complement strand
TTTCGATCGAGAAACTCAACACTATCTACCAAGTAAAAATCACCAAAAATAGTAGCAGTTGTATTTTCCATAGCACCATACATAAATTCCTGCACCGGAATCTGTGCATAGGTTCCCCACGGATAATCTACGCCAAAAATCGTTTCAAAATAATCAAACATGGCCACACTGCGTCGGTAAGTTGGCTCTACTTTGTGCTGTTCACCCGGGTAATAATATAAGCTCATTTCTACGCCGCTGCCAGACTTTCGCTTTTCAATTTCATACTCCCCAATTCCTAACATAATCAAATAAGGCGGATGCGGATGACTGATTTTATAGTGCCAAACTTTATAATTGTCCCTTGCCGATTTCTCTTTCAGCTTCTTACCATTTGACAACACCTTGTATTGCTCAGGCATAGTCACTTCCAGCTCACTGATAACTTTATCGGTCATGTCATCAAAAAGCGGCATCCAATGTCTATTATCTATTCCTTGACCTTGTGTCCATATTTGTTTCCTCGACGTATTAGTGCTATCGTTCCATCCTACAAAATAAATTCCCTTTTTAGGGGTAGCCGAATATTCAATTTGAATAGATTTTTGATCACCCACCTTTAGAGGTTCGCCAAAATTTAAAGTCAGCAGCTTATTATCGTAAGCATAATCTTGTTTCACACCGTTAAGTGATACTGCCTTTATTTCCATATTGATGGCATCCAACACAATTTCAGTCACTTCATGTCGGATCACAATAAAATCATGGGTAATGGTTCCGATTACTTGGCCTTTCGGTAAATCAAAACTAACGGACAACTTCAAATTAGTAAAATCCACTACTCGCTCACGTGGCACTCGGTTTTCATCTTCCAAAAAGGTTCTAACCTCTTGTGATGAAAGATTTAAAGCAACAAATAAGGAGAATACAAGGGAGAAAAAAGTCTTCATGGTTTTTTATTTTAAATCCGAACTATAATATGCTAGGCAAATATAAGGTTTGGGAGCCATAAGCAGCGTTTTCAGCAGATTAATCATCAGTTATAATTAAGACCTTTTAACGTCAAACCCAATTTAAATTAGTTATTTTTGATGCCTTTAATCAAATTGCAATTACAAATTTTATGAGAAGCCTCTTAAAGAAAGAGATACAAAGTTTTCTCGGATCACTCATTGGATACATTGTCATCGTGGTTTTTCTAACTACCATTGGTTTATTAATGTGGATTTTTCCAGGAAATAATAATGTGTTAGACAGCGGCTATGCTAGTATTGACACTTTATTTGCAGTAGCTCCATGGGTATTTATGTTTTTGATTCCAGCCATCACCATGCGATCATTCGCAGATGAAAAAAAGGCAGGCACCATCGAGTTTTTGCTAACTCGTCCGCTAACAGATGTGCAAATTATACTATCTAAATATTTTGCTGGAGTTCTATTAGTGATTATTGCACTGCTACCTACATTGGTTTACTTTGGTAGCGTTTATTTTTTAGGAAGCCCAGTTGGAAACATTGATCTTGGCGCCATGTGGGGTTCATACATTGGCCTATTATTTTTAGCGGCTGGGTTTGTAAGCATCGGGATATTTGCTTCCTCAGTAACGGAAAATCAAATCATCTCCTTTATTGTTGCCATCTTTTTATGCTTCTTTATTTACATAGGTTTTGATTTTATTAGCTCACTTGCGTTGTTTGGCTCAATAGATTTATTGATACTAAAATTAGGCATTAGCGAACATTACAACTCCATGAGCCGAGGAGTAATTGATACTAGAGATGTACTTTACTTTTTGAGTATCATCACCCTATTTATATTGATTACAAAAACAGTTTTATCTAGTCGTAAATGGTAAAGAAAATGGCAAAAAAGACGAGTAATAAAACCACCAATAATAAAGCAACAGATCTAACAAGCCTACTCATTTGGCTAGTCGTAATTTTGCTAATAAATTACATTGGATCAACCATATTCAATCGTTTTGACTTAACATCAGAAAGACGATATTCTATTTCGGAGCCATCTAAGAAGTTGGTAGAAAGCCTAGACGATGTTATTTATTTCAAAGTATATTTAGAAGGAAACTTTCCTGCAGGGTTTAAGCGATTACGAGATGAAACCAAAGAAATGCTGGACGAATTTCGCGCTTATTCTGATGGTAAAATAGAATACGAATTTATTAACCCATCGGAGAATCCAGATCAGAAAGAGCGAGACAAAGTTTATAAAATTTTGTATGAATTAGGCCTACGACCCACCGATTTGGAAGTTAGAGAAGAAAGTGGAATCTCTAGTAAGATGATCTGGCCTGGAGCTTTAATCGCATACAAAGGAGAAGAGATTTCGATGCAATTACTTAAAAGCTCAACGGGATCCTCTCCGGAGGTAATGCTTAACCAATCTATAGAAGCTCTTGAATATGAAATTGCAGCTGCAATAAAAAAAATAACGGCCACTACTAAAGGGAAAATTGCTTTTCTTCAAGGCCATGGAGAATTAGACAAATTCCATACAGCGGATATTACTAAATACTTAGAAGATTATTATACAATTGAATACGTTGATTTAAAAGGTAACGTTGATGCATTAACGGCTCGCTTTGGGGAAGATTCTACCCGAGTTTTTGTGCAAAACAAATACGAGCTGTTGGTTATCGCAAAACCACAAACTGCTTATACAGAAAAGGATAAATACCTCATTGATCAGCACATCATGTATGGCGGGAAGGTTTTATGGCTGATCGATCAAGTAACCGCTGAAATGGATAGCCTAAAGACTTCTAACGTTACAACAGCGATGAGTAAGGCGCTCAATATTGAGGATCAACTTTTTAAATACGGCGTAAGAATAAATAAAGATTTAGTCCAAGACATTCAATCAGCTCCTATACCTGTAGTTACAGGAGCAATGGGTAATCAGGTAAAAACTGACTTATTCCCTTGGAATTTTTATCCATTATTTCTACAACAAAACAAACATCCAATTACCAAAGGGCTAGATGCAATAAGAGGACAATTTGTAAACTCCATAGACTTGGTTGGAAGCAATGATATTCAACGTACTGTTTTACTAGAAACTTCGCCCTACACAAAAGTAGTTAGAGCACCAACTCGAATAAGCTTAGACATGGTAAAATTTGAGCCGCAAAAAGCTCAATACAACCAACGAAATATACCTATAGCGGCACTTTTAGAAGGAGAGTTCGAATCTGTTTACAAAAATCGAGTAACTGATCTAATTAGCAGCAATCCGCTAATGAAGTTTAAGGAACGAAGCAAGCCAACAAAAATGATTGTTGTTGCAGATGGCGACATGATAGGCAATTACGTAAAAGAAAGCACCAAAGAATATTACGCTCTTGGATATGATCGATTTACGAAGAAACTTTACGCGAACAAAGACTTTATTCTAAACTGTATCAATTACCTAATTGATGACAGTGGTCTAATGCTCACAAACTCTAAATCACTAACAATAAGGCTACTTGACAAAGAGAAAGTAAAATCTAATAAAACTCTTTGGCAAACCTTAAATATTTCAACACCTATTTTATTGATTTTGATTTTAGGTGGAATTGTATTTTACTACAGGAAACGTAAATACACCAAAAATTAATTATGAAACGAAACGCACTTCTCTTTTTTTTAGCAATCATATTAGCAGGTATTGCCTATTATATTTCTATAAACAATAGCAAAAACACCCTTCCAGAGGAATATACAGACTTTGCTGTAGAAGATACATCAAGTATAGTTGGGTTTACAATTACTACTTTAAACAAATCGACAAAATTAACTCGAGTAGACAAAGGTTGGGTTGTAAACAATCACATCAATGCTAGACCAGATGCTATTAACTTGGTATTAAAAACTTTCAAGCAAATTCAAATTCTAAATCCAGTTTCTGATCTATCGCAAAAAGGAGTTATCAAAAGATTATCTACCTCTGCAATCAAGGTAGAAATTTTCACAAAAGAATCTAACAATAAACCATTAAAGACTTGGTACGTTGGCGACCCTACAGCTAGCAACATGGGCACATATATGCTACTTCAAAAAGATGGTAAAATGTCTAGCAAACCAATGATAACTCATCTACCTAGTAATTATGGCTATCTAACGAGCAGGTTCTTTTTACAAGAAGAACTTTGGAAAGACCCGATTGCATTAAAAATGCCTGCTAAAGAAATCAAAAAGATCACCGTAAAAAGTCCCTCTAAAGAAAAAAATGAATTCTCTATTGAGCACTTGGGAGATAATCAATTCGAATTTATAAACTTTAAAACTGAAGAAATTAAACAGATTAACTTCGAAGCAGCTATCCCATATTTTAAAAGAGCTTCAAAATTGGTTTATGAATACGAAGATCTAAAAACTGAGCAAGCTGAACTAGACTCTGTTTTTTCAAGTACCGCTCAATATGAATTAACCCTAGAGCACTTAAATGGGGAAAGACAGCAACTTTGGGCTTATTATATGCCTGTTAGGGCAGGTGCAAAAGATTTAAAAGGACAAATGTTAAATTACCACAACGAACGAATGTACGCCAAGAGCAGCCTTAATGAGGGTAGAGCATTAGTCATTCAAAACTTTTTATTCGATCAGGTATTGCAATCAAGTGCGATTCTCGACCCTGAATCTGTTAATAAGTAATGGTAAGTTTTGCGGTAGCTTTTTAGAGAAACTTATAAATTTGCTTTAGTCAAAAACTATAAATTATATACATGAAATTTATTGTATCCAGTTCGGCGCTGCTTAAACAACTTCAGATAGTTTCTGGTGTTTTAAATAGCAACAATTCACTTCCAATATTAGATAACTTTTTGTTTGAAATAAACGAAAACGAAATCACTATATCTGCTTCTGATTTAGAAACTACTATGACAACAAGATTGGCAGTAGAGGCTAAAGACAGCGGAATGATCGCAATTCCTGCAAAACTTTTGTTAGACACGTTAAAAGCGTTTCCTGAACAACCTTTAACTTTTACTATTGCCGAAAACTTTGGTATAGAAATTAGCTCTGACTTCGGTCGCTATAATTTGACCGGTCAAGATGCTTCTGAGTTTCCAAAAACTCCTGCAATTGAAGATCCTTCTGTTATGAAACTAGAAGCTTTTATGCTTGCTAGTGCAATTGAAAAAACCATATTTGCATCAGGTAATGATGAGTTAAGACCAGTAATGTCAGGAGTGTTTTTCCAATTAAGTAGCGAAGGAAGTACTTTTGTAGCAACTGATGCTCATAAATTAGTTAAGTACGGAAGAGTGGATGCTAAAAGCGATAAAAGTGCTTCATTCATTATGCCGAAAAAATCATTAAACCTATTAAAAAATGTTTTAGGATCAATCTCGGAAGAGGTATCGGTAGAATATAATGACACCAACGCCTTGTTTACTTTTGCATCAACTACGCTAGTTTGCCGATTAATTGATGGAAAATATCCGAATTATGAAGCGGTAATTCCAAAAGAAAACCCAAACAAACTAACCGTAGAACGCACTGCATTTTTAAATGCAATTAAGCGAGTATCTATCTTTTCAAGTAAAACCACTCATCAAGTTAGGTTAAAGGTTACAGGAAGTGAACTAACCATCTCTGCTGAAGATATAGATTTTGCTAATTCTGCTACCGAACGTTTAACATGCCAATACGAAGGTGAAGACATGGAGATTGGTTTTAACTCTCGTTTTTTAATGGAGATGTTAAACAATTTGCGTTCAGAGCAAGTTAATTTGGCAATGTCTGCTCCTAATAGAGCAGGTATTCTTACTCCAGTAGAAAAAGAAGACGATAACGAAGATGTATTGATGCTAGTGATGCCAGTAATGCTTAATAGCTAAAATCAACAATATAAATATACAAGTCCCGATCTTTTGCTATAAGCGAGGTTCGGGACTTTTTTTTGACAGAAAAAAACATGAATTTATTAAAAGAAATGTGCCAAGTAAGAGCCGCGGCTGGCGATGAGGCTCCGATGAAAGAATACGTTCTGAACTACGTAATGAATAATCAAGCCACCTGGAAAACACAACCTACAATAATAGAAGGTGATGATTTTCAAGACTGCTTAATTTTAGTTTTTGGAAAACCAAGAACAGCCATTTATGCGCACTTAGATTCAATTGGCTTTACTGTTGGTTATGACAATCAATTAATCAAAATTGGTGGCCCTAGAATAATAGGAGGAACGATTTTAGTCGGTTCGGATAGCAAAGGTGAAATAGAAACTAAACTGGTTGTTGAAGAAAAAGAAGAGGCTAAAACCGTTCGATGCGATTTTGATCGCACTATTGATAGAGGAACTAACCTTACCTTCAAATGTGATTTTAGACTAGATGATGAGTTTGTACAATCGTGTTATTTAGATAACAGACTAGGAATGTGGAGCGCCCTAAAAGTTGCTGAAACACTAGAAGATGGTGCGATTGTGTTTAGCTGTTGGGAAGAGACGGGTGGAGGAACTGCAGGCTACTTAGGAAAGTATCTTTTTGAGAAATATCAAGTAAGACAAGCGCTAATTTCAGATATTACGTGGGTAACTGAAGGTGTACAGCATGGAAAAGGGGTCGCAATATCATTAAGAGATTCCGGTTTGCCAAGAAAGAAATACTTAAATAAGATTTTGGCCATTGCTAATAAGTCTGCTATTCCATTTCAGTTAGAAGTAGAAAGTGCAGGAGGCAGTGATGGTAATGCGCTGCAAAAATCGTCTTATCCAATTGATTGGTGCTTTATCGGTGCACCTGAAGACAACGTGCACTCACCAGATGAAAAAGTACACCTAAAAGACATTGAAGCTATGCATCAGCTCTACAGCTTATTAATGAAAAAACTGTAGCAGTTAATAACAGAATAAATAGTAATTTTTCAAGAATCAAATTTCTATCTGAAATGACACCACATGAAATTCTTCTTCAATATTGGGGATATACTAGCTTTCGAGAAAAGCAAGAGGAGATTGTACAGTCTGTTTTAGATGGAAAGGACACCCTAGCTTTATTACCAACAGGTGGTGGAAAGTCCATCTGTTTTCAGGTTCCAGCAATGGCTATGGACGGATTGTGCATTGTAATTTCTCCACTCATTGCGCTGATGAAAGATCAGGTAGATAATTTAAAACAACGAGGAATTAAAGCTATCGCCATTACCTCAAGTATGCGAAAACGAGAAATCGATATCGCATTGGATAATATGGCTTATGGTGATTATAAGTTTCTTTATGTTTCTCCAGAGCGCCTTGCAACAGAGCTCTTTCAGGCTAGAGTCAAGAAAATGAAGGTGAACTTAATTGCTGTGGATGAATCACATTGTATTTCACAATGGGGTTATGATTTCAGACCTTCTTATTTAATTATTAAAGAAATCCGGACACTTGTTCCAAATGTTCCAATTTTAGCGTTGACCGCTACAGCGACTCCTGATGTGGTTAATGATATTCAGGATCAACTGGAGTTTAAAAAGCACAATGTTATACAGAAGAGCTTTGCCAGAAAAAATGTAGCCTACGTAGTTCAAGAAGAAGACGACCAATTAGGACGATTAAAAAAAGTGTTGGATGGCATAAAAGGTTCAGGAATTGTTTACACCAGCAGCCGAAAAAAAACACAAAGCATAGCAGGTTATCTAAATAGAAACGGATACAGCTCGGATTTTTATCATGCAGGATTAACACATCAACAGCGAGATGAAAAGCAGCAAAACTGGATGCAAAATAGTACCCGTATTATCGTTGCTACGAATGCATTCGGGATGGGAATTGATAAACCTGATGTTCGATTTGTCGTCCACTTAGATATTCCAGAAACGCTAGAAGCTTACTTCCAAGAAGCTGGCAGAGGTGGACGAGATTTGCGAAAGGCCTATGCCGTTTTACTTTACAATAATGGGATGGTTGCTGATTTAGAGAAGAAAGTAAATCAGAAGTTTCCACAGATTAAATTAATAAAAAATTGCTACCAAGCATTAGCAAATTATCTTCAAATTCCTATTGGGGCGGGAGAAGGCGAAACGATTTCATTAGACATCTCTACTTTTAGTAAGCGGTATAATTTTAGCCCAATAGATGCATATAACTCACTAAAATTCTTAGAAAAGGAAGGATATATTAGCCTTTCGGAAGGCTTCCACTCACCTTCTAAGATAATGTTAATGCTTAATAAAGAAGATTTATATCGCTTTCAAGTAGCCAATATCAAGCATGATCCATTCATTCGATTCTTACTTCGATCATACGAAGGATTATTTGATGGGTTTACCACTATTAATGAATGGGATATTGCAAAAAAGACAAAACTTTCTAAAAATGAAATAGTCGACTTACTGAACCGATTAAAAATATTAGAAGTTATCGATTACATCGAGCAAAGTAGCTTGCCTCAACTCACACTAACTTCTGAACGTGTAGCTCAAGATGATTTACGGATTTCTAATGAGAACTATGCAGAAAGAAAAAAAATTGCTTTAGATAAAATGAAGGCAGTCATTGATTTTGTGACAAGTAAAACCAGGTGTAGATCGAGTATTTTATTGAATTATTTTGGAGAAAAAAACGCTCACCGTTGTGGTGTATGTGATATCTGCTTAGAGCAAAGTAAACTAGATCTAAATGAACTACAACTGCAAGAACTAGGCGACTTAATAAAGAAAACAGTGGCCAAAGAGCCGATTGCTATTCACGAACTACCCAATAAAATTAAGCGTCACAAAAAAGAAGATATACTTAATTTAGCCCGCTACTTGTTAGACAATGATATTATCAATAATAAAGACGGAATTTTAAGTATCAACCCTGAATCATCTGAATAAAATCGTCTTCTGAAACAATTTGGATACCCAATTTCTCCGCTTTCTCCTTTTTTGCAGGCCCCATTTTGTCTCCTGCTATTAGATAATTGGTTTTTGACGACAATGAGCCTACATTTTTTCCACCATTTTGCTCGATTGCTTGTTTTAGCTCATCTCTAGAGAACTTCTCAAAAACACCGGAAACTACGAAAGTAGCACCTTCTAAAATATCTGTTGCATACTCATCTTCAGTTTCGATTAATTCAAATTGTAAACTTTTAGCCAGCAAAGATTCAATTAGCTGTTGGTTCTTTTCTTCTTCAAAAAAGTGAATAACACTTTCCGCAATTTTATCTCCAATCTCATCAACAGCTACTAATTCTTCAAAACTTGCTTGCTGTATGGCTTTTATAGACTTAAAGTACTTGGCCAATTTTTTCGCAACTGTTTCTCCAACGAAACGAATGCCTATTGCAAAAAGCACACGTTCAAAAGGGATTTGTTTTGATGCCTCCACACCAGCTATTAAATTATTAGCAGATTTTTCAGCCATTCGCTCCAAAGGCAATAATTGATCCTTTGATAACTCGTATATATCTGCGATGTTTTGAACTAAACCTGCATCGTATAACTGCTGAACCGTTTCCTCTCCTAGCCCATCTATATCCATGGCTTTTCGAGAAATAAAATGGGCCATTTTCCCTTTTATTTGTGGCGGACAAGACCACTCATTCGGGCAGTAATGCTGTGCCTCTCCTTCAATTCTACTGAGCTCGGTAGAACACTCCGGACAGTGTGTAATGTATTGATTGGGTTCGCTACTTTCAAGTCGTTTACTTAAATCTACAACCACTATTTTAGGAATAATCTCCCCACCTTTTTCTACCAATACAGTATCTCCTTCACGTACATCTAACTTTTCAATTTGATCTGCATTATGCAATGAAGCCCGCTTTACAGTAGTTCCCGCTAGTAATACTGGCTGTAAATTAGCCACAGGGGTTATCGCTCCCGTCCTACCAACTTGGTAGGTAATCTCATTTAAAATCGTTCTTGCTTGAGCCGTTTTGTATTTATAGGCGATAGCCCATCTCGGACTTTTGGCAGTATAGCCTAACTCTTCCTGTAAATGATAATCGTTTACCTTGATAACAATTCCGTCAATCTCAAAATCCAATTCATTCCGATGGTCTTCCCAATAATCAATAAACTCAAAAATCTCATCAATAGAATTGCATTTTGAAATCATATTTTTCTCCTTTGGTGGCGCTTTAAATCCTAGCTTCCGAGCGATATCTAAACTTTCAAAATGCTGATTAGCTACTTTTTGATCGCCCAACATATAATACAAATAACTATCTAATTTCCGCTGAGCAACCACTGCTGAATCTTGCATTTTTAAGGTTCCTGAAGCAGCATTCCTAGGATTTGCTAATAGTGCTTCACCTTCTAGTTCCCGCTCTTCGTTTATTTTAGAAAAAACAGACAACGGATAAAATATTTCTCCTCTAATCTCAAAATCAGCCGGATAATCTGAACCTTGCAGCTGTAAAGGAATGCTCCGAATAGTTTTTACATTGGCTGTGATATCATCGCCTTTAGAGCCATCACCTCTTGTAACTGCTCGTTCTAGTTTCCCATTTTTATAAGAAATCCCTATTGCTACTCCATCGTATTTTAATTCACAAACATACTCAACTGGCCTTCCGGCTAACTTCTGAACGCGTTCATCAAAATCAGTTAAATCTTCCCGATTATAACTATTCCCTAAAGATAACATCGGGTAGCGATGCTCTACGGTATCAAATTTCTTGGTAATATCTCCTCCCACTCGCTTTGTTGGCGAATTTTCATCAGCAAATTGAGGAAATTGTTGCTCTAGTTCTTGCAGTTCTTTTAGCAATTGATCAAAATCATAGTCAGAAATAGTTGGCGCATCTTCCTGATAATAATTGTAATTATGCTGATTTAACTCCTTCATGAGTTGAGCTATTTTCTCCCTTGCTATTTCTACTTGCATATTAACGATTTTGAAAGTACTAATTTATCCAATCCAAGTTTTAGTCACTATCTTTATTGAAAATAAATCAGATGAGTTTTTCAGAAAAATACAGCCGTCTTTTTAGCTATCTATTGCCCACTCCGTTTACCATTGCGTTAGGCTTGGCT
>Ga0209555_10003276_pt1 | contig 10936 bp, 7 predicted proteins | sample SaaInl85LU_5_DNA_FD_184643 | JGI IMG/M metagenome (GOLD analysis project Ga0209555, IMG submission 184643) | Marine microbial communities from expanding oxygen minimum zones in the Saanich Inlet - ESP_85LU_5_DNA (SPAdes) (version 2) | ecosystem: Environmental > Aquatic > Marine > Intertidal zone... | reverse complement strand
CGCCGGTTACGCGCACCCAGGTACTCATTACGTTCGTGTTTAAAACCGAGGTTACCCAAAAGGCCTGAGATCAGCGATTTATGGATCGACTCGTAACTCGCTTCGCTCTCAAGCTCTTTAAGATCGAGCTGCTTACAGCTGATGTGCAGCTGACGGTGCAGATCGCGCCATTCGCGCAGGCGCATAAACGACAAGAAGTGCTTCTGACACCATTTGCGTAGTTGCGACTGGCTCAGATCCTGGCGCTGCTCCTCATAGGCGTTCCAGATATTTAGCAGAGTAATGAAGTCCGAATGGTCATCTTCAAACAGTTTGTGCTGCTGATCAGCCGCCTGGCGCTTTTCTGCCGGACGCTCGCGCGGATCTTGAATACTCAGAGCGCTTGCAAGAATCACCAACTCTTTGAGTGCGCGCTGACGGTGACCCTCCACCAACATGCGCGCCACGCGCGGATCGACCGGCAGGCGCGCCAGCTGTTTACCCAATCCAGTGATATTGCGCCGGCTATCAACCGCTTGCAGCTCTTCCAGCAGTTTATAGCCATCATTGATAAACCGTTTATCGGGAGGATCAATAAATGGGAATTTATGAATATCACCCAGCCGCAGCTGCAACATCTGAAGGATTACAGCGGCCAAGTTGGTGCGACGGATCTCGGCATCGGTGAATTCAGGCCGCGCCTTGAACTCCTCCTCCGAATAGAGGCGAATACAGGTACCGGGAGCAACTCGACCACAGCGACCAGAGCGCTGGTTAGCACTCGCTTGTGACACGGGTTCAATTGGCAGGCGCTGAATCTTTGCGCGATAGGAGTATCGCGACATGCGCACCAAGCCCGGATCGATAACGTAACGAATGCCGGGCACAGTAACTGAGGTCTCGGCCACGTTAGTCGAGAGCACAATTCGCCGACCCGATCGCCCGGCATTGCTGAACACTTTGTTCTGCTCTGCCATTGATAGACGCGCATAGAGCGGCATCACTTCGGTGTGGCGCAACTGCGCTTTGCGTAGCGCCTCTGCCGTCTCGCGTATCTCGCGCTCACCCGGCAGGAAGATCAGAATATCGCCGGGCCCCGAGCCACCTTTAGCACGGTCAATCTCTATCAGTTCATCAACTGCCTTGAGAATCCCTTGCTGCATATCGATCGCCCGCTCATCCTCATCTTGCTGATCCAGCAACGGACGATAGAGCAGCTCTACCGGGAAAGTACGACCAGAGACCTCGATCACGGGCGCATTGTCGAAGTGCTCAGAGAAGCGCTGCAAGTCGATAGTGGCTGAGGTGATGATCAGCTTGAGATCAGGGCGTTTTGGCAGGATGCGTTTGATATACCCAAGCAGAAAGTCGATATTGAGGCTGCGTTCGTGCGCCTCATCGATAATGATCGCCTCGTACTTCTCTAGGTAACGGTCATTCTGCGTTTCGGCTAGCAGAATACCGTCGGTCATCAGTTTAACCTGAGTCTCTTCACTAATCTGATCGTGGAAGCGCACCTGATAACCGACACGTCCGCCCAGCGGCGTCTGCAGCTCCTCTGCGATTCGATTGGCAACTGTGCGCGCAGCCAAACGGCGCGGCTGGGTGTGACCAATCAGACCTTTGGTACCCAAACCCAGCTCTAGACATAGCTTGGGTAGCTGTGTGGTTTTACCTGACCCCGTCTCGCCGGCAATCACAATCACCTGATTGTTGCGCAGGGCCTCAAGTATTGCCTGGCGGTGTTCAGAGACAGGCAGATCGGGGTAGTTGATCGGCTGCTGATTCAGCAGCTCGAACGCCTGCACCCGCTCCATCGATGCAAGAATACGATCCTCAACCTTGGCGCGCGCCTCATCATCGCCCTCCTGCAAGCGCCCAATAGCTTGGCGCAACGGAAAACGGTCGGCAATACGACAGGCATCAAGTTGGTTGTAGAGGGGTTTAAGCGACATGGCTCAGCTATACGGCAAAAATAAGGGGCAAGATTCTACCGTACTCACAGTTTTACGCCCAGTTCCGTTTTTAACGGGCCGCTCTCCGTCAGCTAGGGCCTCCGTCAGCTAGGGCCTCCGGCAGACTCTCCTGCACCAAGCGAGCACGTTGCAATCGACCCGAGGCGCTGTGGGGTAGCGAGTTTCTGAACTCAACCAGATCCGGCACCTTGTAGCGTGTCAGACGCTGGCGACAGTATTCGCGCACCTGCCGCTGAGTGAGACGTCTATCATTAGTGACAACAAAGAGTTTTATCCGCTGGGTGCCATCCTCATTAGGCAGGCCGACTACCGCACACTGCACCACACTAGGATGTTTGCTGACGATGGTCTCGACCTCCGATGGGTAGACCCTGAAACCGGGAACGCGAATCACTTCAGCCTGGCGCTCAATCAACTCGAGCTCGCCATCAGAGTGAAGTCGACCAATATCAGCGGTGCGCAGCCAACCATCGGGTGTAAACGGGAACAGACCGCGCTCAGTCTGTCCGACGTAACCCTGCATCACTTGCGAACCCTGCACTTGGATCTCACCTTTGGCACCTGTAGGAAGCACCTCTCCCTCATCATCGACAATACGAATTTGAGTTTGGTAGAGCGGTTTACCCAGATAACCTGCCACGCCGCGCATCTCGATATCGAAGGTGATCACTGGCGAAGCCTCGGTTAAACCGTACCCCTGGGCAATTGGTGAGCGGGTAATTTCACGCCAACGCTGCGCTGCTCGCTCGTTCAAAGTGGCACCGCCGCAAATAGTATACTGCAGCTCTTTAAAGCTGAGTTGTGGGAAGAGCGGATCCTGACAGAGCGCCATAAAGACCGGGCTAATTCCAACAAACACCTCAGGGACAAAGCGGTCGAACTGCTCAGCAATCAGCGCGCTGTCCCGGATATTCGTCACCAGTGCCACGGCCCCACCGCGCATCCAGTTGGTTAACATCAGCATTAGCGGGTACGAGAAATAGAGCGGCAACGAGATCAGCATGCGCTCTTGGCGGCTGGAGCCGGCACGGCTCATGCACTCGCTGAGCTGCATCATATTGGCAACCAGGTTGGCATGCGAGAGCATCACTCCTTTGGGCGCGGCCGTGGTGCCACTGGTGTACTCAATCAGTGCCAGGTCACTACTCTGTATATTGGGCCAAGCGTGAAAAATCGAACGACCGTACTCCAAGCCTTCAGATAACCAACGCACCGGGTGGTCTCCGACTCGCATCTTAAACGGCCGTGTCGCCTGGCCTAACCGGCGCTCCAGAAGGTTGCCAAAATCGAGTCGGCCGCTAAAAATAATTTTCGGCGGTTGTTCAAACGCATTAAAAAATGCCAGAGGTTCCGCCTGTTGAGGCACTGAGACGGTGGCCTTCGCGCCCGTCTCACCAATCACACGCTCAACCTCTTGCGCACTGGAGTTAGACGACACGAGTACGGGTACCAGACCCGCACGCATCGCGGCGAAGAGTGTAACCGGCAGGTGTAGGTCGTTAGGCAGGCGCACGACAATCCGCGAATTCGGTTGTAGGCCCAGCTCACGGCTAAACCAGAGCGCCAGGCTGCGCGAGTACTCATCCAACTGTTCAAAAGTTAACGAATCAGCACCACAGACCAACGCGGTCGCAGCGGCTTGGCGCTCGGCCAGCCAACTCACGAAGTCGGATAGATTGGTGAAGGCCAACCTAACTTACCCCACTGCTTTGCATACGTTGCGACAGCTCACCGTGACGGAAAACGACGAGTTCCCCGGTCTGTAGCGCTTGCCACTGCTCGTTATCGGTCAGCGGCTCAGTTGCGATGACCGAGACAACATCATCTGCCTGCGTCTCACTACAGAAGTCCACTACTAACTCAGTATCTTTGAGCTGAGCCTCGCCAAATGGGGCTTTGCGGGTCAGCCAATGCAGCTTAGTAGTGCAGTAGCAGAACAGATACTCCGATTCACTCAACAGCATATTAAATACACCCAAAGCGCGGAGTTTCGCCGCACAACTCTCGATAAAGTGCATCAGCTTTGCCATATCTGCAGGCCGCTCTGGAAACTCTTTGCGGATCTGGCCAATCAACCAACAGAAGGCGTACTCAGAGTCAGTGGTACCGACCGGTTGGTAGAAATCTAGCGGCCACTCGAATAGGGATTTATCAAGCTGACCGTTGTGGGCAAAGGTCCAGGTAAACCCCCAAAGCTCGCGACTAAACGGGTGGGTATTCTCTAGATTCACACCACCAACATTTGCCTGACGAATATGACTGATAACGGTGTGACTCTTGATCGGATAGTTGCAGATCAGCTGTGCTATGGGCGAGTCAAAACTGGGATTGGGGTCGTGGAATGCACGCAGCGCATGCCCCTCATAAAAACCGATACCCCAACCGTCGCGGTGAGGGCCTGTGGCACCCCCGCGCTGCATCAGACCGGCAAAACTAAAACAGATATCGGTGGGGACGTTGGCACTCATGCCTAGCAGTTCACACATCGATCTTTCTTAACCATCCTTGAGTGTTATTTGAGTGGGTAGTGAGTCCAGCAGGTTGTCCAGCGTCAGGTTAGGCTCAGCATCTGGCTGAGTGGGCATGGGTTGCTCCAGCAGCTCATGCACCTCTTCGATCACGGTGGCTTCCAATCCGGGGAAGATACGCTCCCCTAAAAACTCCGACTGGTCCTCGATCTGGAGCTGTTCACAAGCCACACGACCACGAAATATCCCGCCCTTGAAAATATGCAGTCTGTCACAGTGCAGCTCACCGTCGAATTGACCTGTTAACAGCACCTCGTGCGCGCGGGCACGCCCCTTAAACACACCGCCGCGCCCTACAATGAGACTCGAGTGTGTATCCAGCAGGCCATCGAACTCGCCGTTGATATGCAGTGAGCCGTCAATCAACAGCTCACCCGCAAGGCGTGCGCCCTTCGGTACTATTGTGACGCTGTTGTTGCCATGCGAAGCGGATATTGCTTTCCTAAGGAATCCCACTTGATCTCTCCAACCTGCTCAAACAGCTGCTCGTAGTTGTCCAGTGACCAGCTCATAAAAGGCGCCGGGTCCAGTGCTGTCCAGAGCTGTCGTACCTCATAGTGTAGATGAGGCCCTGTAGAACGCCCGGTACTGCCACTCTCAGCGATCTGCTCTCCTTTGACCACATATTCGCCCGGACGTACCAACAGCTTGTTTAGGTGAGCGTAGTAGGTTCTAAAGCCAAAACTGTGCTGAATGCGGATTATCTTACCAAACCCGCCCTTGTTGTCGGTACCGGCGGTCTCCACTATACCATCTGCAGTTGCGTAGACCGGCGTTCCTCTCTTCATCTTCAGATCGACCCCACGGTGCAAAGACTTCTTCTTGGTTACAGGATGAATGCGCGAGCCAAAGTCGCTATTTACTCGCTCAAATTGTGCTGGCAGCCCATTAGGGATCATATGCAGCAGCAACCGTCGCTCACGGGCACGTGCCTCAATCAGGGCGGCACTAGCGGCTGCATCTAATCCCTGAAGCTGATCGGTAAGACCCAGAGTTGCACCGAGCTCAGTCAGACTCTGCACCAGCTCCTCATTCTGGTTCTCCAGCGCAGCACGCGCGCGGCCTAATTCATCAAGTGCCGCTAGCTGCTGATCCATCAACTCGTTATCTTGTAACCGCGCCTGGGCAAGCTGCTCCATCTCCGCCTCAAGTGTCTCACGCTCGCTAGCTATACGTGCCATCTGCGCTCCTAGCGATTCGCGATCCAGCGCTAAGGATTCGAGCCGACCACTCAGGCTATCTAACTCAGACAGGTAGAGTTGCTGGCTGCCAAGGGCCTCTTGATACCGAACCTCGAGTGCCTCGCGCTCCACCTCAAGTAGGTTACGCTGCTCTGTTACCTCTTCCAACGTCATATTGAGCTGGTCATATTCAGAACCCAGAGCCAGATGTTCAGACTCCAGAGTCTGCAAGTCGTCAGTCGCACGGATGAGGAGATAGTTGGAAAGAGCAAAGGCGCCACCGGCGACCAGCAGCAGGATGAGAATAGCGTAGCGCGCAACCTGCCCCAGTGTGAACTGGCGAGTACCGTGGAGCGTTGTCAGTGTAATTACCAGTTTGCGGCGCACGTTGTTCCAGCCTGCATGAGGTGCCGAGGACGAGTCTCCTACTATAAAGATTAACTAACCGCCCTGAAAGTTCCGGTCTACACTGAATAGAAATAACTCGGACAGGCCAATCAACGTCGATGCTGCCCTTATCTATCTATCTGTCAGATGAATACTCAGTACTGGATCTGAGGACGCTCTACCGCGCCATTGAGCACTATCTCTACATGCCAGATCTTGAGCTCGAGGAGGCGTTAGAGGCCTTTCTCATTCACCCGCCCGAGTCCCAAAGTTGCGAACTTCCCCCGCTCGCAGAGCTTGAGATGTACGAGCCGATTGATCACGCAGAGGCCAATAGCAACTTTAACCGAGACCTGACGGAGCCAAGCGATACTTCTCCACTCTTTATCTACCCACAGCATCTGCATCCACGATTTAATGCGCTCATATACCCCCGCATTGAGAAGGATCTCCTCAAACGTCTGATGCCATTGATCCCGGATGAAAACGATGCGCCCGTCTATCTAGCCCCAATTAATGAGGAGCGCCTAACGGTTGAGCTGCAGCTGCTTGTAAAGCTGATCCAGTCCGGCGCCTGTAAGGATCGAATTGGGATCTGCATCAGTTGCGCATCGAAGCGGGCGATTCCCACCTTGGGTTGGTTACAGAAGCTGGCTCAGAACGAAGGGATCCAGATTCCTGTCTGCCTGCTGCGCGGAGACAATTTAGAGGAGCAGAGCCGCAACGCAATCATTGAGGCACTCCCGGACTATCCAATTCTGCGCTCCCGCGCACTCATCAATGCCCAGTACCGTTTCGTTTTCGAACTCTTTGATAGTGAATCCGGCTCGCAGTTAAAGCCGATATTGATCGACCCTCCCGCCGATCTACTCGAACGGGCTCAAGCAAACCAGTGGCCCTGTTTCGGCGCACCACACTGGAGTTCAATCAACCCTCAGCTGGACAACCTACCTACGCCTCTGGACCTCTTCGCGGACGAACGCCAGCGCGCTGAGGGTTTTATGCTCGGCCAGCCCGGCTTGGCCGATGCGATAGCGACTCAGGTTGAGACACTGCGCACAGAAGATCGGCCTGTGCAGCCAGTCATCAATGGCACCCTGCGCAAGAGCAGTGAGATTGTTGATATCTGCGCAACCCAGGATGTGAATCAGATTATCGGCCAACGGATGATCCCTAACGAAGCTCAGGTGCGCGAAGCCCTTGCTGTGGTTGAGGAGGCTCAGCCTGCTTGGGATCTGCAAAGCGTGCAAGAGCGCAGTCGACGCCTAATGGAGTTCGCTCGCTAGGTTAATGAAAAGCGCATGGATATCGCGACACTGCTCGCTTATGAAACGGGCAAACCCATCAAACATGCACTGGGCGAAGTGCGTGACGCGATAGACCTCGCCTACTACTACTGTAGCGCGGCAACAACACAACTGGCCGATCGCCCGTTGTTTGAGGATCAGTTCTCGCAACACCGGCTTGAGCTACACGGTCGCGGAGTGATACTGGCGATACCAAGCAGCGAAACTCCAGTTGCTGAACTGGTCGGTTCCGGCGCCGCGGCGCTACTTGCAGGCAATGGACTTGTCATCAAGCCGACTGAAAACGCCTCGATGACCTCCATGCGGCTGTTTGAACTCCTGCTACAGGCTGGGGTGCCGACAGCGCTTATCGCTTTTCTACCCGGTGGTCTGCGTGAGATCGGAAACTGGTTGTTAGAGGACTACCGCGTCAACGGCGTTATCTACACAGGGCTGGGGGTCAATGGGTCAGAGATCAGCGCGCAGCTGGCTAACCGAGCCGGCGCCCAATTGATCCCGGTGGCCGTCAACTCCGAGGGTCAGTCGCTCGTGATGATTGACCGTGATCAGGAGATACACACCAACCTGCCACGCCTCCTACGCGAGACCTTCAGCTTCTCGAGCCAATACCCTCTCTGCTCACATGTTATCTACCTGGAGGAGGAGATTGCTGAGGAGTACGAGACGGCCATCATCAATGCGGTTTCACTGATACAGTTGGGTTCGCCACTCAGTCTGCAGACGGATCTTGGCCCTGTCAGCAGTATCTATCGGATGAACGCCCTGCATGATTTGATCGAACGACTGCGGGTTAAAGGTCGGATCTTAGCTGAGCTACCAAGTCAGGAGCAGAACGAGCACGGTCTCTTTGTCTCGCCTACAGTCGTTCGACTTTACACACTAGATGAACTACAGGAGGTGATTCCGGGCCCGCTACTCTATCTGATCCGCTTCAGTCGAGACGATATCGACCGCGTCATCAACGAGATCAACCGGACAGGCTACGGCCTAAGTCTGAGTCTGTTCAGTCACAACCCGGTATTGAGACATAAGATTGAACGTCAGGTGCGCGTCGGCAATCTCAACTTCAATCACCCTGAACCACGCGCCAGTGGCGGCGCACTGCCCATGGGGGGGGCACAGGTCCATCGGGCACTGGACCGCAGATAGGCGGCCCGCACTATCTACGCCACTTCACCAGCGAGCGCACCATCGTAACCTACCGGCGCCCGTAGAGTATTCCAGCATCTAACAGGCCAGCTCGAAACAGGGAACGTAAGCGCTGTAGTCGATCTTCATTCGGCGTTGTTCGATAAAGGCTTTCAGCAGTTTATCTAACGCCAACATGATCTCTTTATCACCGTCCAACTGGAACGGGCCAAACTGCTCAATTGCTCGAACACCCGGCTCTTTCACGTTGCCAGCGACTATCCCCGAAAGCGCCCTGCGCAGCTCTGAGGCCAGCAGGTAATCCGGCTGATCTTTATGAAGATTAAGCCCGGCCATGTTGGCATGAGTAGGCTCAAATGGATGTTGTACCTCTTCTGGGATAAACAACTCCCAGTTGTAGTGGAAGGCAGTTCCAGCCGCCTTGCGATGTTCGGTGACTGCATCCAGCCCCTGCTTCATCAGTTTGGAGACGCGCGCTGGATCATTAACGACCACTTCGTACATCGAACGTGCTCTCTCGCCCAAAGTTGCAGCGATAAATTCATCGATCTGTTCAAAGTAGGCTTCGCTTCCCTCTGGACCGGTAAAAATAAACGGATAAGGAATATCTCGGTTCTCTTCTCGCAGCAGAATCGACAGCATGTAGAGAATCTCTTCGGCCGTACCCGCGCCTCCAGGGAATACGATTACGCCGTGACCCAAGCGCACAAACGCCTCCAGGCGCTTTTCGATATCTGGCATGATAATCAGCTCAGAGACAATCGGATTGGGAGATTCAGCCGCAATGATCCCCGGTTCGGTAATTCCGATATAGCGTGCACCTTTCACACGCTGCTTAGCGTGCGAGATCATCGCCCCTTTCATCGGGCCTTTCATCGCGCCAGGGCCGCAGCCAGTACATATATTTAGGCCTCTAAGGCCCAACTCGTAACCGACGCTCTTGGTGTAGTCATATTCAACCTCACCAATCGAGTGACCACCCCAGCAGACAGCGATGTTGGGGTGTACGTGGGGGGCCAGCGCATCAGCGTGGCGCAGGATGTGAAACACCAAATTGGTAAGCTGAGCACTCTGAGCCAGCCCCTGCCCCACCTCATCGAGCTCATCAACCACATAGATCAGGTCACGCAAGACTGAAAAAAGGTGCTCGCGGATACCCTGAATAATCTCACCATCAACGAAAGCGCGCGCAGGTGCGTTCTGCAGCTCCAGCTGGACGCCCTGATGTTTGAGCGAGATGTGGACATCGAAATCTTTGAATAGCTCGAGTACTTCACGCGTACTATCCATATCACTGCCGGTATTTAGGACCGCGAGTGCACACTGACGAAATAACGGATAAACCCCTGAATCTCTGCGATCCTGCAGGCGTTCAACCTCATGCGGCGAGAGCATATCCAGACTTTCCAGCGGCTTGACGCTGGCGTTTACAAAAGCTTCATTCATGTATCTCTCCTTCGGCTCAAAAAAGCCCTCGATACAAAGCTGCGCTTCTCTATAACTATGACTCAAGCGCACTATTTAGCAAGTTATTCAGGCCGCAGTTAAGCCCATCAAAATTACATTAAGATGACATTTGTAAAAGTCGCTGCATTGGATTAGGTTGTAAGAGAAGGAACACTCCTAGCCTACCGCCGATAAGGAACTGCTGATGGCTGCAACCAAGCTGTATATCCTCGATACCAACGTACTTCTCCATGACCCCAAGTGCCTGTTTGAGTTTAAAGAGCAAGACATTTGCATCCCAATGACCGTGCTCGAGGAGCTCGACGACATAAAAGACCGAAAGAAAAGTGTTGCCGGCGAAGCGCGCGCTGCGATTCGCCAAATCGATCGCATTATCTCAGCAGCCACCAAGCCCGAGCAGATCAAAAAGGGGGTACAGATCAGCTTTGAAGGACAACCGTCCGACAAGCATGGTCAATTAAGTATCTTCCCAGACCACGAGCTTGGCGCGCGCCAAGGGTTTTTGCCGAGTGATCACAATAAAGATAACCGCATCATCAATTGCGCTCTACACCTGCAGTCGACACTAGCGCAACGTGAAGTGATTCTGGTTACCAAAGACATCAATATGCGCCTGAAGGCCCTGGGTGCAGGGCTTGAGCGCTGTGAGGATTACCGCACCGACCAGTTGGTTTCAGATATAGATCTACTACCTGCCGGACATATGCATCTCGACCACCCCTTCTGGGAGGATGTAGAGAATGTCGAGAGCATCAACAAAGAGGGACACACCTACCACAAGGTGGCCCGCTCTGTGCTGCCGGAAACCTACCCCAACGAGTATATCTACGACGACACCAAGGACTTTGCCGCACGCACTTCGATTGTCGATGGTGAGAACGTCATTCTTGAAGATCTCGGCTACGATCACCTTATGAATCAGAGCTGCTGGGGGATCTCACCGATCAACATCCAGCAGGCAT
>Ga0209555_10003264_pt1 | contig 10950 bp, 5 predicted proteins | sample SaaInl85LU_5_DNA_FD_184643 | JGI IMG/M metagenome (GOLD analysis project Ga0209555, IMG submission 184643) | Marine microbial communities from expanding oxygen minimum zones in the Saanich Inlet - ESP_85LU_5_DNA (SPAdes) (version 2) | ecosystem: Environmental > Aquatic > Marine > Intertidal zone... | reverse complement strand
GACATTATTAAAGGGTCACACTTCGAAAAAATGAAGGATAAAGTGATTGTATGTAATATTGGTCACTTTGATAACGAAATTGATGTAGCTTGGTTGGATAAAAATTATGGTCATACAAAAGATGAGATTAAACCTCAAGTTGACTTATATAATGTAAACGGGAACGACATTATTTTATTAGCACAAGGTAGATTAGTAAACCTAGGTTGTGCTACCGGTCATCCATCATTTGTAATGTCAAATTCATTTACCAACCAAACGTTGGCGCAAATTGAGTTGTGGGAAAATAGTGACAAGTATGATAATAAAGTATACATGTTGCCAAAGCATTTAGATGAAAAAGTAGCTTACTTACACCTAATCAAAATAGGTGTTGAGTTAGAGGAGCTATCTAAAGATCAAGCTGATTATATTGGCGTAGAAGTACAAGGGCCATACAAGCCAGAGTACTATAGATATTAAGAGTGATAATTATAAAGTCAAAGCCCGTTTCAACAATGAAATGGGCTTTTTTTATGCCTTTTATTGATTGAAGACACTTAAGGAATTGCCATCAAAAGTGGTAGTGTATTCTCTTAGTCGTTGAACAGCAGGCCCCTGATTAGGGATTCCTGAAAAAACCGAAAAGATAGATCCGCAGCAAGCGTCACTCAGTGTAACATTTGAGACATCCATGTCTATGATTCCGCAACTACTAGTTGGGTCAAAGGTGCAGTGTCGATCGTATGCTTTAAACTCATCCTGACTTACACGGTAAATAATAATTCCTCTTGAACCACCTGTGACATATACCCATCCTGTTGGTGTTGTTAGATCTATAAACTCTGGATCTTGAAGTGATATAAATAAATTTACAGGAACACTAGGAATATTAGATCCACGAAATTCATCCTTGCAACTAGTAGTCAAAATCAATAAAGTAAATGCGATTATTTTAGAAATATTTAAAAACATATGACTTATATAAAGGTTCACTCAAGTTGTATTACATTTATTATCCGAAGAACAAAGTTATGTATTGTATGCTAAAAATACTTTGAGTGAACGCAATACAGCAATATTAATTTTTTAAATTATTTAATTTCAAGTGGTTAGGTGTTTTTTTGTTAAATAACACCTACTAGTTGTATTGATTATAAATAAATTTGATATTTGGAAAGTCCATAAGGTGAGTGCTTTGTTAGAAAACTTTATCTAATAAATAGAAAGTTTACTTAGATAATCTTGTCTTTATTCTAAAATATCTCATTAAGGTAGTAGATTTATGTTGTTTATTATTAGTTAATTGTGTTGTTATGTTGAAATTAATTGTACGGTTAGGCCTCACTTTTGCTTTAATTGGTGTCTTCCCTAAGATAAGTTCTGCTCAAGCTAAGAAGGTGGAGAAGATTGTTGAAAGAAGAGGAGCTCAGTTGCAAAAGCAAGAAGATCTGAAAAAGCAAAAGTCTGAAGAAGTGATGCAAGCACGCCGGCAAAAGCACATCGATATCCAGACAAAAGAAGTACAAAAACGAATGAAAAAGAGTAAAAAAAAGTCGAAACGTTTCAATGATAATAGGAAAGAATTTTTCCTGACCCGTTGGTTTCGAAAATAGAACATAAAAAAATATACGTTCTTTAAAAAACTATTAAAAAAGGTTAACAAGATAGGTAGTAAAATTTTGAAATGTTTTTCTTTATTGTCTATCTTTACGCCACTGTAGTTTTTTAAGTTCACAAGATTTAACATAAATTTAATATTATGCTAAGAAAATTATTCTTTGCACTTGCCCTGTTGGTAGGTGCTTTTTCTTACGGATACGCCCAAGTTGGGTCGGGTTCGCTTCAAGGTACAATTACTGATACCGAAACTGGAGAGACTCTTCCGTTTGCCAACGTTGTATTAGAGAATAAAGGCAACCAAATATCCGCTGGATCAGCTGATTATGATGGTAAGTATTCTTTACGTCCTATTCCGCCGGGTACATACGATCTTTTAATTTCATATGTAGGTTATACTACTCAAAAAATTACTGGTGTAGTAATTAGTTCTGATCAAGTAAAAAAGCAAGATATTAAATTACAGCCTGGAGTTTCAATTGGGCCTGTTGAGGTGTTTGCTTTTAAAGAAGCATTAGTGGAAATTGATAAAGGAACCACAGGTGGTAAAGTAAGCGCAGAAGACATTAAGTCTATGGCTGTGCGGTCTGCTGCTGATGTTGCAAAAACAATCGGTGGAGTTTACTCTAAAGATGATGGTGGTGATGGCCTCAACATTAGAGGTGCAAGAGCAAGTTCTTCTATTACCTTTATTGATGGGGTTAAAGTAATTGGTTCTGCAAATTTACCTAAAGATGCGATCGGTGAGGTTAGTGTAATAACTGGTGGTATACCTGCACAGTATGGAGATGCTACAGGTGGTCTTACTATTATTACAACGAAAGAAGCCATTAAAACTACATTTGGTAGTTTGGAATATTTAACCTCAGGGTTTAAGTCAGGAGATGATGTTGTTGGTCTTGATAGTTACGGTTTTAATTTGTTAGGGTTTTCTGTTGGTGGCCCCATGTTTCCAAAGAAAGATGAAAACGGTAAGGTAGAAAGTGCTCCTGTTGGATATTTGTTTTCAGGAGAGTTAAGTTCTGTTGTTGATCCAAGAGGTTCTGCTGTTGATATTTATAAAGTAAAGGATGATGTTCTTGATAATTTAAAAGCAAATCCTTATAGTTTTTTAGATGGTGGCGGTACCGTTAATAACGCTGAATTTTTAAATCGAGACAATTTCGAAACTGTTGGGTTTAGACAGAATACAGGTTTGCAGAGAGTTAACCTTTCTGGGAAGCTAGATTTTAACACTTCTGAGACTTCAAAAATTACCATTGGTGGTTCGTTTGATTACAATGTAAGTAATCCTGAAGTAAGAGCATTTTCATTATACAATTGGGAAAACAATCCAGAAATTATAAGAAATGATTTTAGAGTGTTTGCTAGGTTCCAACAAAGTTTTAAAGATGCTACTGAAGAAGAAGAAGGGGAGTCTGCTTCTTTAATAAAAAATGCGTTCTTTAGTGTTCAAGTTGATTACACTAAAGCTAATTTTTCACGACAGAGTGAAAAGCACCAAGATAATTTATTTAACTACGGTTATGTTGGAAAGTTTGAGGCAGAGTTTGAGAATTCTTACAGTCGTCAAGATTTGACGAGAACCTTGTATGGAGACCCAAATAATCCTGAAGTAGTCGTTGGTAAATTTTTAAATGGTTTTACTGCACCAATTTCTTATAAATTTACTCCAAGCGACATTAATCCAATTTTATCTAATTACAACACCAATGTATATAGTTTCTACAGTGCTGAGGAGTTGAATACAATTGATAATCTTGTTGGAGCGAATGGCCTTTCTAATGGAAGGATGCCAAACTCTGTCTACTCAATGTGGTCATCTGTTGGTGATGTAGAGAATTTATATCAAAAAACAGAAAGAGACCAATTTAGAGTTTCAGGTTATGCTTCAGCAGAAATCAAAAGTCATGAACTATTATTAGGTTTTGAATATGAGCAGAGAATTGAAAGATCTTATGCGCTTAATCCTCATGGATTGTGGACAATAGGAAGGAATAGTGTAAACTCTCACATTACTGAAATTGATACGTTAAACTATACTATTGATTACTCAAGACCTGAAGGTCCTTTTGTAACTTATGAAAGAAGATACGAAGAAGGGAATAGAACAGCTTTTGCATATAACATGCGTGAAGCACTTGGCCTTGCAGTAGATGGTAAGGATTTTATTGATTTTGATTCTTACGATCCTGGATTCTATAATATAGATTGGTTTAGTGCAGACCAATTGATTGATCCTACTGCTGCAGCAAATTTATCGTATTATGGTTATAATCACACAGGAGACAAAGTAAATAATGTTTCGCTAAATGATTTTTTCAACGCTGTAGATGATAACGGATATAAAACTCGACTTATTGCTCCTTATCAGCCTATATATATTGCAGGCTACGTGCAGGATAAATTTAAATTTGACGATTTAATTTTAAGATTAGGTGTTCGTGTAGATAGGTTCGATGCTAACCAGCCGGTGCTTAAAGACCAATTTTCTTTAGCCCCGATCAGAACTGTTGGTTCTCTTGTCAATGGAGGTTTAGTTGATGGAAGCGATATACCTGGAAATATTGGTGATAACTTTGTTGTTTATACTGATAATTTGGAGAATCCTGAGGACGGCAAGATTACTGGTTTTAGAAATGGCGATGCTTTTTACAATTCTAGCGGAATTGAAATCGAGGATCCTTCTCCTATTTATGCAGCTGGTGCAATTGCTCCATGGTTGCAACAACCTGAAGTGTTAGATGGGTCTATTGATGGAAATACAAATCCACTTACTGAAAATTCATTTGAGGATTATGAGCCACAGGTTACAGTAATGCCTAGGGTTTCATTTTCATTTCCAATTTCTGATGAAGCAACTTTCTTTGCTAACTACGATATCTTAACACAAAGACCTTCGTCAAATAATCAATTGCAATTGATTAATTACAACTACATGCAGGCGCTTCAGGCAACAACACGGACAAATAATCCAAATTTAAGACCTGAAAAAACGATCAATTACGAGCTTGGCTTTAAACAAGCGCTTAATAAGTCATCTGCTTTAACAATTTCATCTTTCTACAGAGAGCAAAGAGATATGATTCAAGTCAGAAAGTTAACAGGAGCTTTCCCTGTTGATTACCTTACATATGATAATATTGACTTTGGTACTGTAAAAGGAGCTACCTTAACGTATGATCTTAGAAGAACTAAAAATATTCAGTTCAAAGCGAGTTATACTATTCAGTTTGCTGAGGGTACTGGTTCATCTACGACTACATCTCTTAACTTGGTTAACTCAGGACAACCTAACTTAAGAACTATTTTACCTTACACTTATGATCAGCGTCATGCTGTAACTGCGACCATTGATTTTAGATATGGTTCAGGAAAGGATTATAATGGTCCTATGATTAAGGGAAAGCCGATATTGGAAAATTTTGGCGTGAATTTAGTAACTCTTGGTGGTTCTGGAACACCTTACACTGCTAGAGATAGAGCTACAGGTAGAGAATTGTTTACAGGTGGTGGAGGTAATGGATCAGTTACAGGTGATGTAAATGGATCAAGATTACCTCTAGTATTTAGAATGGATGCTAGAATCGATAAAGATTTCGTTATAACTTGGAAAAAAGGAACAGAGGGAAGTCAGGCGAAACAATCTTATTTAAATGTGTACTTCCAAATCCTAAACTTATTGGATAGAAATAATGTTAGCAGCGTTTATGGTTATACAGGGAGCCCTGATGATGATGGATTCCTTGCATCTTCTTTATATACTAATCAGATTGAAGCTCAATTAGATGAGGAAGCTTATAGAGATCAATATAGCATAAAATTAAATAACCCATACAATTACGAATTACCTAGAAGATTCCGTTTGGGAATGTCTATTAGTTTCTAATAAGGTTTTACGTAATGGATAATAATAAAATACGGATTATGAAAAATATTGTAAAAAATATCAGTTTAGCTGCCATAGTAGCATTTGGGTTTTCTACTTCTGTCTTCGCTTTGGAAGGTGAGAGAAGCTCACAGCAAGGAAATGGTAATAGTGGCAATGGTGGACAGGGGTTAGCAGTAAATTGTACTCCTTCTAAAAAGGTTATTTTACTCGCTTATAACAATGCAATCACACCCATCTATTCTAATGGTCTACTTTGGCAAAATAGAGCAAATGGTGTTGCAGGTTACGAAGTTCCTGCAAATTCTGGAAGATTTGCACTTTATTCTGGTGGTTTATGGCTCGGAGGTACTGACGTCAATGGTCAGCTAAAAGCTGCAGTTGCTACTTTTGGTGCAGGTAATGATTATTGGACAGGACCATTAGATACGTTAGGTACTGCGGAAATTCAGCCTGATAGATGTGATTTTTACGATCGTTTTGATACGTTGAGAAAAGCTACAGTTCAACAATTTGTAGCATGGTATTTAGCTACTGATGAAGAAAAAATAGAAGATTTTGCTGGCTACACGATACCAAATTCAATTTTGAATTGGCCAGGCAATGGAAATACTGCCCTAGGGGAGGCTTTGCGATTAGCACCATTTGTTGATGTTAATGGCGATGGGGCTTATGAGCCAGAAAGAGCAGGAGATTACCCTTTTTATGACTTAAGCGGAGATATTGATTGTAGAGCGCCAAGAAAAAATAGAGGAGAATCTTCTACAAGACCTTTATTTGGGGATTACACAATTTGGTGGGTTTTCAATGATAAGGGTAATATTCATACTGAATCAAATGCACCCGGTATTGGTATGGAAATTCATGCACAGGCTTTTGCTTTTGCGACTAATGATGAAATTAACTCTATGACGTTTTATAATTATGAGTTAATAAATCGTTCAACTTTTACGCTGACAAATACATATTTCGGTAATTGGGTTGATCCTGATTTGGGTAATGCTTCTGATGACTTTGTTGGATGTGATGTCGGGCGTGGATTAGGTTATTGCTATAACGGCGATGAAGATGATGAAGATGCCAATGGACAAACAGGTTATGGTTTAACTCCTCCTGCTATTGGTATTGACTATTTTGAAGGTCCTTATCAAGACGCAGATAGTATTAATAATAACTATGGTACTGGTATTGGTGAAGCATTAAATGGGTTAGGTTACTTTAATCCTAATGATCAAGAGCCGGATTCTCTTGTGGATAATGAACGTTTTGGTATGAGAAGATTTGTGTATCACAATAACAGTTCTGCCGACAACGGTGATCCATCTGCTTCTGCGCATTACTATAATTACCTTAGAGGAATTTGGAAAAATGGACAAAGAATGCTTTACGGTGGCGATGGGCTAAGGGGACCTGGAACGGAAACTGTTCCAACCGATTTTATGTTTCCTGGTGTATCTGATTCCTTGCTATGGGGAACTAATGGTGTATCTGTAACGAATAATAATTGGTCTGAAACAAATCCAGGAGGTGGTCAGCCATCAAATCCTGTGGGTGATAGAAGGTTTTTGCAATCTGCAGGCCCTTTTACGCTTGAGCCTGGCAATGTCAATGATATTACCGTGGGTGTTGTATATGGTCGAGCTGAAAGTGGTGGTCGAAGCGCATCAATCGCAACTATGTTTGATGCGGATGATAAAGCACAGATCCTTTTTGACAATTGCTTCAAGGTTTTGAGTGGTCCCGATGCTCCTGATTTAACAATTCAAGAGTTAAACAACGAGTTGATACTTTATCTCGATAATTCGCCTACTTCGAATAACTTTCAGGAAAAATACGAGGAGAAGGATCCAAATATTGTCACTCCGTCTGCACTAGCAATGGACTCAATATTTTTCGATGATAAATATAGATTTCAAGGTTATAAAGTTTACCAGTTGTCTTCTGATGACGTTTCAGTTGAAGAGATTAATGATGAATCTAAAGCTAGATTAGTTGCACAAGTTGATATTAGGGATAATGTTACTCAATTAGTGAATTACACTTTTGATGACGATATTCAGGCAAATCGTCCGGAGGTAAAAGTAGTAGGTGAAAACCTTGGGATACGACATAGTTTTAGAGTAACAACTGATTTGTTTGCTACAGGAGATAATAGATTAGTTAACTTTAAAACATACTATTTCGTTGCCATAGCTTATGGTTATAATGAATTTAAGCCATATGCTCAAGATGTTCCTCCTAATGTAAATAATCCGTTAGGTGCAGATTTTAATGGTCAATTAACTCCTTATATAGCCAGTAGACAAAATGGACAAGGAGGTTCAATTCGTCCTGTTCCTGCCATTCCTCATAATACTTTCTCTGAGAAAGGTGGTTCTACATTAAATTCAAGCTTTGGTGATTTAGTGCCAATCTCTCGACTGCAAGGTAGAGGTAACGGGGGGTTTGCTGTTGAACTAACCTCTGATAAATTAAATAGAATTGGTACTATTACTAACGGTGTTTATCCTGATACATTAGATTACTTGACAGGGTTTGGTCCTATTGAAGTTAAAGTTGTAGATCCTTTAGCAGTGAAGGCTGAATCTTATATTTTAAAGGTTTTGAATGGTGGGATTAATGATACCGCAGTGTCTGCTCGTTCTAATTGGATTTTGTTTATGGAAAATAATCCTGACGGCGATACTATAAAATCCGATCAAACAATTGCCGTTGAAAACGAGCAAGTTGTAAAAAATTGGGGAATTTCTTTAAAAATTGCGTTAGGTGAGGATCCTGGTACTAGAGAATCATTTAAGAATGGTTTTATAGGTGCTTCTCTTAAATATGAAAATCCTGAATTAGAGTGGTTAGAAGGAATAGAAGATGAAGATGGGTTTAGATTTACCAATTGGATATTATCAGGCCAAATACGTGGTGGAGAGGATGATTCAAATTTTGATAAGTATTTTAATGATGTCTTTAACGGCGATCAGAGTAGATTTGAGGATGCTGAAGAAGATTATGAAGGAATCCTTGGAGGAATTATTGCGCCTTATGGACTTGCACAATATAGGACAGGAGACACTGCGGGAACTACAAATGATGGCATTGTATTAAATGCACCTGGTTTTAATGAGCAAGCCTCAAATTACTCAAGGTTAAATTATCTTAGTTCTGTGTCTATAGTATTTACAAAGGATAAAGAAAAATGGACTAGAGTTCCTGTAATTGAATTACAAGAAGAGGTAGCAAAAGCTCAAGGTAGAGCAAGAAGGCATTCTATGAGAGCAGCCCAATCTGTTGATAAAGACGGTAATCCTGCCCCTGTTGGAGCTGCCCCTAGCACCGATCCAAATGATCCTGCTTATATTTCAGCTACAGGAATGGGTTGGTTTCCAGGTTTTGCTGTCGATATTGAAACAGGAGAACGTTTAAATATGGCCTTTGGAGAGGATAGCTGGTATGGTGCAGATAACGGTGCAGATATGCTTTGGAATCCAACTTCTACTATAACTACAGGAACATTTAACTCAGAGAATTTAGTTTGGGGTGGGAAGCATTACGTTTATGTCTTTAGAAAAACATTACCAATAGAGCCTTTATCAATTGTACCTACTTATAGGTTTCCAACTTATGATGCTGCTCAAAAACTTGTTAGCTCTTTTAAAAGTTCTAATTCTTTATTAAGAAACGCAGCATGGGGTAGTTGTTCATGGGTTACAATTCCAGTATTGAAAGATAGTTCAGAGCTTTTGGCAACTGATGTTACAATGACTGTCCAAGTTAGTAGAAAATTAAATTCATTTTATACTCCATTACTAGGATTAGATCCTAATTCAGGAATTAGAAATGAAAGTCGACCTGTCTATAAGTTCAATACAATTGGACTTGAACCAACTGTAAATGATAAACGTGTGCTTTCAGAGGTAATTAGTAATATTAGGGTAGTTCCTAATCCATATTATGCCTACTCTCAATATGAGCGAGGAGGTTTAGATAATATAGTTAAAATTACGAATCTACCACAGAGAGCTACAGTTAAGATTTACAACCTGGCAGGTACATTGATTAGAGAGTATTCTAAAGACAGTGAATCCATATCATATATAGATTGGGATTTAAAGAACCAAGCAAATATATCTATTTCAAGTGGTGTCTATATTATACATGTCGACATACCTGGAGAAGGATCAAAAGTGATAAGATGGTTTGGTGTGATGAGACCGATTGACTTAAATAACTTTTAATATTTACGAAGACTATTTTATATTTTGCATATGAAAAATTTAAATAAATTAGCATTATTGTTGTCATTAGTAGCAATATGCTCAACGGTATTTGCAGGGAACGAAGATCGAGCAGGTGAAGCAGGTGCCTCAGAAATATTATTAAACCCATGGGCTCGTAGTGGTGGTTTTGGAAACGCAAATTCAACATCATTAAGAGGTATTGAGGCAATTTCATTGAATGTTGCTGGTCTTGCTCAGACAAATGGTACTGAGCTAGCTTTTACCAATACCAACTATTTAAGTGGTACAGGGATTAAAATTAATTCATTTGGATTAGCTCAACCTGTCGGAGAAACAGGAGTCTTAGGGTTAAGTGTAGTTTCTATGTCTTTAGGGGATAATGAAATAACTACTGTTGATCTTCCTGAAGGTGGTATTGGTGAGTTTAGCCCCACTTTTCTAAACATTGGTGTTTCCTATGGGAAAACCTTTTCGAATAGTATCTATGGTGGATTAACTGTTAAATTAATCAGTGAAGCAACCGCGAATGCTCGAACTTCTGGTATTGCTTTAGATGCAGGTGTTAAGTATGTGACAGGAAAGTATGATCAAATTCAATTTGGAATTACTCTAAGAAATGTTGGACCACCGATGAAATTTTCTGGTAATGGTTTGTCTGTAAGAACTTCTCTTCCTGGTGATGACTTTAATAGAACATTGACTTCTAGGTCTGCAGATTTTGAGCTTCCATCTCAAATTATGATTGGAGTTTCCTATGACTTCTTTTTATCAGGAACGGATACTATTAATGACAAACTTTCATCTACGCACCGATTGACTGCCGCAGGTAACTTTACTTCTAATTCATTTACCAGAGATCAGATTTCTATAGGTGCTGAATATGCGTTTAAAGAAATGTTGATGTTGAGAGGTTCATTTGTCTATGAAGAGGATGTGTTAGACGAGAATTTAACTCGCACAGCAACATTAGGACCGGCAGTTGGAGCCTCTGTTGCATTGCCGTTGGGTAAAGGTGGTACAAAGATAGCTTTAGACTATTCTTTCAGAGCAACTCAAACTTTTGATGGAACTCATTCAATCGGTTTACGTTTGAACTTGTAGAATATCAAATAAAATAATTATTTTTGTTTAAGAGAATCCTGTTTCTACGGGATTCTCTTTTTGAATTTATATCAATTAAGAAATTATGTCAAACGTTAGTTATTTTACAGAGGAAGGATTGCAGAGATT
>Ga0209555_10003263_pt1 | contig 10951 bp, 10 predicted proteins | sample SaaInl85LU_5_DNA_FD_184643 | JGI IMG/M metagenome (GOLD analysis project Ga0209555, IMG submission 184643) | Marine microbial communities from expanding oxygen minimum zones in the Saanich Inlet - ESP_85LU_5_DNA (SPAdes) (version 2) | ecosystem: Environmental > Aquatic > Marine > Intertidal... | reverse complement strand
ATTTTTAGGAAGAAAAGAAAACGAATTGAGACCTTGTTTTCTCAACTTTGTGACCAGTTTAAAATACGGAATAATTATGCGAAAACTTTTGAAGGTTTTAAGACAAGAATTCTCTCAAAATTAACAGCATTAACTATCATTCAATACATTAACAAATTTGTTTTTAACAGGAATATAAACAATTTAAAAGTCAATATTGTTTAAATGCACAACGGGTTTCTGTTAATATTAAAACCCCAAATTTGTTCTTTTGCTTTCCCAAAGCGTAGCTGACTAAAGGGTATTTTCATTTCTGCAGTCCAACCCTTATCATCTACATGGGCATCTGTAAACCAAATGGGGTTCCAGCTATCATCCCAACTACCACCATTTTGCGATGAAAATTCTTCTCCTTTTACACCAGCAGCAGTTGTGGTAAAAACAAAAGCTGTTCTTTTATCATGGTAGCTATCAATAATTACATTTACTCGATCTCCAGCAAAACCATCTCTTCTACTTAATCTTTGCTGTATCAACTCTGGCTCATCATCAAAAGCTCTAATAGCAATGTATAAAAACTTTGCATCATACATTACTTTAAACATTGTTTGATATGCTGGTGGTGTTCCTTCGTCTGGATTTTTCTCAACAAAATCAGAAGACCATTCCACTACACCCCATGCATCTTCATTAATTTTACCATCTATTATTGGTTTTTTAACCAATCTTTTAGTGGTGTAAATCCTTTTCTTAATTTTATTTAAAGTTTGGCCTTGTCCATAAACAGAAAAAACCATGAATAGGGTAAAAAAGGTTAGTAAAGTAAAAGTTTTCATTGATTTTTTTTGGGTTGTTTTAATCATTGAAAAAAGAGATTACAGGCATTTTTATATAGACGTGCAAAATTAACTTTCTATTCTCTTAACAATATGTTAATTATTTACCAAAAAAGAAAAGCTAGTATTTTTATAAAAATATTTCTAAAAGTCTATTTGTCAATAAAATAAATAATGGTACATTTGCACTCCTTTTTTAAGGAAAATGAAATTATTAATTGAACAAAAACTAATAGTGTAATTATGAACACATTAAGTTACAAAACAGTATCAGCAAACAGCGCTACCGTAAACAAGGAGTGGGTTTTAGTTGATGCGGACGGGCAAACGTTGGGTCGTCTAGCTTCTAAAATAGCAAAGCTAATTAGAGGTAAATACAAGCCAAATTATACTCCTCACGTAGATTGTGGAGACAACGTGGTTATTATCAACGCAGAAAAAATTGTTTTAACTGGTAACAAATGGAGAGACAAATCTTACATTCGTCACACAGGGTATCCAGGAGGACAAAGATCGTTAACTGCAACAGAAATGTTTGAGAAAGATCCTACAAGATTAATCGAAAAAGCAGTAAAAGGAATGTTACCAAAAAACACTTTAGGTAGCGCTTTATTTAGAAACTTGTATGTATATGCAGGTACAGAGCACAAACAAGCAGGTCAAGAACCTAAAGCTATTAACCTTAACGATTATAAATAATGGATACAGTACACAAAATCGGTAGAAGAAAAACAGCAGTAGCTCGTATTTATCTTTCGGAAGGTAAAGGAAACATTACTGTTAATAAGAAAGATTTTAAAGATTATTTTACAACAGGAACTTTACAATATAAAGTACAACAACCATTAATGTTAACAGAAAACTTAACATCTTATGATGTAAAAGTAAATGTTTTTGGTGGTGGTGTAACTGGTCAAGCAGAAGCAATTCGTTTGGCAATTACAAGAGCTTTAGTTTCTATTAATGAAGAGCACAGAGCAGTATTAAAACCAGAAGGTTTATTAACTCGTGATCCAAGAATGGTAGAACGTAAAAAATTCGGTCAGAAAAAAGCACGTAAAAAATTCCAATTCTCGAAACGTTAATATATACACTGAACTTGTTTCAGTATACATTACAATTGAGAACTGTTATTATTACAATACATTAATATTAAACAGTTTAGTATCTAAATATACAAGACCTTAACAAAAAGCTACTTGTATATTGATTTCGAAAACAGAAAGTAAACACATTTAAAAATGGCAAACGTAAACATTCAAGATTTATTAGACAATGGTGTACACTTTGGTCACTTAACAAGAAAGTGGAATCCAAATATGGCACCTTACATTTATACAGAACGTAATGGTGTACACATCATCGATTTGTATAAAACTGCAGCTAAAATAGAAGAAACATCAGAAGCATTAAAGAAAATTGCTAATTCTGGTAGAAAAATTTTATTTGTAGCTACAAAAAAGCAAGCTAAAGACATTGTTGCAGACAAAGCAAAAGCAGTAAACATGCCTTACATTACAGAAAGATGGCCTGGTGGAATGCTAACTAACTTTGTTACTATTAGAAAAGCTGTGAAAAAAATGGCTTCTATTGATAGAATGAAAACAGATGGTTCTTTTGACGCTTTGTCTAAAAGAGAAAAATTACAAATTAACAGACAAAGAGAAAAATTAGAAAAGAATTTAGGTTCTATTTCTGATATGACTCGTTTACCTGGTGCATTATTTGTAATAGATATTAAAAAAGAGCACATTGCTGTAGCAGAAGCTCAAAAATTAAATATCCCAATTTTTGCAATGGTAGATACAAACTCTGATCCAAGACAAGTAGACTACGTAATTCCAGCAAACGATGACGCGTCTAAATCGATAGACAAAGTATTAGGTTTTGTTACAGAAGCAATTGCAGAAGGTTTATCTGATAGAAAAGCAGACAAAGAAAAAGTAAAAGAAGCTAAAGAAGCTCCAAAAAAGGAAGCTGCTAAAGCAGAAGTTACTGAAACTGCAACAGAAGAAAAAAAATAATTAATATCAATTTAGAAACAATCGTTTCATAAAAAAAGGAAGTGACATGGTAAAAGTAAGTGCTGCTGACGTTAAAAAATTAAGAGAAGCAACTGGAGCTGGTATGATGGACTGTAAAAAGGCATTAGTAGAAGCAGAAGGTAATTTTGACGAAGCAATAAATATTTTACGTAAAAAAGGTCAAAAAATTGCTGCAAAAAGAGCTGATAGAGAATCTACAGAAGGTGTTGCAGTAACTAAAATTAACGACGATAAAACAGAAGGTGTAGCAATTGTATTAGCTTGTGAAACTGATTTTGTTGGTAAAAACGAAAAATTTGTAGCATTAGCTGGCGAATTTGCAGACATTGCCTTAAACTATGATAGCAAAGAAGATTTCTTAGCTGCAGATTTTAATGGAATGACAGTTGCCGATAAATTAGTGGAACAAACTGGTGTTATTGGAGAAAAGTTAGACATCACTGCTTTTGAAAAAGTAAAAGCTGCTTATGTTGGTGCTTACACACACATTGGTAAAATTGCTGCTTTAGTAGGATTATCTGCAGTGGTAGATAATGCTGAAACTTTAGCAAAAGACGTTGCAATGCAAGTTGCATCTATGGGAGCTACAACTCTATCTTACAAAGATTTTGATCCTGCTTATGTTGCTGCAGAAACCGAAGCAAGAATTGCTGTGATTGAAAAAGATAATATTGAGTTAGGTAGATTGGGTAAAACATTAAAAAATGTTCCTCAATACATCTCTATGTCTCAAATTACTGATGAAGTTTTAGCAAAGGCAGAAGCAGATGCTAAAGCAGAATTAGCTGCAGAAGGTAAACCAGAAAAAATCTGGGATAGAATTTTACCAGGTAAAATGGAAAGATTCATTTCTGACAATACAACTTTAGATATGGAGCAGTGTCTTTTAGACCAAACTTTTATTAAAGATGAAAAGAAAAATGTTGCTGAATATGTAAAAACATATGGTGATGTTGAAGTATCTTCTTTTAAAAGAGTAACTTTAGGATAAGACAAAACTGTTACTCCTGTAAAAACAGGAATCTATAAATTTTAAACCTTGCATTCTATTTTAGAAATGCAAGGTTTTTTATTTTCTAACAAAAAAGAAAATCAAAAAAAAAACGTAATTTTGCGCAACATTTAAAATAAACTATGCAATACAAAAGAATTCTTTTAAAACTTAGTGGAGAAGCTTTAATGGGAGAAAGACAATATGGAATAGACCCTAAAAGACTCTCAGAATACGCAAAAGAAATAAAACAAGTAGTAGTAAAAGGAGTTGAAGTAGCCATAGTTATTGGTGGTGGAAACATTTTTAGGGGTGTGGCTGGTGCTGCAAATGGTATGGATCGTGTGCAAGGAGATCACATGGGTATGTTAGCAACCTGTATAAATGGTTTAGCCCTACAAAGTGCACTAGAAGAAGAAGGGGTTTATACACGTTTACAAACCGCGCTAGAAATTAAAGAAGTTGCAGAACCTTATATAAAAAGAAAAGCTATACGTCATTTAGAAAAAGGACGTGTAGTAATTTTTGGTGCAGGCACAGGAAACCCATACTTTACCACAGACACAGCAGCCGTTTTAAGAGCTATTGAAATTGATGCAGATGCCATTTTAAAAGGAACACGTGTTGATGGAATTTATAATACAGATCCAGAAAAAGATAAAAATGCTATAAAATTTGAAACAATTACCTTTAAAGATGTAATTACAAAAGGTTTAAAAGTAATGGATATGACTGCATTTACTTTGAGTGAAGAAAATAAATTACCTATTATTGTATTTGATATGAATACTAACGGAAATTTACTAAAATTAGTTTCAGGAGAAAAAATTGGTACTGTTGTTGATAATCAATAATTAAAAACTAAAACTTACAAGAAGATGAACGAAGAAATAGAATTTATATTAGACACGGCTAAAGAGGCAATGAACAAAGCAATTGCCCATTTAGAAAAAGAGTTGGTTTCTATTAGAGCAGGTAGAGCAACACCTGCAATGCTAAGTACAGTTATGGTAGATTACTATGGGGCTCAAACCCCATTAGGACAAGTTGCCAATGTAAATACACCAGATGCAAGAACACTAAGCATACAACCTTGGGAAAAAAGCATGTTGCAAGAAATTGAAAAAGCAATACAGATAGCAAACTTAGGTTTTAACCCAATGAACAATGGTGATATTATTATGATTAATGTACCACCGTTAACAGAAGAAAGAAGAAAAGGGTTAGCTAAACAAGCCAAAGCAGAAGCAGAAGACGCAAAAGTAGGTGTTAGAAATGCTAGAAAAGAAGCTAATAACGAAATTAAAAAAGTAGACATCTCTGACGATATGAAAAAAATTGCAGAAGATGACATACAAAAATTAACAGATAGTTTTGTAAAACAAATAGATGAAAAACTAGCTGTAAAAGAAGAAGAAATAATGACAGTTTAAAACTGAAAAATAAAAAAAAGGGCGTTTTTAAAACGCCCTTTTTTTTATTTTAAGAACTATGTAATTTAGTTACCTTTGTATAAAATTTTCTCTATGAATTTCTGGACAAAAGCTGCTGGTATTATATTGCGAAACCGTTATTTGGTACTACTTTTTATTGCAATAATAACTAGCTTACTTGCTTCGCAAATGAAATATATGAAATTTTCATATACAGAAGCCAACCTCTTACCAGAAGACCACGAAGCAAATATAGACTACAACAAATTTTTAGACATCTTTGGTGAAGAAGGAAATCTTGTAATACTCGGTATTAAAGATTCAACTGTTTTTACACCACAAAAATTTAATGCTTGGAATAAATTAACAGAACAATTTGATGATAGAGATGAAATAGATTTTACCATTTCAATATCAGATGTACAAAAATTAAAAGCAGATAGGAAAAAACGAAAGTTTATTTTAGAACCACTTTACGAGAAAGAACCAACAACATCAGCAGAAGTAAATGCTATAAAAAAACAGCTTTTTGAAAAACTTCCTTTTTACGATAACCTACTTTATAACAAAGAAACAGAAACCTTACAGACAGCTATTTATATAAAAAAAGAAATTATAAATACACCAAAACGTAGAGATTTTATATTTGATGTATTAATTCCAAGAATAGAAAAGTTTGAAAAAGAAAACAATGTAAACGTTCGTGTTTCTGGTATGCCTTACATACGAACGCTAAACGCACAAAACATACAAGATGAAATTGTACTATTTGTAGGAGGTGCATTATTAATTACAGCCGTAATTTTCTTTTTCTTTTTCCGTTCTTACAGAGCTACCTTTATTACACTTTTAGTGGTAATTATTGGGGTTGTTTGGGCATTTGGTTTTATTGGTTTATTTAGGTATGAAATTACTGTTTTATCTGCTTTAATACCTCCTTTAATTATTGTAATTGGGGTGCCAAATGCTGTATTTCTCATTAATAAATATCAACAAGAAATAAAAAAACACGGTAACCAAGCTAAATCTTTACAAAGGGTAATTGCCAAAATTGGGAATGCTACTTTAATGACCAATATTACTACAGCCTCTGGTTTTGCAACTTTTGTTTTTGTAAAAAGTAATTTATTACGAGAATTTGGAATTTTAGCCTCTGTAAACATTATCAGTATTTTTATTCTGGCACTATTAATAATTCCTATTATTTATAGTTTTATGCCTCTTCCAAAGAAGAAACATTTAAATCACTTAGAAAAAAGGTGGATAGAAAATGTGGTAGATTGGATGGAAAAAACGGTAAAAAATAAAAGAATTACCATTTATTTTGCCACTGTAACCGTAATTATTTTAGGTATTATTGGGATGTATATGATTAGAGTTTCTGGTAGTTTAATAGAGGACATGCCTAAAAGTCTTCCTTTTTATAAAGACATAAAATTCTTTGAAAAAGAGTTTGGTGGTATTATGCCTTTAGAAATTTTAATTGATACTAAAAAGGAAAAAGGTGTCATGAAACTTTCCACTTTAAAAAAGATGGAAAAATTAAATGAAGCTATTGAAACTTTTCCAGAATTATCGAAACCAATTTCTGTAACTAATATTGTAAAATACTCTAAACAAGCCTATTATAAAGGAAATCCCAAATATTATCAACTACCAACCAATCAAGAGCAAAGCTACATTTTTTCGTATACCAAAAACTCTAATAGCGATGCCAGTATGTTAAAAACGTTTGTAGATTCTACTGGTCGATATGCCAGAATTACTACGTTTATGAAAGATATTGGTACAGACAAAATGCAGGTAATTCAAGAACGACTAAAAGCTGTTATAACCAAAGAATTTCCAGCTAATAGATATGAAGTTTCTTTAACAGGTAAAGCTTTGGTTTTTATAAAAGGCACTAATTATTTAATTAAAAACTTAGTAATTTCTTTGTCATTGGCTATTTTGTTAATCGCCATTTTTATGGCGTGGATGTTTAGGTCGCCACAAATGATTTTTATATCCTTAATCCCAAACATGCTTCCTTTACTAATTACAGCTGGTTTAATGGGCTTTTTAAGCATCCCTATAAAACCATCTACCATTTTAGTTTTTAGCATTGCATTTGGTATTTCTGTAGATGATACCATTCACTTTTTAGCAAAATATAGACAAGAATTAATGGCAAATAATTGGAATATAAAGCCATCTGTTTACGCCGCTTTAAGAGAAACTGGTGTAAGTATGTTTTATACTTCTATCGTGTTATTTTTCGGATTTTTAGTATTTACACTCTCTAGTTTTGGTGGCACTATTGCTTTAGGTGGTTTGGTTTCTGTAACCCTTTTATTAGCCATGGTTTCTAACTTATTATTGCTACCATCTCTTCTATTGACTTTCGAAAAGAAAATAGCTAATAAAAAAGTATTTAAAGAACCTAAAATGAAGATTTTTCCTCCAAATGAGGATAAAACAATTTAACTTTTAAGAGGATATAGCATTTTGTTAGATTGTTTAATCCCTAACAATAAAGTATCTTTACTCTTTTAACAAAAGCCTATTTTAAAATATAATATTTACACTAATGATGATGAAAAGCAACGTTGATGAAATCTTAAAATCAGGAACAATTTTACAAGAAGTAGCCTTAAAAGGTTGGGTTAGAACTTTTAGAAGCAATCGTTTTATTGCTTTAAATGACGGTTCTACCATTAAAAATATACAATGTGTTATCGATTTTGAAAACACACCAGAAGAAACTTTAAAAAGAATTACAACAGGAGCTGCAATTTCTATAAAAGGAACTTTAGCAGAAAGCCAAGGAAAAGGACAATCTGTAGAAATTCAAGTTTCAGAAATAGCAATTTTAGGAGATTCTAATCCAGATGAATACCCTATACAACCCAAAAAACATAGTTTTGAATTTTTAAGAGAGAACGCACATTTACGTGTTAGAACCAATACATTTAGTGCTGTTATGAGAGTCCGTTCCAAACTATCTTTTGCGGTGCATAAGTATTTTCAAGATAATGGATTTAATTATGTAAACACACCTATTGTTACTGGTTCAGATGCAGAAGGAGCAGGAGAAATGTTTAGAGTAACTTCTTTTGAAGACAACAAAGCACCTGTTACAGAAGATGGAAAAATTGATTATGCTAAAGATTTTTTTGGTAAAGAAACCAACTTAACAGTTTCTGGTCAATTAGAAGCAGAAACTTATGCAATGGCTTTGGGTAAAGTATACACATTTGGCCCAACTTTTAGAGCAGAAAACTCTAATACCACAAGACATTTAGCAGAATTTTGGATGATAGAACCAGAGGTTGCTTTTATGGATTTAGATGGTAATATGGATTTGGCAGAAGATTTTATTAAAGAAGTTTTAAGCTATGTGTTAGAAAACTGTAAAGACGATTTAGAATTTTTAGACCAACGATTTAATCAAGAAGAAAAAACAAAACCACAAGCGCAAAGAAGTGAAATGAGCTTGTTAGAAAAGCTAAAATTTGTAACAGAAAATAACTTTAAACGTGTTTCTTACACAGAAGCTTTTGATATTTTAAGAAACTCTAAACCTAATAAAAAGAAAAAATTTCAGTTTCCTGTAAACGAATGGGGTGTAGATTTACAATCTGAACACGAACGTTATTTGGTAGAAAAACACTTTAAATGTCCAGTAATTTTATTTGATTACCCAGCAAATATCAAAGCATTTTACATGCGTTTAAATGATGATGGTAAAACAGTTAGAGCTATGGATGTTTTGTTTCCTGGCATTGGAGAAATGGTTGGTGGTGCACAACGTGAAGAACGTTATGATGTATTATTAGAAAAAATGAAAACCATGAATATTGACGAAAAAGAACTTTGGTGGTATTTAGACTTACGTAAGTTTGGTACAGCGGTTCATTCTGGCTTTGGTTTAGGTTTTGAAAGGTTAGTGCAGTTTACCACAGGAATGGGCAACATTAGAGATGTGATTCCTTTCCCAAGAACACCTCAAAATGCAGAATTTTAAAAAATAGTTGAATTTTTATTCAATCGTCATTCCCCTAAAAGAATGACGATTTTATTTTAACCTATTTGTTATATTTGTATATATGCTAAAACAAAGCTTACAATACAAGTTACTTCAAAAATTATCTCCACAACAAATACAGTTGATGAAGCTAATTCAATTGCCTACACAAGCTTTCGAAGAGCGTTTAAAACAAGAGATAGAAGAAAACCCGGCTTTAGATATTGGTAAAGATCAAAGCGATTCTTTTGACGAAGATTTATCAAATGAATTTGATGAAACTGGAACAGAAAAAATTGAGGCTGAAGACATTAATATAGATGAGTATTTAAGTGATGATGAAATACCTAACTACAAAACACAAGCCAATAATTATTCTGCTGATGATGAAGAAAAAAACCTACCCTATGCAGCTGGTACTAGTTTTCATCAATCTTTAAAAAACCAATTAAATACCTTTCGTTTAGATGAAGAGGAATTTGCTATTGCAGAGTTTTTAGTAGGCAGTATAGATGATAGTGGCTACATTAGAAGAGAAATTATAGACCTTGTAGACGATTTGGCTTTTACTGCAAATGTGTTTACAACGGAAGAAAAAGTAATCTCGGTTTTAAAAAAAGCTGTACACAATTTAGACCCTTTAGGGGTTGGTGCTAGAGATTTAAAAGAGTGTTTAACTATACAATTAAAAGCAAAAGATAAAACTAAAATTAGAAGTTTAGCGATAGATATTTTAGAAACTGCTTTTGATCATTTTGTAAAAAAACATTACAATAAATTACAAGAAAAATTTCATATATCTAAAGAAGAATTAAAAGAGGTAAATGTAGAAATCTCTAAATTAAATCCAAAACCTGGTAGTTCTTACGCTGGAAATAATAAAATAGCAGAACAAATTGTACCCGATTTTTCTGTTAAAATTATAGATGGCGAATTAGATTTAACCTTGAACTCTAGAAACGCACCAGAATTGCATGTTTCTAGTGAATATAACAACATGTTAAAGGGGTATAAAGAATCTAATATAAAAACCAAATCTCAAAAAGATGCAGTATTTTTCATCAAACAAAAATTAGATGCAGCAAAGTGGTTTATAGATGCTATAAAACAACGTCAGCAAACCCTTTTAGTAACTATGAACACAATTATGCACTACCAGTATGATTATTTTTTAACAGGTGATGAGCGCAAGTTAAAACCAATGATTTTAAAAGATATTGCAGATAAGATTAATATGGATATTTCTACGGTTTCTAGAGTAGCCAATAGTAAATATGTAGCTACACCATATGGAACAAAGTTAATTAAAGAGTTCTTTTCTGAATCTATGAAAAATGATCAAGGTGAAGATGTATCTACTAGAGAAATTAAAAAAATATTAGAAACTGTAATCGCAGAAGAAAATAAAAAGAAACCTTTAACAGACGAAAAACTAGCGGGTATATTAAAAGAAAAAGGATACCCAATTGCTAGAAGAACTGTTGCTAAATATAGAGAACAATTAGACTTGCCTGTTGCTAGGCTAAGAAAAGAAATCTAGTGGAAAAATTGGTACTAAACCATAAAGTGTGTAAGTAAAGTTATTCTGAAATTTTTCTAGGTCAATATTCCTATTGCCCAATGAGGAAAAATTTCGGAGATAACTTTACGATTAAATAATC
>Ga0209555_10003262_pt1 | contig 10951 bp, 9 predicted proteins | sample SaaInl85LU_5_DNA_FD_184643 | JGI IMG/M metagenome (GOLD analysis project Ga0209555, IMG submission 184643) | Marine microbial communities from expanding oxygen minimum zones in the Saanich Inlet - ESP_85LU_5_DNA (SPAdes) (version 2) | ecosystem: Environmental > Aquatic > Marine > Intertidal zone... | reverse complement strand
TGCTTTCAAATTGTTTCGTTATTGATTTTATAGCATTTCTAACCTTAAAATTATAAATGGCAATCGTTTCTTCTTCGTTACATATTCCTTTACAAGTATTTAAAAAGTGTACATCACAATTTTTGGCATTTTCAAATAAATGGCAATATTTTGGGCATAAGTCAAATTCGATACACAAGTTACTTATAAATTGTCTACATTCAGATAGGTTGGCAAACTGAATTAATTCATTTTTGACAAGTTTGGATCTATTGAAAGCAATGTGAATAATCCCCTTTTGATCTTCGTAAGTAAATAGGCTAGTTGCCTCTCTATTGTTTTTTTGAGCAGTGTTGTATTTTGGAAAACGATGTTTTATTTCAGAAGATTCTAATAAAAGTGCTAATAATTCACTACCTGTTTCTGTATTGCTGATGTCTGCAGTTTCCATACACATCTCGCGCTCCTTTTTTTTCTTATCATAAAAGTGGCTGATTACGCGTTGTTTTATATTGTTAGCTTTACCAACATAAATAATTTTCTTCTGATTGTTTTTAAAATAATACACACCAGCTTTTTCTGGTAGTTCGTCTACAATTTTTTTATCTAAAAGAGGGGGGAGTGTAGCTTGCCTAGATTTTGCATTTAAGAAAGAATTGATTACAAATGTTTCATCTCTATCTATTAATCTTCTAAAAAGTTCCACAGTAGCCTCAGCATCTCCTTTTGCTCGATGTCTTCCGTTTATGGGTATTTGTTCTAAAGCACAAATATTCCCTAGACTATACGAACGTAGATTGGGCATAATTTTTCTAGACAAACGTACTGTACATATTTTTTTTCTTATAAAATCAAGTCCAATATTTTTGAACTCGTCTTTGACAATGTTGTAATCAAAATTTACATTATGTGCTACAAAAATACAGTCTTTAGTAATGTTAGCTACTTTATTAGCAATAGTTGCAAATAAAGGAGCATTTCTAGTCATGGCATTGGTAATACCAGTTAAGTTGGTAATAAAAGTAGAAATTTGTTGCTGAGGATTTACTAGTGAAGTAAACTCGTTTACAATCTGTTTTCCATCAAAAATAATTATAGAAATTTCGGTTATTTTTTGCCGTCGATAACCTTTTCCTGTAGTTTCTATGTCTACTACAGCATACAATTAATTGATTCGTTGTTTTAAGTTAGCAATGGTGTTAGTTGGGTTTTCAGCAGAAAACACAAAACTTCCTGCGACCAAAACATTCGCCCCAACTTCAATCAGTTGATTTGCATTTTTATCAGAAACTCCTCCATCAATTTCTATAAGGCAGTCACTTTTAGCAAACTTAATTAAGTTTTTAAGTTGTGCCACTTTTTTGTAGGTATTTTCTATGAAATTTTGTCCTCCAAAACCAGGGTTTACACTCATGATACACACAACATCCAATTCTGTAATAATATCTTCTAAAACTGCAATTGGTGTATGTGGATTTAGAGCTACTCCAGCTTTCATTCCAGCAGCTTTTATGGCCTGAATGGTTCTATGCAAGTGAGTACAAGTTTCGTAATGTACTGTTAAAATATCTGCACCTAGATTTGCAAATGTAGTAATGTATTGATCTGGATTTACAATCATTAAATGCACATCAATAGTTTTTTTTGCATGTTTCTTAATGGCTTTTAAAACAGGCATTCCAAAAGAAATGTTAGGCACAAAAACGCCATCCATAATATCTATATGAAACCAATCTGCATCACTATTGTTAAGCATTTCTACATCTTTTTGAAGATTGGCAAAATCTGCTGCTAAAACCGATGGTGCAATTAAATTACTCATTGTTTAGGTTTAATTTTCTTCTGCAAAGATAATTATTTCATCCTGTAATTTAACTAGTGTTTTCCTATTCTTTCAAAAACCTATTAATCAATAAATTTTAGTATTTTCGAAGTGAAAAAAAATCAACTTAGTGCGTTTTTTAGTTCTCTTTTTTGTTGTATTGCTTTTGCAGTCTTGTAGCTATTTTTCTTCGTCAAATAAAGAAGATAAGGTATTGCTAGATGCTAATATTGATTTTTCAGATGTAGATCGTTATCCAACTTTTGAAAATTGCACAGAATTTATTGAAAAAACAGAAAAAGAATTCTGTTTTAGAGAAACCATTTACCAACAAGTCGGACAAGCTTTAGATAAGTTTCAATTGAAAAGTAATGATTCTATAAACAAGACTATTGTAGTAAAACTCAAGATAGATTCTAAAGGGGTTTTTAGTATTCATTCTATGATTTCTTCACCTAATCTGAAAGTGATGTTTCCTCAATTTGATAGTATCATTTATAAGAGTATAGAAACGTTACCTAAAGTTTTTCCTGCAATAAAAAGAGGTATACCAGTTACCACCCTCTATGAATTGCCGATCCACTTGAAAAAATTGTATTAGAGGACTATTGGCGTCTCTCAAATCTATTGTTCTTACCTTCTTATATTTTTATATACTTAAAGACTTAATTTGTAAACCATGTCTTCAAAAAGATAAAAAATAAAGAAGAAAGCTTGAATAAACTTTTAGTACAAAGGTATTAGTGATAAAAGAATTTAATTTAGCATTTGCCAAAGCTTATCTTTCAATTCTTGTAAACCAACCTGGGCAACTGAAGAAATGAATAGTGCATCAACTCCTTTTGGCAACTCTGCTTTAATTTCTCTTTTTAGCTCATCATCTAACATATCTGTTTTAGAAATGGCAAGCAAATGCTGTTTATCTAATAATTCAGGATTGTGCTGTTGTAATTCGTTTAAAAGAACTTGATATTCTTTATTAATATCATCACTATCAGCAGGTATTAAAAAGAGGAGGGTAGAATTTCTTTCTATGTGACGTAAAAAACGATGCCCTAATCCTTTTCCTTCAGCAGCACCTTCTATAATTCCAGGAATATCTGCAATTACAAAACTCTTGTAATCACGATATTTTACAATTCCTAAGTTCGGTTTTAAAGTAGTAAATGCATAGTCTGCAATTTTAGGTTTTGCAGCAGTTAATACAGAAAGTAAAGTTGATTTTCCAGCATTGGGAAAACCAACCAAACCAACATCAGCTAAAAGTTTAAGTTCAATACGAAACCAACCTTCTTTACCATCCATACCTGGTTGCGCATAACGTGGTGTTTGGTTTGTAGATGATTTAAAATGCCAGTTACCTAACCCCCCTTTACCTCCTTCTAAAAGGATGACTTCTTTTTTGTCTTCGGTAATTTCAAATAAAATAGCATCGGTATCTGCGTCTCTAATAATTGTACCTAAAGGAACATCAACAATAATGTCTTCACCATCTGCACCAGTGCTCCTGCTTTTGCTTCCTGCTCCACCTTGTGTAGCTCTAAAATGGCGTTTGAACTTTAAGTGAAACAATGTCCACATATTCTTGTCTCCCCGTAAAATAATGTGACCACCACGACCACCATCACCACCATCAGGACCTCCTTTGGTAATGTATTTTTCTCTGTGTAGATGAGCAGAACCTTGTCCGCCTTTTCCAGAAGAGGCATAAATTTTTATGTAGTCAACAAAGTTTCCTTCGGTCATTTTTTTTATGTTTTCAACATTAATATAGCCAGCAACTATATTTATTGTTTAGCTCTTAATTTCAAATGGTCTAACATTTCTACAAAAGTAGAAGCATCTTGGTTATTAATTTTTTGGTTACCCAAACAGCAAGTTAGCGATGATAAACTAAAGTTTGTCAAATACTGCTGAAATTCTTCTAGTGATTTCTTCGATTGAACCTACACCATTAACTCCACTATATTTTTCTTGTTTTTCATAAAACGTTTTAACGGGAGCTGTTTCCATATTATAGGTGTTAATTCTATTTTGAATTACTTCTGGGTTTGCGTCATCTGGTCTTCCACTTGTTTTTGCTCTCCCAGCCAAACGTACTTTTAATTCCTCTTCAGGAACCTCTAAGGCAATCATTTTACTAATTTGTTCTCCTTTTTCGTTTAAAAATTCATCTAAAGCTACTGCTTGAGATTCTGTTCTTGGAAAACCATCAAAAATAAAACCATTTGCTTCAGGATTTTTTTCAACTTCAGCTTTAAGCATGTCAATGGTTACAGCATCAGGAACTAGATCTCCTCCATCTATGTATTTTTTTGCAAGGATTCCAAGTTTAGTTTGGTTTTTTATGTTAAAACGAAACACATCTCCTGTAGAAATATGCACCAAGTTGTACATGCCTTTTAAGAATTCTGCTTGTGTTCCTTTTCCTGCACCTGGAGGGCCAAATAATACAATATTTTTCATTGTGGGTTTTTGTGTTAATTGATATACATCTTCGTAGTTTCTACCTAAATTATTATAATCTAAACCATAGCCAATAATAAAATTGTCTGGAATACTTTTTCCAATATAATCAATAGGTAATTCTTTTTTAAATACATCTGGTTTAAAAAATAAAGAAACTACTTTTAGTTGTTTTACGGGTTTGTTTCGAAAGATATTATAAATTTCTTGAAGTGTTGTTCCAGTATCTATAATATCCTCTAAAATGATAACAGTTCTGCCTGTTATCTCTTCATTAATACCTAACAGGTTTTTTACCTTGTTCGAAGAACTTGTTCCTTTGTAAGAGGAAAGTTTTACAAAAGATATTTCGCAATCTCCTTTATAGGCTCTAATAAAATCTGAAGCAAATAAAAAACAGCCATTTAAAATCCCGATAAATAAAGGAATTTCATCTTCAGGTAAGTCGGCTTTAACCTGGGCTGCTAAAAAATGCACGGTTGCATCTATTTCCCTTTTATTGATAAAAGGTTTAAAATACAAGTCGTTTAGTTTAATGATACTCATTATTTATGCCCAATTCTTTAGGTTTCTTTTGTCATTACGAGCAATAAAGTAATTTTTATTAATGATGCTTACTTCAGTCGACAGCTTTTGCGTAATGACATGTTATAATTGATGACTGTTTTCCTTATTTGAAAGTAAGTGGGCAAAAATAAGTAAATTTAGTTTATTAAAACCTTACAGTAAGTAATGAGATTTTACATTTAGTTATTTTTTGATTCTTAAAAAAAAACACCTCATAATTTAAAAAACCATGAGGTGTATTTTGGTAAAAGAGAAGTAATTATTTTTTCTTCTTTACTTTTTTAGTTGTATCAAACATTATTGGAGTTGCAACAAATAAAGAGGAATATGTACCTACAGCTACACCTATAATTAAGGCAAACATAAATCCTTTGATAGAGTCTCCTCCGAATAAGAAAATAGCCAGCATTACTAATAATGTTGTTAAAGAGGTATTAATAGTTCTTCCTAATGTAGAACTTAAAGCTTTATCTACTACCTCGCTATATTTCCATTTGGTGTGAATTCCATCAAATTCTCTAATTCTATCAAAAATTACCACGGTATCATTTAAAGAGTACCCAACTACAGTAAGAATTGCAGCAATAAAAGATTGTCCAATTTCCATATCAAAAGGCATGAATTTGTATAAAATTGAGAATACACCTAGTACAATTAAAACATCGTGGAAGACTGCAACAACAGCACCAATAGAGAACGATACTTTTCTAAAACGTAATAAAATATATAAGAAAACTACTAAAAGAGAACCGAAAACAGCATACAAAGCTGAGGTTTTAATGTCGTCTGCAATGGTTGGTTCTACTTTAACATAACTCATAACACCAGCACTCTCTTTTTCGAAGCCTGGTTTAAAGTTTTCGTAAGAAAGATCTCCTAAGTACAATTTTAAACCATTATACAATTCACTTTGTACTTGTTCGTCTACATCTTGTCCTTCCTCTTCAATTTTATAAACTGTTGTAATTTTTAATTGATTTGAAGCTCCATAAGTTTTTACTTCTGGTGCTGTACCAAAGGTTTCTTTTAAAGAAGAAGCTACTTTTGTGGCGCTCATGTCGTTATTAAAACGAACAACATAAGAACGACCTCCTTTAAAATCTACACCTTGTTTTAATCCAATAGAGAAAATAGAAGCTAAACCGGCAATAATAATTGCTCCAGAAATGATGTAAGCTATTTTTCTTTTCTTTAAAAATTCAATATTAATATTTTGGAACCAACCTTTAGAAATAGAAGTGTTAAATGTCAAGTTACTTCCTTTGTTTACACTACGATCAATCAATAAACGTGTAATAAATACAGCAGTAAACAAAGATGTTGCGATACCAATCATTAATGTTAAAGCAAAACCTTTAATTGGTCCGGTACCAAATGCATATAAAATAACACCTGTTAATAAAGTAGTAATGTTTGCATCAATAATCGCAGAAAGTGCTCCTTTTACAGAAAAACCTTCTTGAACGGCTTGTTTTAAGCCTTTTCCTTTTGCTAATCCTTCTTTAATTCTTTCAAAAATAATTACGTTAGCATCTACAGACATACCAATGGTTAAGATGATACCAGCAATACCAGGTAATGTTAGTACAGCATTAAAAGAAGCTAAAATTCCAAAAATGAATAAAATATTTACTACCAAAGCAACATCTGCATATAAACCAGCCTTACCATAGTATAAAATCATCCATAATAGCACTAAAATAATTGCTAAACCAAAAGAAAGGAAACTTGCATCAATGGCTTCTTGCCCTAAAGAAGGTCCAACAACTTCTGCTTGAATAATTCTTGCCGCTGCAGGTAATTTTCCTGCTTTTAAAATAGTAGCAATATCTTTTGCTTCTTCAATAGTCATACTGCCACCAGAAATAGAGGTTCTACCACCTGTAATTGTTTGGTTTACAGAAGGAGCTGTGTATACAATATCATCTAAGACCACAGCAACAAAACCACCAACATTATCTCCAGTCATTTTTGCCCATTTTTTAGTACCAATACTATTCATAGTCATACTAACTTCAGGCTTGTTCAACTGGTCAAAAACTTGTCCAGCATCTAAAATAACATCACCTTCAATAGTTGCTTTGTCATTTCTATTTCCTTTTATAGCGTATAAGCCAATAAATTCTGTTCCGTCATCAGCTTTATTTGCTTTATAATCCCATAAAAATTTCACATATCTAATTTCTTTTGGTAACAAAGCTCTAACTTCTTTTCTATTTAGTAAGCTATTTACAGTGGCTGTATCTGTTACTTTAGCTTGTGCGACTAGAGAACTCACTTGGTTTTGACTACGTGCAATATTTGGAGTCAAATATGTAAATAAACTTTTTTGAGTAACAGCAGTTGAATCTTTTGTTTCTCCTAATAGGTCATCAATATCATCATTATCTTCTTCTTTTGTGTCTTCTACTTCAGCTGTATTCTTTAATAATTCTGCAACTTTGCCCTCTGCGGTAAAGAAAAAGTTTTGAACCTCTGTATTGGTATGCACTTCCCAAAACTGTAATTCAGCCTTGCTGGTGATTAATTTTGTAACACGTTCTATGTCTTTAGCTCCAGGCAATTCAATTTGAATACGACCAGAATTACCAATACGTTGAATGTTTGGTTGTGTTACTCCAAACTTATCGATCCTACTTCTTAAAACTTCAAAAGCTGTTCCAATAGAACTATCAATCTCGTCTTGAAGTGTTTCTTTTACAGTGGTATTGTCTTCGTTAAAGGCAATCTTATCGCTTAAAGATTTTGTTCCAAAAATCGATGGGTCACTTAACTTAGTGCCTTCAGCAATTTTTTCGAATTCTTCAAAAAATAAATCTAAATAGTTAGCGTTGCTGTTTTTTTGTTTTTCGTCTGCTGCAGCTAAAGCATTGTTGAAAACTGGGTTTTTAGAATCGTTCGCTAAACTTTTTAAAACTTCTTTTACAGAAACTTGAAGAATGGCATTAATACCACCTTTTAAATCAAGGCCAAGATTCATCTCTTTCTCTCTTGCATCATCATAAGTGAATGCTGAGAAACCTAAGTCTAAAATATTTTTGGTTGATACGCTGTCTAAATATTTATTTTCGAGAACAGCTCTTTTTCTGGCATCCTCTGGAGCACTTTTCGAAGCATAAACTTTAGCTTCGTCTTCTACTTTATTTGCCAAAAAGGTGAATGATAGTTGGTATATACTTACTAAACCAAATAGGATAGCAAATAACCTGATAAGTCCTTTGTTTTGCATTTTTATTGTTTTGAGTCATTTTTATAAACTAAGCTATAGCCTAGGTCTAAAAAATGATGATTGTTTTTTAGTGAATTGTTTATGACGAGATTGGTTCTCGTAGATTTGATGGTAGTTTAAACTACAGTATGTTTTAAGCAACTGTATTTTTTGGTCCAGCTCTTACTTCAGGTTCTCTGTATGAAGATTTATCCTTTGCAAAAGGATTTTTTTTAGATGCCTTGTAGGCTATTGTAAAACGAAAGTTTACTTTTTCTATAGAATTTTGACTAAAAAAAGCATAGGTATTGTTTGTAGTAAATCTATTCGAATTGTATTTTGTGTTTAATACCGTTTTTTTATTAGAGTTTGAAAAATCTGTATTCTTTGCTAATTCATAAACAGCTATATTATAGGTATAAGACGTATTTTCTTTCTTGTTATTCTTTTTGTTTTTAGTTGAAAGATTTTGACTCTTTGAAGTAATTACTTCTTTTATGTTTTTAACATCAAGAGTACTATAGTATGCTATTTTTAAGGTACCATTTTTATTCTCTTGAATTAAAATATTAGAAACACCAATACGCAATAGTTTTTTTTCTATGTCTGCAATGGTATTTTCAACATCGTCTTTGTTGATCTTTGTGTCGACAAACTCTAAAACAATTTCTTGATTAGGAACAACGACTTGTTTTTGGAGTGCTCCAAAAGTAATACATGCGATTAAAAAAAATGTACTTACGCACCATTTGATATTCATACTGCCAAATATATAAAAAAAGATTGCCTTTTACAGATGTAAAAGGCAATCTTAATATAAAGTGATAATTTTTTTATAAATCTAATAAACCATTGGTTTTAGAAACACCAGCAGCAGAAGTTGCTAAGTGTTCTTTTTCTGCATCATTTAAATTAACTTCTACAATTTCTTCGATACCATTTTTACCTAATTTAACAGGAACTCCAATGCATAAATCAGATAAGCCAAACTCTCCATTTAATAAGGCTGAACAAGGGAAACTCTTTTTTGTATCACAAGCAATAGCCTGAACCATTGCAGAAACGGCTGCACCTGGAGCATACCAAGCAGAAGTGCCTAATAATTTTGTTAGTGTAGCACCACCAACTTTAGTATCTTCTTTTACTTGGTTTAATCTTTCTTCAGAAACAAATTCTGATACAGGAACTGAGTTACGTGAAGCTAAACGGGTCAAAGGAACCATTCCTACATCAGAGTGTCCACCAATTACCATTCCATCAATATCAGAAATTGGAGCCTCTAAAGCTTCAGCCAAACGATATTTAAAACGAGCAGAGTCTAAAGCCCCACCCATTCCAATAATTTTATTTTTTGGTAAGTCAGTAGATTTGTGAACCAAGTACGTCATCGTGTCCATTGGGTTAGAAACCACTATAATGATGGTCTCCGGAGAGTTTTCTATTAAGTTTGTAGCAACTGTTTTTACGATTCCAGCATTGATGCCAATCAATTCTTCGCGAGTCATTCCCGGTTTTCTAGGAATACCAGAGGTAATAACACATACATCAGAACCTGCAGTTTTAGCGTAATCATTTGTGCTTCCTGTAATTTTTGTATCAAAGTTGTTTAAAGAAGCTGTTTGCATTAAATCCATTGCTTTACCTTCTGCATAGCCTTCTTTAATGTCTAATAAAACCACTTCACTAGCAAAATCTTTAATTGCTATGTACTCTGCACAACTCGCACCAACTGCACCTGCACCAACTACTGTAACTTTCATATTTTTTATTTTAATTTAGTATTCAATATTACAGCAACAAAAATACAGTATTGTTATTTTAATAAGACGTAAAACACTTATAAAAATGATAATATGTTTATCTTTTAACGTTTTTAATTTGATTTGTTAAATAAAAAAAGCGTTCAGAAAAGGATGTTTTTATTTTGCCTAAAGTTAAAAGCGACACTTGCGTAAATAGAATTGTGTTCTTGTATCCTATGGCTATTAAATATTTTAAGAATACACAATTAATAGGAGCGCCAAGAGAAGTCATAAAACTATTGACATCATTTTTTAAACTTGGTAAATCTTTTGGTGCATTTGGTTGAGGGTATCCAAGTGCTATTCTGGTTGAAGGTTTAGTGTATTGAAATTCAAGGTCTCCATTTACTGCTTATTTAGAGCTTCCTGCAGAATACCTTAAACCATCAAAGAAATTGATTAATCTTAAGTCTACAGATTTTAAGATTTGTCCTACATGACTTTTAATTTCTATAGCAATACTTTGCTAATCTCTACCAGGTAAATATTGTAGAATGTTATGTTTTATTTCAATACCGAATATATTGGTTGTAAAACGATTACTACCAATCTCTGACATGTATCTTAAAGGAAGATCAGTTTTAAATGGTAAACCTACCAACTTGAAGTATTACCCCTGGTACTTCGTCTATGTTAATGTCTTTGTTGCTCTCATCTAAAGCTCCAAATTCAAATTCAGCTGTTGGTTTATCAATAGGAGTATCTACGCTAGTCGATACAAGTAAGACTTCATCGCTTTTACCACAAGAAGCTGTTGGTAATTGTGTTGTGCTTGTTTTATTTGCTATGCTAATATTATTCTAATTGTTCGTGTTGAATGTGATTTTTTTTATAAGAGGTACAGTTGCTAATGCAGTATTAAAAGTAATGTAGAAACCTAATTTTTTCTGAGTTGTAGTAGTTTTATAGCATCCATTATTTAGATTGTAAAATGTACTCTGAAAGTCTAGTTGTAAATAGGATTTGAGCAAGGTTATAGCATCTTTACCTTAAACTAGAATTTTTCTAAATCTTGCTTTTGTACATAATGAAAGTATATTAATAGCAAAGAGGAATAAAATATTTTTTTCATTTTTGATTTATCATTTTTGTATTGCTTTAGAAAAA
>Ga0209555_10003261_pt1 | contig 10952 bp, 11 predicted proteins | sample SaaInl85LU_5_DNA_FD_184643 | JGI IMG/M metagenome (GOLD analysis project Ga0209555, IMG submission 184643) | Marine microbial communities from expanding oxygen minimum zones in the Saanich Inlet - ESP_85LU_5_DNA (SPAdes) (version 2) | ecosystem: Environmental > Aquatic > Marine > Intertidal... | reverse complement strand
TCAACTGTCTCATCAACCGTCTCGTCGACTGTCTCATCAACCGTCTCATCAACTGTCTCATCAACTGTCTCATCAACCGTCTCGTCAACCGTCTCATCAACCGTCTCGTCGACCGTCTCATCAACCGTCTCGTCGACCGTCTCGTCGACCGTCTCATCAACCGTCTCGTCTACGATCTCGTCAACTGTCTCATCAACCGTCTCATCAACCGTCTCGTCGACCGTCTCGTCGATTACTCCATCAATAAGTGTGTCTACGCCTGTGTTGGTGTCTACGCCTGTGCCTGTGCCTGTGCCTGTGTTTGCGTCTGCGACGTAGTCATTAACCCAATTATTGTCTTGGTCTTTGACGAAGTTGACCGTTGAACCAGTGGTACCTTTGGTTACGGTGCCATCCGCGTTCGCAGTCCACCCATATTGGTCTATTAGAAGTTGCTCTACGGGTGTGTACTCGACTTCTGCATCAACGGTCTCATCAACGGTCTCATCAACGGTCTCATCAACGGTCTCATCAACGGTCTCATCAACGGTCTCATCAACGGTCTCATCAACGGTCTCATCAACGGTCTCATCAACAACTACTTCGGTGTCTTCTGCAGTTACAGCTAGTTCGTCTTTACTTGTTGGTATTTTGTCGTTTGAAATTTCAATGTTCATTTCTCCTAAAGAAGAAGGATCAAATACTACTAGGTTACTTTGATTCCCCGCAGTGCCACCACCAACGTCAGCAACTCCATAAACACCCGTAAACCCTGCCTCTTGCAAAAGACTTCCTAAGTTTTGTGTGTCCCCATCCTGCTCACTCTCTAAGGAAAGACCTTGCTCATCTTTAGCAAAAGGATTTTTAATATTCTCTGAAAGTACATTCACTTTTTGGAAAACATCAGTTGGGTTCGTGGTGTCAATAGTTCTTGTTACAGTTCTATCCTCGACACTTTCCTCTGCAAAAGCAGGCTTCCGAACGTATTGTACCGTTATAGTGTCTCCTGCCTGTGACACACTTATGTTATTTCCTAATGAATCAACCTTGTTTTCAATCGCAGAAATCAGGCCCTGTGTCTGTTCCGCAGTCAACGCTACCGCATCTTTTGCGTTCAGCATGTTAGAAATATCTACTTCCGCGCTCATCAAGCTACCTGTTCCACCCACAAAGTCCGATGGATATTTGGTGTCGTCAGAGAAATAAGCTCCAGGGCCGTAAGCCCCCATGTTCGCGCTGTATGAGTCACCAGCCAAAGCGTCGAATGAAGTAAAACCATCGCCTTTTGTAGCGTGGTAAACCGTAAGTATATTCGAGGCAGTCGTCGCACCAAGAAGCGTTTCAGAAGCAGCTGCTGCAGCTGCTTGTTCCTCTGCTAGCCTTCTAGATTCGGCCAATAGCTCTTCCATCGCCGTGGATTCGTCACGTTGTCCAAGGAAGTTACCGAGCGCATCTGCATCATAATCGAGCTCAGCATCCATGAGTGCTTGTAAAGCCTCATCTTCATTAAACACGTTAGAGTCTGCGAAGAGCCTAGCAAGCTCGAGTTGTTCCACTTCGTCGAACTGCCCCGCAAACTGCGCTAAATCGTCGTCAGAACCTGTATAACCTTCAGATTCAAACACTTCACGGACTTCGTCGCCCGTGACACTCATACTGTCAAACTGTGCTACTAGGTACTCGTTGGCAGCGTTTTTGTCTTCGACACGGCCCACCCGCTCAAATATCTCTTCAGGTGTTAGGTCTAGTCCTTGCGCTTCTGCCGCTGCACGGACTTCCACTTCACTCAAATAGCGAGAGCCAACGTACGTATTAACGTATGTAATTACGTCTTCCCCAGCACTGTTGAGTGTCAGGTTTAGGAGCTCTTCTTCTGTCGTGGCGAAGCCGGGAAACTTGGCGAGCTGATTGAGAACTTGTCCAGTGCTGTTGTAGCTGTCGTCGACGGTGCTTAGCAGGTTATTGCGCATGTCTTCATACGCAACGCCTTCTGCAAACTCGGTGCCTTCTACAACGCTATCTAGGTAATCAGTCAAAGCCGTTACGGCTTCCGCAGTGCTCATACCACCAGTACCGTCGGGACCTCCAGACTTCGCGTCGTTAATGATCTTACTCGCACGGGGGTCTGTACGAATAAGGAGGTCTGTCAATGTAGAGCCAGTATAAATACCCCCTGCAGTGCCTGCACCAGCGACAGCGCCTAGCGCAGCGTTTTGTACGACAGTACCAAGCACATCTCGGTCAGGATCAACCTGCGTGAGAATAGTCTCGACAAATAGGGTTGGGAGCCCTTCTTCTATGGCCTCCTGCACACCCTCGTTCCAAGTAACCTGTGCGCCAGTGCTAACTTTATCTGCCAGCCAGTCAAACGCTTCTGCAGTAGTCCCTGTTGAGTCTCTACCCAAAATGGATTTTTCAAAATCGTTACCGCCAATGCCGAAGCTAGCCATTGTAATTACAGCACTAATCATACCGGCACTTTGGGCTAGTTCCATGGCTGCGCTTTCGGCTTCTTCTTGCGACATACCCGCAGCGAGATAAGTAGCGAGGCCTTCGGCGTACGCACTGTCTGCTGCACCGCCGAAAGATTCGGCGAGGTCTAAACTAGAAGATGTGCCGATACCTACTTTTAGTGCCGCACGGTTGGATAGTTCTTGACCCATAGCACGGAAGATTTCTTTAGCCCCGACCATGGTGCCCTTAGAAGCTAGGAGCCATGGCAGTTCTTGGATGATCTCTTTGCCGATAATCTCTACTACAAACTGCTCCGGTGCTTCTTGGAACGCGCCCCAGATGCTACCCAGCTTTTCCCATCCTTCGCCCTCAGCGAGTTTAGCGTTTACGCGCTCGTACGCCTCCGTCCACTCGTCTGTTTGTAAGTCTAGACCAAACTGAACAACATCATCAGCAAACTGCCCTACCGGGTTGGAGTTTGGGTCAAACCCGAGTGTAATATCCACGAACGCCGTCATAGTCCCGGTTAATTCTGCCAGTGCTGAAACCGCTGCACCTGTATAATCCCACACTTTATCAGGAGTGGTTTCCGCTGCGTACTCTCCCATTTTATTAATAAAATCAACAACATCTTGGCCGACCTGTGTAGCGAGGGCAGCTTGCCCCGCCTCGTCTAAACCCGCACTGATCTGCGCCCATGTTCCGGGGTCGGATTCTTTGAGTTCGGGCATAGTGAACATAGTGATTTCGAGTTCAAGTGCGTCTGTAAGCCGCTCTCCGGTTATCGCGTTTACAGTAACAACTCTCGACCCGCCGAACGCTGCCTCTGCCCCTGTCTCATCCTCTACATAAATACGTTTAACCAAAGTTCCGAAGCGAGGACTCCAATACGCAGTCTCAAAAGTTACCTTGCCCCACTCTAGAAGTCCATCATCTTGCCGAACCTTGAGAACCGCGGTACCATTAGCGATTTCTTCGTCCGTGACGTTTTCTCGGGAGGCGTTGAGCGCATCGCTTTGCGCTCCGCCACTATCTAGATCACCGAAGGCTTTTTCTAGTGCATCTATGTCAGCCTGAATCAGCGACTCGCCTACGATGAAATCTGTTACCCCCGCACTCTCGAGCAGGTCTGCGGTAGCTTCGGTGATGACGAGGTCGGTACCCGCCTCAAACGCACTCTTTATAGAATTAACCGCTCCGAGGGTGAGCACTGGCAACCCAACAGCACTAGCCGCAAAATCGTCTGCTATATCAGCAAACCCAGTATTTCGTAGCGCAGTAATGTCTCCTCCGGCGCGCGCTTCCACCAAATCAACGAGTACTTGACGCTGTACGTCATTTAGTTGTGTTACATTCACCCCGAGATAGTCGGCAGCGTTATTGACCACGCTTTGGAACCGCGCATTGTATTCTTCGTCATACGCGGCGTCATTAGTAGGTAGCCCTGCCTCTTTACCTTCGGTCAGCCAGTGGTAGTAGGCGTCATCGTCGGCTTCTAGCCCTGCGATGCGGCGGTATGCGTCTTCGTCGAAGTTAGGGTCCATAAACTTAACAAAGGACTGATCCAACTCGTCGTACAGCGGTTGAAGTTCTTCATTCGCGAGTTCGACCTTAGTAGTAAGGTCTTCTACAAACACGCTATACTTTTCGTTCTCTGCTTCGTACGCAGCTTCGAGTCCGGGTAGGCTCTCCTCGATACTCTTCATCTCTGCGATAACGTCGTCATACGTCTCGTTAAACGGTACTGATACTGCGTTATAAGCAGTTACAGCTTCCTCCAATGCCTTAGCGTTTTCTTCCGACTCGTTGGCTTGGAAGTTCTGTAGGGCGCGCTCATACGCGGTCTCTAGTTCAGTTAACTCTTCACCTGTTGCGGTGAGCCCAGACGCGAGAGTCTTATACCGTGCAACGGCGCTGTCGTGAGCCTCTACTTTTTCCTCTAGGGTACGTGCCTGTTCTTCAACCCGCTGGTAGTCTCCAGTGAGTTTGTCCATTGTCTCAGTGACCGCAACACCTGCAGCTGTGGTGTTAAACCACTCTTTAAACTCAGTGTTAGCGTAGTTATTCAAGCTACTTGCTAGCGCCGCGTCAATATCCCCACCACCAAATGCAGCAGAAGCTGTACGCTGTACAGCGGAAGTAATCGCCGCGACCTGCCCATCGGAATAACCCGTTGCGCCTCCAACAAAGTCTTTTACCGCGTTGGTGACTGTTTCCGCGCTCAGTGCAGCGTTTAGGATAGTCTCTGGCGTAATGTCCTGCCCAGACAACGCGCGGGAGAGAGTGCTCGTGATTACGTTTTTAGCGACATCTGGCAGTTCAGCAAACGCTCCATTGGTTTGCTCGTCGATGTACCCATTCAACGCGGGCATAGCCGCACTGATGCCACCAGTGACAAAGGCTTGCACGGGGTCCTGCCCATACACAATAGCACGTGCTGCCGAGCCGGAACCTGTACCGATAATAGTCGCTGCCATGGCGTTGCCAGTGGCATCCAGCGCGAAGTCCCCTGCGACCTCACCAACTACATCCCCGACACCCTGCGCTACATAAGAGACAGCGGCGGCTTTTAGTGCATCCCCAAGGTCTCCGCCTTCAGCTAACGTGCCCGCCCCGCTTATCAACGGAACCACCCACGGTGGCGCCCCTAGCGCCATAGCTCCAATTTTTAGTACCGCTTGCCCTATATCAGACTCTAATACGTCTACTACAAGGTCTCCGACGGGCTTTACGATCTCTTCGTATACCCAATCAGCCGCACCACTTTCATGTGCGAGTATGGCGGCGCCACCACCAATGATGACAGCAGTACCGATCGCGGCCCCCGCCCCTACGACAGCTACACCTGTGCCAATTCCAACAGCGGCGGCTATTAATACGGGCATCTACAACCTCCAGAACTCTTCTAGAGAGTCTTTTCCAATTTTGATAAACGCACGGTAGCCACCGGTATTTAACTGTACCACATCTACTTCTGTGTCAGTATCCTTTGTTTTGTTATACCAAAACTGAAACGCTGACAAATACTCTTCTGCGTTGAAATCTGTGCGGTAAAGTTCGACTTTTTTCTTCTGTAGATAGGCTAAGTACTTTAGTCCGTTACGTACAAAATTCTGTGCCGTGTCGAGATTAAGCGCTCGTCCCTCCATCACGTGCTTGTATTTGCCTTTACCACGGTGCCCTATAAACACCGTATTGCCCATCTGCACTTGGTCAGTGTTGGGTAATGACAACTCCCCCGCAAGCGCGGTGATAACTTTCGCCACGGGTTGATCCGTGTTATTCAATTCCGCCGCAGCGGTCATAATGATCTCAGGAGCCGGTAGGGGCGTCTGTTTGCTATCGACAACGGTAACCATCACGCAGCCTCCATAACTTCTTCTATTGTATGAACGTTCTTTGTTTTGTGTTGGTTAACGTAGTCTCGGACCGTACCGATTGTGAACTTGTCCACGTTGTTGAACTCCAGATCGCTCGGTATGCCATAGGCGTCAGTCAAAACCGCGATAACCATAATCATATCTAGGCTGTCTATACCGAGGTCTACTGGTTCTTCGTCGTAGCTCGTTGCGTCTTTAGCGTTATCTCCACGAGCCACAGCGGCCCTCGCTGCCGCGTTAAATACATCTAAAAAGTCCATGGTCTCTCCCCCTACAAGTTGCTGACAAACGATACGGCTACGATAGCTGACGGGACTCCCGGATGTAGAGCTGTCGCCGCTTCCGTATGCAAACTCAGGGCAGTGTCAGCGGTAGCCCAGTACATCTCTATATACTGCCCCGCGGTGAGGTCGATGGAGAAGTTCCAATATACCGCTTTATCTCCGTTACCTTTAACCGTCTGTTTCTGTGCGCCATACGACACATCAGTACCGTCTTTGTTAATCCAAGTCCAAACCGTAACGTTTGACGAGTTCGTATGCTGAGTTTGCAGTGTTACTTGGAAGTTATATATTCCGTCCGCTGACGCAGTAATCCTAGTGTCATCCGCGCCTCCAATCGAAACACCATTGCCGATGTAGGTGTTCTCAAACTCTACGGGGTACCCCGTACTGGTAGCAACTGCTGCTTGGTCTACAGTGCTATAGAATAAGCCACGCGGCATATACAGAAACTTACCACCGTCGTCAGTGCTTAGTAGCGCACCGATAGTAGATGTGAGCCGGTTGAAGAACAGTCGAAAGACGTTGTCCTTCTGGTCCATATACGGGCGGTTGTATTCCGATGTGGGTAGTGGGAGTGCTGGAGGCTCTGGGCGGTCTATCTGGTTGGCCATTACCGCCTCCCGTCAGGGCGGATGTCTATCCTCGGCACACCCAACTGCCACTGTACTCCTAGTGCGTTGGACTCGATTTTTACCGCCAACTGCCGCCCGCGCACGCGCGTGTTTATCTGCCCGGTGTACTGCTCGATAGGCAAAGTGGCCGTGCGGGTCACCGCTGCGCTATTTACGCCACCTTCAGACAGCGGGCTATTGTACCCAGCGCCAGAGTTAGCCAGTGGCAGGAGTGTCATAGTCGCCGCAGGAGACTCAGCTGTGGACCCGGTAAAGGTCATGTCAGGCAGCACGCGCCAGATAAACGAGAACCTGTCGCCACTCTCGATGTCAAACTGTGCCGAGGCAACATACGCAGATATAGCTTGAGCGGTGGCGGTCTCTTTATCATCGACACCGTATTCATGGTACACAAGGTTATTGTTGTAGGTAGCGCCGATTGGGTTGGCCTTGAGGTCAGAATCTAGCCATGCAGTGCGCCCCATAGTGCCATAGTACCAGATATTCTGCACATAGTTATACACAACATACCGGTCGATTTCAGTTGAACCGGCGGAACAGTAGAACCACCATACTTCGTTATACTGCTCGTTGGTGCCTGCGTGCACCTGCTGATATTGTTCTTCATTGAAGTCGTCGAACACATACCGCTTTACCGCGCATGGGAGTGGCTGTACGCGACCGTCGTATGTATAAAACTTACCAAGTCCCATCCAGAACGAGATACCCGCTGCGTACGCTACCGCGTTTTGTGACGCGATTGAGATGTTGTGCCCCATAAGTTGGGAACTCCAAACCCCGCTACCCGCCCCGACATACTGCATGGAGTACAAAGCGGCATCCGTCCAAACTAGAACTTCCTGCCGGGACTGAATCGCCGTGATGATCTCACTACCGTGGGAAAACCGAATACTCCCTGCTTGGTTTGTCGCCGCAGGTGTCCAATTCGTAATATCTTCTTGGTCTGACCAACGCACCAGTAAAGGGTCTTGGTCGGTACTACCAAGCTCATTAGCCCCAAAGCAAAATACAAACCGGCTTGTATCGGATACAAGTACGTAATTCTGTACTGTGGGCACATTGGACGCGCCGGACAGCGAAGATGCTAACACCCCTCGGGTACTAACATCATTAGTGGCGTCCCAATAGTAAAGCGCGCCCCCACGAGGTCCAAACACAAGGTCTTCGCCAAAGTTTGCTTGGCTCCACAGACGTAACGCTTCTAAGTTTGTCGAGGCGTAAGACCCGAAGCCCCAAGCGCCTGCGCCCCAAGTGCCTGCGCCCCATCCAGTGACGGGCACGGAAAACGCAGGGCCTGTGTTGATCTGATAGGCTGCGGTCACCGACCCCCCGCCGGTAGCATCAGAAGTGGCGTTTGTATCCGCGGTTACTGCATAGGTTGTGGTTGACAGCACAGTAATCTGGTACTCGCCGTCGAGGGTTATGCCACCTACGGCGGTAGCGCCACTAAACGTAACGAAGTCTCCATCTTCAAACCCACCTGCTGCGTCAGTTACTACAACAATGGGCGAGCCTAGCGTCGTCTCAAACGGATCAGTCAGCGATTCAGTTGCACGGATAGGGGTGATGTCGTAGTATCCACCCCCGCGCTCAATATAATATTTGAGGTTAGTGCCGACGCTTATCAGAATATCACCATCTAAGGTAATCCAGTTAAACAACGCGCGGCATATGCCTAAATAACTAGCCGTTGATAGCCGCTCCCAGCCCCCAATCTTCTCAGGATATCCATTACGAAAACGAATTTTATCGCCTTCATACCACCCACCCTCTGCGCTGTACGCGGTGAGCTCACGGTTAATACCCGGTTTAAATTTTAGTTGCTGAATTGGCATAATAAATCCTACATAGTGGCGCCAAAGATAGGCACTGAAGTTACTTGGATTTTAACACTCTGCTTTAGTGTAAGCGTTGCACCACAATCTGCGCACGTATCCGCCGCAAGCTCGCTTTCGTCCAAGTCATACCCACAGTTTTGGCACACAACCTCAACGGTATGTGCGCTGCGGATGATACCAGTATCTAGTGTTTCGGCGTCGAACGTCTGTTTCATACCTTACCTCATTAACTCAAAATGTGGACCGTCGATGAACGGACGGCGCCCTTGGGAGCGGCGCAAGTCAATATACTCGTTCATAGCGTCTTCCATTGTACCGTCCCACTTACGGATGTCGTCAATGTGCCAAGCAGCGCCCCAGCGTACTTTGCAGCCTACCATGTTTGCGCCTTCTTTCATAGCATCGGCGAGATCGTCGTAGAGATTCAGTTCCCATGATCCGCGGCCCGAAATATAAGCCATGAGGTCAACAGCAAGCCCATCAAGGTGCTTGGATTTCATTGTCTGAGATGCACCCTTAGCCACTAGCTCTTTCTGCATCTCAATCGTGCGAAGCCCTTGAATGACCCCAAAATCGGTTTTGGTCGCCGTGATTGCATGTTTAACCACTCCAACCAACCTCTCATCGACGCCCTCCATGCGATCCAAACTGCGCTGTGATAATTTGTAAGTCATTTCGTCAGTCCCTGTTTCTTTTCGTAACTCCTGAGTCCGCCCAGCCCGAGCATCCCCATCATCACGGTCATCAAGCTGCCCATGTCAAACGTAGGCAGCTCCGGTATGGCGACACCAGCTACAGTGACGCCGAAAACTATAAATGGTTGCAGCACAAAATGATATGCAAACGCAGCACCGCAAACCCATCCGATAAACGGGCGCCAACCACCCTTAAATACCGAGCCGCTAGCCGCTTCAGATTTATTGACCTCGATCTGCGCCAGCATGGCTTGCTGCGCGTGCTTGTCGGCCATCGTGCTTAACTCATGCGCCAGCCGTGCAGCCTGATCCTTGTCTTGGATAAATTTGCCTGCCAGCTCAGTGGCTGGCGCTATTAGATCGCTAAGAAAGCTCATTTGTCATACCTTTCCTCATGTACGATCTTGGTGGGCGTTACAGTGGTCTTACTTTCCTTACCCATCCAGATGCCAAAGCATCCTGTCAATGCCCCCATACACACCGATACTAAGCCGCTCTGCGCTACACTGGGGTCATCTAGCCCCATGAACCAATGCACCGCCTGATACGTCAACACAGTGACCGCCAGCATCATCAAACGCGGCAGAACTTTCCAGTTATCTAATATTGTGTGCGCCATGTAACTTCCTACCCTTCTGCAAAAGTAAAAGAACTTCTCTGAACTCCCGACCGGATCGCGCGGCCAAGCCCTCAATGATTAGCTCAATGTTCTGATCGAACAGCCGTATGATCTCTGCGTCCTTCATCTACCATTTACCTTGTTGCTTACCGATAAAGTAAAGCACCGCCGCCAACCCGGCGATACCAGCCACCACTATAACGCCGCCGACAACCCACATTATTATAGCCTCTTTAATCTCAGCCTTACGGTATTCAGTTTTCCTGCGCTGCTCTCGAACCCTGCGAAGAGTATCCTTGTATTCTTTTAACCCAGTAGGTCCGTATTGAAACTGAATAATTGTTTCAATTTCCTTACGCATAGCCTGTATACGCTTTTGCGCAGAGAAGGCCTCAATAGCAGCCTGTTCAGCCGAGCCAGTAAGCGACGCAAAGATGCCGGGATTCTTGGCCTTGTCAGCAGCGTAATTTACGTCACTAACCGCGCCAGCAAATTTGGATAACGCGCCTGAAGCGTCTCTACCCGCAGCCAGTAAAGTCTTTGCACTAGATACAGCAGAGGCTGCTATTGAAAGGGCTGAGATAGGATCAATCATGTCTCTACAAACCTCGCTGGGCAAACAAACAAATAGCTGACACGATAAACCCTATCGTACCATAAACCATTCTTTGCTGTACCGCAGTTGTAAAAACAGTATTGAAAGAGCTGGTTCCCGCCCTGCGTCCAAGCGTGGTTGAAAGAAACAAAGGCGAGGACACAGATCATCACCCCATCTTCGTTAGGACTGCAACTAAGAGCGCGATAATGGAGGCGGTTGCTGCAATCATTATGCTTTCCATGCGCTTCACTCGACCAAACAAATCCTTAAATTGGATTTTTACCTCAGTCTTGATAGCAATCACTTCTTTCTCAAGGCCGTCGATCCGTTCATGTGCGGATGATACTGTTCGTTTGTCCATGAACTACTCCTACGGCTTAGTCGGCCAGTCAGCCTCGCCCAAATCGGGCCAGTTAGCATGAGTTGTTATATCCCGCAATGCTTGGCGGTACGCTGTTTGTTCAGCAGTCATA
>Ga0209555_10003257_pt1 | contig 10962 bp, 16 predicted proteins | sample SaaInl85LU_5_DNA_FD_184643 | JGI IMG/M metagenome (GOLD analysis project Ga0209555, IMG submission 184643) | Marine microbial communities from expanding oxygen minimum zones in the Saanich Inlet - ESP_85LU_5_DNA (SPAdes) (version 2) | ecosystem: Environmental > Aquatic > Marine > Intertidal... | reverse complement strand
TAAAACCTCCAGTTGGTCTGTCTGTATGCAGACCGCCTCGTAGTTGATCTTTGGTTGTGGGCCAGTGGCGATGAAGTAGTCACGCGCTGTAAAGCACTCGTTCATTGTGGCAAATACTCCAAGGCCATGAATTTAAACTCGCCCTGTATGAACAGTGTCGCCACAAGAACCCACACGGTCATTTTTTCTTGCGCTTCTTCTTGGCAACGCCCTTGAGCTTGCCTGAGTTCTCCATCGCATAGAAGACCGACTCACCGCGCTTTTTTCCGTATGACTCGGTCATCGCTTTTTTGATCTTCTTGCCCTTCTTGGTCAGCGGCATAACGCACCTCTTCTGCTTTCCTGCCACACTTATCACACCGATGATGTGGACGCAGTATGGCTTTGAGTCCGCACTCTGTCTGATACATGCCCTGTGTGTAGCTGTACAGACAGGTCTTCATGTCAGCTCTTCTTGTCGCCTTTCGCCTGGTAGGCACTCGCGCCAAAGAAACTGGCAACCAAGGCAGATACGGCTATGAAGTACGTTCCTGCGATGTCAGTGATGAGGCTAGCCGCTTTGTCGAGTCCGACAAGGCTACATACAAAAATACCACTGGGATAAAGCAGAAGGCCAAACAACGCAAACCACGCCATCTTGCGGATCGAATCGCGCTGCGCGTCTTCATCTTCCATCTTACGGCGGCGATCCTCCAGTTCAATAAGAGCAAGCTCGTGCGGATCGATAACGCCATTCCCGTTCTCATCATACTTCTCCAGAATGTTTGTCATGCCTTCTTCCCTTTCGACTTTTTCTTGCCGCGAGCAACAGTCAGGTTTGACCACGCATTAGGGTACTTAACGCCTTTGCGCTTACTCATCGCCTTTGCACGGGCTTTCTGCGCCGCTGTGAGCTTTGCCATTAGCCCATTGCCTGAGCTAGACACATCCCTGCTTTCTTGCAGGATGCAGGATTCGGGCAGCGTGAACATGGCTGAAACTCTTTCTTAGCCATTTTCTTTGTGCCTTTCTTCATTGTTTTCTTGCCGTACATTGCCATGATTGACTCCTACCACTTAACCTTGTGTGACCAGTATTTTGCAGACAGCTTGCTTGTGGGCTTGCCCTGCGCGTTATGCCTGGCGTAGTAAGATTTACGCCGAGCCTTATCCTTGTCGGATTTGGGGTTCTTGCCAGCACCTGAAACGCCCTGCTGACCGAATCGGATGAGCTTGATTGTGTCGCCTTCTTTTGCCAGAACAGCATGCGACTTACGCGGATGGTTTGGCGTCCGCTTTGGCTTGTTGTACCCGGCGAATCTTTCACCTCGGTATTCGATAGCCATCAGTTACTTCCCTTTAAGACTAATAAGCCAAAGTAGAAGGGCCACGGCCCCGCCCACCACACCGAGAACAGCAATGCCAACAGCAGCATACAAAAATCCATTCTGTATGGCTTTTTTACGAGCCAGTGCTTTAGCTTCTGCACGTTTCTTCTCGTTGTCCCGCATCTGTTTGCGGTTGGCTACGAACTTTTGGTAGTCATCCCAAAGTCCTGCGCGTCCGTTGTAGATGAACATCTGCTTGATTTCAGCTTCTTTTTTGCGAATATCTTCTAAGGCAAAGAACGCATCCATGTCCCCATCCTTAGCTTTCTTTTCTATTTCGCTTTTGGCATCAGCCAGTTTGGTTAGCTGTGGTCCCATCTCACCAACAGATGAAACGTGACCAGCAAATTCTTTGATCGCGCCAATAGCCTCGTTCGCTATCTTGATCGCGGCTATAGCTTCAAAGATCATGGCTAGGTTACCTTCACCAAAATAGTAACTAGCATCGCAATAATACCGCCAGTGGCTGCAATCATCACGCCTTCGATGCGCTTGATACGCAGGATGGTTTCCTTCCAGCGTTCACCACACACTGCCTCATGGGTTGCCAATTGAGTTTCAATTGTATCTATGCGCTGATGCGCCGATGCCACTGTACGCTTATCCATCTCAATATCTGCCCTTCCAGACTCGAAACTTGTCGAACTCGCCGGACAGAATCTTGCGCTTAACAACCTCTGACCTTGCGTTAGTATCGTCCCAGTTAACGCCAGCCTCTTTGCACCATTCTGCGATCATGTGCAGCGGTATCGTACCAACCAGACGATGCTCGCCTGACTGACCAACACCTGCCTCGCGGAACATTTTCGCCTGGTGCATCTCTGGGTTAACGTCATGAGTTTTCTGCAAGACCACTTTGTTCTCGGCGTGGTCAAACATAATCTTCTCGCCGATCTTCATTCTGCCGTCTTCTTAGCGCGTGGCTTGCGCGTTGCCTTCGGCTTCTCTTCAACCTTTGGCTCTGGAACCAGCTCAAGTCTAGTCCCGTGTAATTCTGGAGTTGCACATTCAACAATGTCGCCACGGCGGTACTTTTTCCCAGCCATGAAGAATGTTGAAACAGTTACCTTGTACTTTGCCATTTTAATCTCCCTAAGCAGAAAGGGGCCGCAGCCCCTTCCTTATTTTACATCAATTAAGATGTGGTGTTGTCGAACACGCCACCAGAGCCTTTTTCGTTCTTACAGACCAAAGTGAGTTCTGTAACAACCTGACGGCGAGTTGAGTCGCCAGTCTTGCTCAACGCTACGTTCTTAGTTGGACGTAGTACACCAACGGCCCACATGTCGTCCTGCATGATGAATACGTCACGAGAACGGTTCTCACGCGATGGTACGAATGTCACTTCTCCCCAAGGAGTCAAGTAAACAGCCATGTAGTTTGACACTTTACCTGCGTCAGCAGAGATCTGTGAACGCTGGTTGTTGTTACCGTCAAATGCAAGTGCCTTGTTCATCTGGAACGCTGACAAGTAAACAGAGTTTGGCTTGCCGCCTTGCTCCCAGATTGACTGCATGACAGAGTCGAAACGTGCCTGTGAGAACGCCTGAAGCGTTGTAGTCTCATCAGTACGCGCATCAGTACCGTCACCAGTAGCGTCAGCACCTTCGTTCGCACCAAAGTCAGTGTTGGTGATCAACCAAGTTGGCGCACCAGCAAGCTCACGAGCTGTAGTAGAGTTACCTGCTACACGAGCATTGTTGTCGAACAACGCCTTCTCGATGTCGAGCTTCTGCTCTTTTGCGATCTTCAGTGTTTGATACGCAATTTCTTTAGCGCGTCCTGCCTTGTTCAGACCATCGTCTGTGTCAGGTACAGACACTGCGTTCTTGAAGATTTGAGTATAGTTACCCAAACGTGAAGTCGCAGTTGCTGCTCCAGCAGTTGTGTCGTCACCTTCAACGTGCGCGTTAGCCGCAGAAGCGCGTAATGCGTCTGTCTGCCATTCATGGAAAGTATTAGTCGCCTTTACTTTCGCACATGCGCTGTAGAAAGGAGTCTCCTCTGGAGATACGTCATAAATGATATCCTGGAGGTCTTCCCGGATACCGACAGCATCATAGCTGTCAAAAGTGTTGGTTGGCTGTGCCATCTCAATTACCTCAAGTTAGTTATCTAAAATCAGAGACAGTGCATCGTTGATGCTACCAGTCTTCTTCAGTTGCGAACGCTGTTTGCGCTCTACGTCATTGCTAGTACGAACTCGCTTGGCTCCAGGTTTAATTGAAGGTCTGGCCTTCTTAGCCTTTTGCTTCACAACGTCCTTGTTTGCCGCCATTTCCCGATACAACATTGCATCGCGTAGAACCATGAAATCACGATGTGAACCTATTGCTGCAATCTCTTCTGGCGTGTAGCCGTAGAACTCTGTTGCTGCCTTCACTATCTTCTCCTTGAATTGTGTTGCCTTACCTGCGTCACGCAACTCAGGGATGATTTCTACCAGTTTCTGAGCCTCCTGCTGTGCATACACTGCCCTTGCTCGCTGTTCCGCCTCTGACTGCGCTTGCAGTTGTCCTTGAATCTGCGATGCCTTGACACTGTATTCCTTAACCTGATCCTCATATTGCATTTTGGCTTCCATGTAGCCAATTGGATCAGAGTCAAACATTTCACGGCTTGGCTCTTGCGGCGGTGACAATTGACCTGCCTGTAAGTTTTGTACTAACTGTGCAAGATTTTGTCTTTCTTGCGTCAGGGCTTGATAGACAGATTCGGCTTGTTTCCTTGCCTCTGCCGCCTCTTGCATGCCCTTCTGGACGTACTGCTGACCTGAGTAACCACGCTTGAGTTCTTCTAGAGTTACCTGTTTCTGTTCGCCGTCTACCTTTACGGTATGGACATCACCAACAGGGTCTGTTTCCTCTGCGTCTTCCTCTACGTCTTCGTAGTCCTCGTCTTCTGCCTCATCATCGATTTCCTCGACTTCATCAGCATCGACTTCCTCAACCTCAGCATCATCCGAGTCGTCCGCATCACCAGAAGAGTCTTCTAAGAGTTGCTCTTCCTCCGCATCTGTTACCTCTTCAGCTTGCTCAGGTTGCTGATCTTGTAAAAGCATATCTGCCGCTGAGTCTAAGCTCAGTGCAGTATTACCAGATTCTGTCGTTTCCACGGTACAGTGTCTCCAGTGTTATGAATGTTTCTTGTCGTACACTGCCTCGTCACTTAGGACTTTCTGCATGTACTCCTCAATTTTATCAAGTGCAACAACGATTTGGTGCGCTTCCTCGATTGATTCGATTGTAGCATTACTGGACAAAAATACACCAACTTGCTCTGTCTTCACGCCTTGCATGACCTCGACAAAAGTCTCATCTCGCATCAAGTCGCGTATCTTTCCAGCCCGGTCCTTAATGTTGGACATCAATACCTCGCCATTGGAACAGCCTCGGCCGGGGTTGTGTCCGCGAACCGTTGCTGCTGTTGCATCTGTTTAATGTTCTCAACGTCTACCGCTGTGCCGTACTTGCCGATGATCTCTGCGGCCTTGATCAGTAAATCCTGGTCCATCTTATCGCGCTCACGATCGTCCTGAGCCAGAGCCTTCTGAGCATCTAGCTGGATCTTAGCCATGTCAGACTGCGCCTTGGCCTGTGCGCGGATTGTCTCCGCCTGTACCAGAGCCTGTGCCTGTTGATCTTGCTGTGACATTGCAGCCTGTTGTGCCTTCTGTTGCTCCATCATGATCAACTGCTGTTCCATTTCTGGATTCATCGGCAGGTAGTACCTGTCTGCGTTGCGGTATCCGCCAAGCGCAAGAATGTCAGCCAGCGTGTTGCGGATGTTTGTCATACCAACCAGACCGTTGGTAGCACCGTATGCTTGCCAGATCTGCATCTGCGTCTGAAGTGTGGCCTGTAGTGCCGCAGCCTTCTGATCGTCCTTGCCAGTACCAAGACCTACGTTTACAGAGATACCCATTTCTGTGTTCCAGGAACGTGGATCAATCGGTGCGAACTGGTCACCAGAGATACGCATCATAACCTCGTCAGGTGAGTTCTCTGCGAGCAACTTCAGCATGAGCTTAAACATGCGGTTAACACCGCCTTCTGCAAGGTTCCTTGCGATCACCTCAACCTGGCCAGCAGCCGCTGACTGCGTAATCTGTACAGCAGTTGCAGTGGTGTTCTGTAGTGCATCCGGGTTCAAACCGTTTGACGCGCGTGAAACGCCTGTCTTCTGCTCAACGATCTGATCGTAATACTCAGCCGCGCCAAGCACCTGACCAGCAGCAAATGGGACAGTCATTTCCTGTACTGCGCCCGGTTGCTTCATGCGGACAATGCCGCCAATCTCGTTGTTCAATAGATCATCAATATTGACCTGACCTTCAACCATCGACAAACGTGGGTTGTTGGTCATCGCAATGTTGTCGAGAACGCCGCGCAGGATTGCAGTAGACGCATCCTGGTCATCCATAATTAGATCTGCAATTGAACGTCCAAAGAATGCGTGTGGCTCTGGATCAACCTCATATACGGCGAATGGAACGTCATCACACGCCTCGTAGTCCAGCAGCTTGTACTGTCCTCCGCCTAGCGTGATCTTCTGCATTGTTGGGATGCCAGTGCCGTCAACGTCCATACGCATGTAGCACTCTGTGACCGCAACCTTACGCATGGATGGGTCTTTGATGTCCTCTTCATCCATCTGGTCATAGCCACGGCGTTCAAAATCTTCTGCCTCAGCCAACGTGTCATGCTCTGAGATTGATGTCAGCATCGACACCTCGTCAAAGTCATACCCCATTGCAACCAGGTCACCAACGCGCATCTCTGTGCGATGGCCACAAACATAAAAGTCCTCGATCGACTTAGAGTTTCTGTCAATGAAGAACTCCTCTGGCGGGACAGGGTCCACACACAGCTTGCCTTCTGTTTTGCGGCGCATGAGCTTCACATCGTAGATCGGTGCTTCAATCTCAGTGCCGAACTCATCGATGACAATTGTTGTCTCCACTGACTGCTCGATGATCTCTACATCATCCTCCTGAGCAATCATCATGTACTCTTGTTCTGTGAGTCCTGTCAGGTCATACATCTTGCCTGTCTGGTACTCGTCCCAGTACACCTTGACGATACCCGCCTTTTTCAGCAGCGCATCGTGAATTGCATCAGCCATGACCTTGTAGCCGTTACGTTCAGTAAAGTGTGCATGAACATACTGTGTGGCAGTCTCTGCCTGTCTAACCTCTTCCGGCCTACGCGCAACATACTGAACGTACTTGTCGTTCGACAGGAAGATCCGCATGAGGCTTGGCTTGAGCTGGCGAATGGTGTCACGCACCTTAGTGGCAACAACTCCACTGCGCCCTTCTTCAGCACCTAGATCAACCTCGCCGTCAAAGTAACGCTGCGCCTTGATGCGATCCTCTGATACCTCAGACTCAATAAAGTCGAGCGCGTCAGTGACAGCATCCCTAGCAATGTTCTGGATGGTGTCTTGATCCATTGGCTGTGGTGATTGCATCATGGCATTATCCCTTCAAGAATTGCATTTGTCAGTGGAGCAAACTCACCGCCTTGCTCGCCAGCCTGTATCCGAACGCCTCTTTGCGCTCCTTGTGATACCGCACTAACTACTTTTGAAATTTGACGTTGAAGATCACCAAAAGCAGTATCGTCCAGCAATGCTCTACGCAAAACGTCTGGATTATCTGTCATGATAATATCAACGACTTCGCTTCTCTGCTTATCTGTTAAATCAGGAGACATAGCCCGAACAATTCCTGAGCTTACTCGCACGATATCTCTAGGGTTCCCAGCGATAGCACCTTGTACGTCACCTGCCGACACAAAGTCACCAATCCGAGCTTGTGCGCCTAAATCAATAGACGTAGGAGAAGCATCCATTGTTTTCTGTTTGACTCGCTGTGATTGACCAGCAGTTTGAACAGTTCTAATAACATCGTCAATTTGGTCTTCTGGGAAAACAACGCGCAACAATGCGCCTTCTGATGTATTTTCATTACCCAATCGTTCAAACAGCCCTGGAGATCGCCTAGCTTTATTTCTCAGCGCATCCATGAATCCAGCTCTGAATGTCCTAATTGCTCCAACATCGTTGGCATCAACTAATTGCTGGAACTCAAACTCAATTTCATCTGCGCTCTTGCCCATTGACTGCCGTCCTAATTTGAACGCATCTCTTGCTGTATTAAGCTGCCTCCAATTAGATCTGACATTTGCAAGATCAGGGAACTCATCATCTAGTAGTTTTCGTAACTGACGTTCTAAAGGAGAAAGAGCTTCGCCTACAGCACCTTCTCCTTCTTTGAATGCTTTTGTTGTTGCCTCATCAATAGCGCGTCTAACAAGTTCTGCATCTTCCACTGTTGGCTGTCTTACGATTTGTAGCTTACCTGTGTTGTCAAACTTGAAAAAAGGAACGAGGTTGCCGCGAGCCTTGTAAACTTTGTTTAGTGCCTCTTGTGCATTCGGAAGTCTAATCAGTGCCTCAGACATGGTGTCAGCAACATCTTTACTAACTGTTGCGCCAGACTGGAAAATTCGATTGTAATCAGCAGATTGGGCCGACTTAAATACTTTTTCTGACTGCTTTGCTGCCGCAAATACATTGTCTGTAATTCCAGGCGTTAATCCTTCTTGGAGCATTCCTAGTGCTTCTTGACGCGTTTGCGCTGCTCGTTCTGGTATGCGCTGAGTAATCTTAGCTCCTGCCTCGCCACCTTTTGCCATGTATGCTCGCAAACTTTTGATCAAAGTTTCATTTTCAGACATCAATCGGCCAGCCATTAAGTCAGCAACAATTTCTTCTGGCGTTCTTAAAGTTTCATCGGCCAAACGATTAACTTCAGCCTGTACTGCTGAACCAGCCTTATTGCCGAACATGGACCTCGCGGTATCAGTTAATCCGCTGACCAAATTTCCTGCAACGTCCATTACTGGCTTTAATAAAACGCCACCACCAGCACCTAAAGCAGCCCCTGTAGGTACACGCAGAAGATCTTCATACAATCCTTCTTGGCCAGTACCGTATGCAGTGACTCCACCTTCTAAAGCACCTACCTTCGCAACTTGTTTTGCTCCAGCTAACCCACTTAACCGAGCTATATTTGCCGCGCCAGCACCCTGTCCACCAGGAATAAGAAGGGCAGCCGCTGTTGGAGCAATTGCGCCTATGATTTCCATTGTGATAGCTTCACCTGGATTAGCTTGCTGGTATGCATTGATTTTCTGCCGAATTTCGTTTCTGATTTGCTCGTAATCGCCTTGTCCTAACAATGCAGATCTAGCCATCGCCTCGATTTCATCAGCAAATCCTAGAGTTACACCTTGAAAGAAAGCTCTTGTCTTTTGAGGCTCTACTGGAGCTTGTTGCTGATCCTGAATAACACCTGGTGCTTGGCCAGCTTCTATTTCAGCGATGATCGCTTTTTGAGCTTCATTCATGATTACTGCCCTGCTTCATAAAATCGTTTCTTTTGATCAAGAGTCATTGCGTACCAAGTTTGAGCATTTACATCTTCTGGCTTCTTTAAATATTTTGCGTTTTCTTCAGCGCGTTGTTTTTGTAGCTCGCTGTACTCGCCCCAAGGCATTGAAGACATTTCGGCAGCCTTCTTTCTCATTTCAAGATAAAGTTTTTGAGTCGCCTCCATCTTTTCGATGATTTGCTTTCTTAACTCTTCTGGCTTAAGACTCAAGTTCATGTTGGTTGACAAAGCTAGTTCAAGCTCTTTCTCACTTAACGCGCCAAATGTGGCTGAGTTAATAGTCTGGATGCCGAGCTGTTGCGCTATTGATCTGAGTGCTGCTGTTTGAGCATCAAACGCAGGTAATCTGCTAATAACAAGGCCAGACTCTGCACCGTTATTTAGCTGAGTTAATGCTTGTTGGAATAACATCAAGTTTGATTCTAAGCCAGACGCTTTTTGTCCTATCTCATCAGAACGCTTAATAGATATATCCCATTCTTTTTCTAAACGTCTTACATCAGTTGGGTCTTGTCTTGTGATAAATTGCCCGCTTGCATCTTTAAGATATTCAACTTTTTGCATACCATCTTCAGATACGTTTACGAAAGCCCTGTTTTGCGCGTCATACTGAACGCCAGATGTCTTGGCTGTAGCACCAGGCTTCAGATCTTTCTGAATAACCTGTTCGTACACGCTAGATGCCAGTGCAGGATTTTGCTCAACAACCTTTGCGTACTCATCGTAACCCTTAGCTCGCAAGAAACTAACGACTGCACCAACAGTCTTGCCCTGTATTCGGGTTTTGCGGAGATCTTGCAGCTCATCACCAATGACAGATGCAAGTCCAGAGTCTGGCTGGTAGCGCATGGAATTAAATGCTAGTGCAAGTCTCAACATGTTCTCACGATCGCCAAAGAAGTCTGACACTGTCTTCATGAAACCAGGATCTGCTGCAACCTCTGGATTGCGCCGTTCTAGCTCAACTGCCTTTGCTGCTTGTTCTGCAAGCTGCGTTTGAGTCATGCGAACGCCAGCACCGCCCATGTCAGGTATTTGTCTTGCCGGGGTCACCTGTGGAGGTGTTGGCATTTGACTGTCCTGCATTCCGCCATAGTTTTGGCCTAATGCCATTGCTTGCACTCTTGGGGTAGGACTAGCCATTGCCATCGTGCCGTCAGGCATAGTTGTGACCATTGCAGACGCGCCAGGCTGCGAAAACTGAACCTCTGGTCTGCCCATTGCTTGTTGCAGCGGAGTGCTGCCTCTTAATACAGGGCTTGCCTGTGGAGGTGTTAATAGATCTGCGCCAAGATTACCAATGAAGTCCATGATCCCTTGTGCGCGTGGTCTTAAACCGTCCATTATTTACTCCTATCTGCCGCCCATCATCGCGCCGATTGTCAGGTAGTCAAACAGACCAGGCTGACGGCTTCCAACTTGTGTTGTTGGGTACGGTGTTGAGCCCATTGCACCTGTCAACATGCCTAATGACCCAGCTAAAGCGTTTTGACGTTGTGCATACTGCTGTGCCGCTAGCTCTGCCTGACGCTGTTTAAGTTCGCGTTCACGCATTGCCTGTTCAAACAAGTCTTGGCGCACTGTGCGAGCCTGTTGGAATCCTACGTTCGCAGTGCTACCAAGTTGTTGTGCAGATCCGAGCCTAAACTGCGCCCCGGCTAATCCTGCCTGACGGTTGGCAATGTCGGATGCGTATTGGCTCTGGATATCCTGTAACGCACGATTTTGTGCAGACTCAAACCCTTGCTGGCGTAGCCCAGCGGATAGCTGTCCACCTTGGCGCAGATACGCCTCGTTAGTCAGAGCCTCCGCAACACCTTGGCGCGATCCACCGAAAGCACCAGCCGCTGACGCTTGTTGTGCGCCTAAGTTCTGTTGCATTTGACGCTGACGTTCGAGATCAGCCATTGACGTATCAATCACCTGTTGCGTGTACGGGTTCATGTACTGCGAGATGTCAGTCGTAGCGAGTTGCCCTACGTTGACAGTCTCAGGCATGTACTGCATTCCAGCCTCAGCACCTGCTCCAGCCTTCTGCATTGCATCTGCGACTAATTTGTTTGCGTTTCCGCCTTGTGCGCCAGCCATTGTTATCTACTCCAGTTTGATGAGCTAAATCCACTATTTGTAGATTGCG
>Ga0209555_10003254_pt1 | contig 10972 bp, 7 predicted proteins | sample SaaInl85LU_5_DNA_FD_184643 | JGI IMG/M metagenome (GOLD analysis project Ga0209555, IMG submission 184643) | Marine microbial communities from expanding oxygen minimum zones in the Saanich Inlet - ESP_85LU_5_DNA (SPAdes) (version 2) | ecosystem: Environmental > Aquatic > Marine > Intertidal zone... | reverse complement strand
TTAGAGAAAAAGAAAGAATTACTTTTTACAGAAGAACACAAGGCTACCGCTTTAGAATCTGCAAGAAAAGGGATTGTATTACTTAAAAACAATGGAATATTACCTATACAAAAAACGACTTCAAAAAAGAAAATATTCGTAACAGGACCCAATGCAAATAACCTATCTATTTTAGGCGATTGGCATGCTGCCCAACCTGATGAAAACGTAATTACTATTTATGAAGGAATTAAAACTTTAGGAGAAACCAAAGGCTATGCTGTAAACTTTTTTGATTCAGGAGAAAACATTAGAAAAATACAAAATTCTAAAATCCAGGAAGCCGCAGAAAAAGCCAAAAATGCAGACTATGCAATTGTTGTTGTAGGAGATAATTCTATGCGCTACAAATGGAAAGATAAAACGGCTGGTGAAAATATGGGGCGTGCCAACCTAGATTTGTTTGGCAAACAATTAGAATTAGTTCAGGCTATTGAAAAAACAGGAACACCCGTAATCATTGTTTTGGTAAACGGAAAACCAATTTCTGAACCTTGGCTTCAAAAAAATATTCCTGCTATTTTAGAATCTTGGGAACCCGGAAATTTAGGAGGGCAAGCAGTTGCTGAAATTTTATTTGGTGACGTAAATCCAAGTGGTAAATTACCTTTAACTGTTGCAAGAAGTGTTGGTCAGTTAAGAATGGTATACAATCACAAGCCTTCTGCTTATTTTCATAAATATGCCGATGAGAAAAATACACCCTTATATCCTTTTGGGTTTGGTTTAAGTTATACTAAATATAGCTATAACGCACCAAAATTATCAAGTAAGGCATTCAAACAAGATGAAGCCTTAACTGTTACAGTTGAAGTCACTAATACTGGAAAAATTGATGGAGAGGAAATCGTTCAAATGTATATCCGAGACAAAGTTAGCAGTGCTACAAGACCTGTAAAAGAACTAAAAGGTTATCAGCGAGTAGCGTTAAAGGCAGGGGAAACAAAAACAGTAAGTTTCACTATAGATGCCAAAAGTTTAGCTTTTTATGATATCAACATGGCATATTGTGTAGAACCTGGGGAGTTTATTATAATGACAGGTTCTTCTTCAAACGATAATGATTTAAAATTAACTACTTTAGAAGTCAATAATAGAATTGAATTATAAAATGAAACATTTTAAGTTAGTGGGCATAACATGTCTTTTAATTCTTTTAAGTTGTAAAACAATTAAGAAAAAAAAGACATTATCTACTGTCAAACAAAACGTATTATTTTTAATGATGGATGATTTACGTCCTGAATTAAGTGTGTATGGACAAAGTCAAATTAGTAGCCCCAATATTGATGCCCTGGCTAAATCAGGTGTCACCTTTAAAAGAGCCTATTGTAATGTACCTGTTTGTGGAGCCTCTAGAGCTAGTATCTTAACAGGCATGAGACCTGCAGCAGATCGTTTTTTAAAATATAATGCGAGTATTACCAAGGAAACTCCTAATATTCTAACACTGGTAAAACATTTTAAAAATCAAGGATACACGACTATTAGCAATAACAAAATAACGCATTTAAAGAGAGATATTAAAGAATGGGATGAGGAATGGTATCCTTATAAAAAAGGTTGGCGTGATTATCAATCTAAAGAAAATATAAATTTAGAAAAAAAGGGTCAACATGGGTACGCATATGAAAATCCAGATATTGAAGATGCTGCTTATTATGATGGTAAAACGGCAAACAAATCAATTTTAGATTTAAAAAGATTAAAAGCAGAAGGGAAGCCCTTTTTTATGGCTGTTGGTTTTGTAAAGCCACATCTGCCATTTAATGCGCCAAAAAAGTATTGGGATTTGTACAAGGAATCAGAAATTACCTTACCAAAAAACAATTTTTTCTCTGAGTCTGCACCAAAAATAGCCAACCATTCTTGGGGAGAATTGCGTTATTACAAAGACATTCCTGAAAAAGGACAAGTTTCTGATGCTGTTGCAAAAAAGTTGATACACGGCTATTATGCTGCTGTAAGTTATGTGGATGCTCAAGTAGGAAAAGTTTTAAAAGAGCTTAAAAATTTAGGATTAAAAGACAATACAGTTATTGTTTTAGTAGGTGATCATGGTTGGAGCTTAATGGAACACGGACTTTGGGTAAAGCATAGTAACTTTGAGGTAGCGCTTCAAGTACCTTTAATCATAAGTGCTTCCAATCTACCGAAAGATAGGCGGACAAATTCGATTGCTGAATTGGTAGATTTATATCCAACCTTATGCGAATTGGCAAATATTTCTATTCCACCACATGTAGATGGTGAATCTTTGGTTAAAGCTTTACAAACACCTTCAAAAGTATTTAAAAATACAGCTTTGGCTAGATGGCAAAAGGGAGAAACTCTCATTGCAGATAACTTATTTTATACAGAGTGGCAAAGAAATGATAAAACAATAGCCAGAATGCTTTACGACCATACTACCGATTCAGACGAGAACAGAAATTTGGCAATTGAAGCATCCTTCGCAGGAACTGTAGATAGTTTAAGTACAATTTTAAATAACAGATTAAAAATAACAAAATGAAAAATAATTTTATTAAAAGCTTTTGTGTGTTAACGCTTCTTTTTGGGTTTTTAAATTCCTGTAATACTGTAAAGTCTACTACAACTATTTCACCAAAAGTAGCACCAACAGTGAAACCAAATATCATCTACATCATGGCAGATGATTTAACTACCCAGGCGATAAGCGCTTATGGTGGGATTTATAAAGATATTGCACCAACCCCCAATATTGATAAAGTAGCAAAAGAAGGGATGCTATTTCAAGATGTTTTGGTCACTAATGCTATTTGTGGACCAAGTAGAGCGGCTATATTAACAGGGAATTATAGCAACTTAAATGGGTACTATAAAAATGAAAGTGGAGGAAAATTTAACTCAGAGCAGTGGACGTTTCCACAGGAATTTCAAAAACAAGGCTACAAAACTGGCTTATTTGGTAAATGGCACTTAGGTACAGAACCTGTTGGATTTGATAGTTTTAAATACCATAATTCTGCAGGTCAACAAGGCCATTATTGGAATCCTGTTTTTAATGATAATGGAACCGATGTAAAAGAAAAAGGTTATGCCACTAATTTAAGCACAGATTTTGCGTTGAATTGGCTCGATTCTACAAAAACTTCTAAGGAACCATTTTTAATGATTCTACAATACAAAGCGCCACATAGACCATGGGAACCAGATACAAAGTATGAAACATTATGGGATGAGATAGAAATGCCTTATCCAGCAACATTTAATGATACTTATGTAGGGCGTGAATTGACTGCTGGAGATACGGAAATGACGATGGAGTATTTTAGTCGTAGAGATATGAAATTAGAGCGTCCAAGGGATCTAAAAAAAGGAAGAGAAAGTATCAAATGGGATTTTTATGGTGCTAAGCCAGGGGAGATCGTTCAGCCAGAAGGTATGAGTAATGAAGAAGGAAGAAAATGGAGGTATCAAAACTATATTAAAGATTATCTCGCCTGTGTTAAATCGGTTGACGATAATGTTGGGCGTGTTTTAGACTATCTAAAAGAAAATAATCTTGAAGAAAACACCATTATTATATTAACTTCAGATCAAGGTTTCTATTTAGGCGATCATGGTTTTTTTGATAAACGTTTTATTTACGAAGAATCTTTAAGAATGCCTTTTATGGTGAAATACCCAGAAAAAATAAAGGCAGGAAGTGTGAACGAAGACATTATTACAAACATAGATTTTGCGCCAACCTTATTAGAATTAGCTGGCATTTCAACAACTCAGAAAATGCAAGGCACTAGTTTTGTTCCTGTTTTAGAAGGAAATACTCCAAAAGATTGGCAGGATGCTATGTATTATCATTATTACGAGTTTCCGTTTTGGCATCATGTACAACCACATTATGGTATAAGAACTCAAAGATATACGCTCGCTCATTTTTATTACAATATTGATGTTTGGGAATTATATGATTTAGAAAAAGATCCAGGTCAAGTGAATAATATTTATAACGACCCCAATTATGCTAATGTGACAGCTGAACTAAAGATGAAGTTAAAAAACTTAATGATCAAATTTGAGGATAATAAAAGCTTGGTAGATTTTAGAAAAATAACCGACACTGATTTTGGTAGAATTGTAGATGATATTAAGGATGAAGAATCTGTACAACAGATTTTAACTAAGAAAAAAAATTAGAGTACATAATCCTTTTAAATTAAAATCATAATTAATAGACAATTGTTTTTATTAGCGATGCTCTTAGTCATGATTTTTTCTTGTGATACAGTTGAGAATCCCTTTAGAACTGAAAACCGTGTCTCGGGGTATACAGTTGCTTTTGATAAATTAAAACGCTCCCTTTCAGAACGGGTTGCTATGATAAAAAGCTTGATTTTAGGCAATATGCTTTTGGAGGGAGAAAAAAGTATATTGAAACCATGGTAACCGAACTAAATATAGCGAGAGCCGAAGGCATTAAGATTAGCGCTGTTTGGCTTTATATAAATAATAAAGAAACCTTAAACGCGCAAACGAGATGGTGTTGAAAGTTTAAAAACCACTGGGTTATCTACCCAAATCTGGGTAGGAATAGCTGTTGAATATTTTAAGGGATTAACGCAACAGCAATCGCTTAAGAAAGCGCTAGACATGATTTCATTTCTTTCTAAAAAAGCCCAAAAAGTTAACTGTAAAATAGCATTTTATAATCATGGCGGTTGGTTTGGAGAATCCAAAAATCAATTAGAAATTATAAAACGTTTACCGCAATATGATATAGGTATCATCTATCATTTTCGTCATAAACATGCACATCCACAATTAGAGAATTACGGCAGTATTATCAAACAAATTCTACTTTTTTTATGGTGCGATACTTTAAATGGTATAAAAAAAGAGGCTCTAAAACCATTTCTATTGGTCAAGGCAATCTTAAAAAAATGATTAAAATGCTATTAGAAAAAGGCTACAAAGGTACATTCGGTATATTTTAAAATATTAAATATAAGTACATTACATCCAATATACATGAAAACTTAAAAGGCTTATTAGCACTTTTTGTAGCGAATTAATGAAATAAGCCATATTACCCCTTCAAATAATCATTTCACCCCCAACTTTTTTAAAGATACCATTAAATTTGATCCATAAAATATCTTAAAACACGATATATTATGAAAAAAAAATACACATTACTTATTTGTACAATTTTATTAAGTACAGGATTGTTTGCTCAAACCAATCTGCTATTAAATCCAACGTTCACCTCAGGGGATGATTGGAGAGGTGATGCTGTTGGTGGTTGCACTGGAGCAGAATTAGGAGCTTACGACTCATCTGAAACTAATACCGCTGATGGTAGTGGGTCTTGGAAAATAAATGCTTGCGATAATAATAATAATCGTTTGCAATCGGCTACTGCATTTGCGGTTGATATGGACAACTACACATTTACATTTTATGTCAAAGGGACAGCTGGTCAGCTTGTTACCCCTTGGTTTTTTGTTACAGATTATGGAAACGTACTTCCTGTTGAAGGAGACTATACCTTAGTAAATACTGGTGTTTGGGAAGAAGTTGTAAGAACGTTTGATATACCAGCTGCAGTGAATGTAACGGCACGAATTCGTCTTAAAACAGTAGATTCATCTATTAATATTGACGACGTTTCTTTAGTTCTTACCTCATCGCTTGGCGTAGACGATTTTTCAAGTACTGAAAAAATAGAGTTATTTCCCAATCCTGTAAAAGATATTTTATCAATAGATTCACGTTCGGGAATTAAGAAACTAGCAGTGTTTAATTTGTTAGGACAAAAAGTAATGGTTAAAGAAAACACAAATAGTTTGAATGTAAATAAATTAAAGCCAGGAGCATATATCTTAAAAATTGTTGACGAGAATGATTCTGTTTCAACGAAAAAATTCATAAAAACCAACTAACTTATTTAAACTTTTAAGACTAATAGAAATGAAAAAAATAATTGCACTCATACTATTTTGTGGTTTTTTATCCACAGTTAATGCACAAAAACAGTCGTATCAAGAAAAAAAGGCAACGACAAATGCACAACACATAGGTGCTACCATGGATTTGGATGACAGTAAAAAAACACTACTGTATGCTATTTTATTAGGAAAATATGAAGATACTTCAAAACAAATAAAAGGCAACGATTTATCAAATGAAGAAAAGAAAGAGATTTACAAAAAATCCTTTAAACAAACCAATGACAAATTATCAGTCTTATTCTCTAAAGAAGAAATTAACGAGATTAATGCATTGTTAAAAGAACAGAACAAAAAAAAAGAATAAAAGGTTAAAATTAATTTATTACAAATAGTTAAATAAGGTCATTGCACTCGCATTGGCCTTATTTTAAAAAACGATATTAAATTGAAAAGTAAAGCCTTATTATATTTAGTAACTAATTTGATGCCTTTTGTGTTGTTTGCTCAAATCTCATCATATGAGATGGTTAAACAAATGGGAAGAGGTATAAACTTAGGTAACGTTCTTAGTGCTCCTGTAGAAGGAAACTGGTCGCCTGAAGTAATGGCGCCATATTTTATTGATGTCGCTGCCGCTGGTTTCACCAATGTTCGAATTCCAATAGACTTTTTTGGGGCTCGAACTACAGGAGATACTTCTGGTTATTCTAGTGCCGCTGGAACTGCAGGAAATTATACTGGTACCTCTAATGATTATATAGTGTCCTCCTCCTATTTAGATAGAATAGAGCAGGTTATTGATTGGTCTTTAGATCAAGGTCTTGTAACCATCCTTGATTTTCATGGATCGAATTTAAAATCTGAGTTTATCTATACATTTGACCCTGGTGAACCTAAATACACAGATCCAAATTCAGCAAAAAGAGCTGCAGATAATGATAAATTTAGAGCTATTTGGGCTCAAGTAGCAGATCGGTTTAAAAATCATTCCGAAGATTTATTATTTGAAGTTATTAACGAGCCCTATTTTCACATGAGCAAATCAGATATGGATACACTTAATACGGATATTCTAGCGGTTATAAGAGGTTCTGGAGGAAGTAATGGAACTAGAAATGTAATTATTACAGGAGGAACAGGAACTTCACATGAAGCACCTTTGCAAATTGATCCTAACATTATTTCAGGCGATAGTTATTTAATAGCAACCTTTCATTATTACCAGCCATTTGATTTTACAAGTTCTAGCGCAGACTCTAGGGATAATGAATCTTGGGGGTCAGTTCAAGATAAAGAACTATTAACAACTAGATTTGATATAGTTTCTTCATGGGCTACAAGTAACAATATACCTGTTTTTTTAGGTGAGTTTGGTGCAGATAATACTGGCGGATATAAATACAGCACAGGAGATTTAAATACTATTTCAGGGAATGCTACTGGCTATGCTGATGGAGGGCCAGATAATGCTTCGCGTGTAGAATACCACAGATATGTTGCAGAACAAGCAATTAACAGAGGGTTCTCTTTTGCAGCTTGGGATTCTGGACCTAAGTCTAATAAAACAATCCATAAGAGAAGAGATAATTCTGGTACGGTAAATTTTAACATTGATAACTTTTCAGTAATAAGTTATAATCCAAAAAACACAAATATAAGCACCGTTGTAGATACCTCTATTTGGGTTGAAGATGTAAAGAGTGCATTGTTCGCTTCTGGTACATGGCCTCTTTGTTATGGGTCAACAGATTATATTATCTTAAATACTGATTTTGAGGGAGGTGTTAATTGTAATTGGAGTTTTAATGTCTATGGTGATATTGCTGTTGCATCTATTAGTGATGAAACTACAAATGCTCGAAATGGTTTAGTAGGGGCGAAAATTAATGTTACCACAGAAGATGCATACAATAAAGTTATTTTAAGTAATGTACCTTACACACAAGATCTTACAGGGAAAAAGATAACAATTAAAACATTTGCAAAATCATTAGCTGCAAATGGCCAATCATTTAAAATAAGAATAAATGCTATTGTCAACGGAGGTAGTCAATTTAATGCTTCTTCTGCGTTCCCTTTAACAAATGCTTACCCTGAAGATGCTTTTGAATTTGAATATATTGTTCCTAATAATACAACCTCTATACAAGTACAAATAATGCTTGGAAATTTTACGGGAATTTATTTTTTAGATGATTTCGAAACAACGATAGAAGACGACAATACCGCCTGGTCTGGAGCTACAAATACAGATTGGGCAACAAGTACCAATTGGAATAATGGTGTTCCTACAAATTCTTTAAACGCATCTATTCCTTCAGGCTTAAGTAACTATCCCGCAATTAGCGTATCAACTGGTGCAGCTGTTAAGAATTTAGATGTAGACGCTGGTGCTGCTTTAACAATTGCTAGTGGCGGTTCTTTAATAGTCTCTGGCACTTCTTCTGGAAACGTAACCTACAATAGAAATTTAGCAACTACAGATTGGTATTTGGTATCAAGCCCTGTTGAAGGGCAAGATATTGATGCTTTTGTTTTAGCCGAAGGCTTAGCCTCTGGTACAGGAAGTAATCTTGGACTTGGAGATTATGATAATTCAACTCCTGATTGGACATACTATCTAAATGGAGCCTCTGGAACTGGAAACTTTACTTCAGGAGATGGAAGGGCTATCAAATTGGTCTCTACTGGAGATATATCATTCACTGGTACTATCAATACTTCTAATGTTACCCTAGCAATGACCTCAAACTCAAATGGATTTAATTTGGTAGGAAATCCTTACACCTCATATGTAGCAGGAAATGAAAACGCAGATGGAACAAATAATATACTTACAATCAACTCAGCAAACTTAACCGAGAATACTTTGTGGTTTTGGAATCAAAGTACAGATTCTTATAATCAGATTAATCAGGCTTCTGCTGCTTTTCAAATAGCGCCAGCACAAGGGTTCTTTGTTAGCGCATCTGGAAGTGTAACTCTTAGCATTACTGAAGCCATGCAATCGCATCAAGGAACTGATAATTTCCAAAGAACTACTAATAGACCTGAGATGAACATAACAATGACCAATGGAACAGCTTCTAGAGATACAGATATTTTCTATATCGATGGAACTACTACTGGTTTTGACAATGGTTATGACAGTTCTATTTTTGGTGGGGCAACCAATGAATTTGCTATTTATACTCATGCAGTTGCTAATGGTAGCGGTAGAAATCTAGGTATTCAATCTTTACCACCCAACAACTATGAAAATATGATTATTCCTGTTGGAGTTAATGCTATATCTGGAACATACATTACCATAGACGCTTCCATAAACAACTTCCCTTCAGGGATAAACATTTATCTCGAAGACAAACAAGACAATAGTTTTACACTGTTAGATGCTGATGCTAATTTTAGCACTACCCTTGAGAATAGTCTTTCTGGAATAGGGCGTTTTTACTTGCATACCACTTCAACTTCTTTAAGTGTTAATGATTTAACTACAAGTAATAATCTGAGCATCTATAACACCAATAGAGAAAACTTACGCATTGCAGGAGTGCAAAATGGAACAGCAACTATTCAGTTATACAATATTCTTGGAAAAGAAGTGCTAAGAACATCTTTTGAAGGAAAAGGAGTAAATGATATAACATTGCCAAACCTTGCCAATGGTGTTTACATTATAAAACTGGCTACAGAAAACGGAACAACAAACAAAAAAATAATCATTCAATAATAGAAATCTTTAAAAAAATTAAAAATTAATTTATAAGCCTTTGCACTTATTATAAACAATCAGAATTATGTTAAAAAATAAAATCACATTAATATTTCTAACACTCTTGTCTTTACAGACCTTTGGGCAAGACGTGGTTTACAACTTTAATACAACAACAGAGGGTTTTACCTCTTCTGTTAATGGTGTTACTTTATCAAGTTCTAATGGTGCTATTGTGCGTGACTTTGGATCTTTTGAAGCAGTTTTAACTCCAGATTTAAATCTATCTGAAGATGATTATAAGGTTATTAGAATAGTTGTTAGAAACAATTCTACATTTAATAATTTTAAATTATTCAATTTAGATAATCCAGGAACTAACTGGAGTGCTGCAACTAGCGTTATTGTTGATATTCCTCAAAGCACAGAATTTGTAACTCGTGATATTCTAATACCAAAAAACTCCGATAATTCGGGAGTTATACATCAACTTGCTTTAAGAGCTTTAGGTAACCCAGATGAAAATATTGAAATTGCTCAAATTGTACTGATTGAAACTGGAAATTGGGTCACTAACAATAATTTTGAAACTTCTTCAAACTGGACAGCCTCAGGTACAGATGTTACTGCTGGTTTTACAACTACAGATCCACAAGAAGGAACTCAATCTGGCACCTTAACTTTTACAGCAGATCCTGTTGGAAATAAATTTTTACAAAGTGCTACCACAGATTTTGGAGAAACTGTTAGTCCTACAGACATAAATACTACACTTTGGGTAAAATCAACTACACCAGGTGCTTTAGTCTCACTAATATACAGTCTGAAAGATGCTACAGGTGCATATCTAGATCAAATATCTACAGGTAGTTATACTATTTCTGCAGCTGATACTTGGGAGTTAGCAACTTTTAATAAAACAGGTCTTACAAATACATTTAACCGAATTTTAATAAAAATTAAAGTAGTAGGTGGTCTAAATGGTACTGTTATATCTTTTGATGATGTGAAACCCAGTCCAATTTTAGTGGCTACGGACAATAGTTGGACAGGAGCAAAAGATACAGAATGGACAGACATAGCTAACTGGACAAACGGAGTTGCTCCAACAGCAACAAAAGATTCAAACGTACAAGTAAGTGCTAACAACCCTGTTATTAGCGGAGCAACCGAAGCTTCTGTTAATAATTTAGATATAGACGCTGGTGCTGCTTTAACAATTGCTAGTGGCGGTTCTTTAATAGTCTCTGGCACTTCTTCTGGAAACGTAACCTACAATAGAAATTTAGCAACTACAGAT
>Ga0209555_10003249_pt1 | contig 10980 bp, 22 predicted proteins | sample SaaInl85LU_5_DNA_FD_184643 | JGI IMG/M metagenome (GOLD analysis project Ga0209555, IMG submission 184643) | Marine microbial communities from expanding oxygen minimum zones in the Saanich Inlet - ESP_85LU_5_DNA (SPAdes) (version 2) | ecosystem: Environmental > Aquatic > Marine > Intertidal... | reverse complement strand
GGAGTATCACAATGTCTGCAAGTATTTGTTTCATCGTACTCTGTTTGGTAACTGTCTAAGTCGTGGTCTAATTGGCTCATAATATTGTTATTTTTTTTTAATTTATTTTTCAGAACTCTTATTTATAAAGGGGTTGTATAGTCTTTCCCTCCAACGGTTAACAGAACAAACATAAGAGCAATAACCATTATTCTGTTCTGTTTCCCCTCCACAATCACAATGCTCTATGTTGTTTATGTCCATCATAATCTGTCAATACCTTTAGCCAATATCTTATAAGTATCTTTATCAAACTCCTTAATAGCTTTGATAATCTCAATACTATTGTCTTTCATTCTCTTTTTAGCATCAAAAGTGTAAGTTTTACCTAGGTCAACATTTTGTGCATCTAACTCCAATAAGGCATCAACTATTAACCTATTATCAACTAAGTTTCTTGTTGAAGTAATCTCCTCTATTCTTTTTTCAATATCTTTCATAATTATATTTTATTTGGTGCTAACATTTCTACTCTCATTGCTTTATGTGATTCATATCCTTTTAATTCAAAATCACTTATGTTTACCTTATTAAAGTTCTCTGTGATGTTTCCAACCTCTAAAGTACATTTATCAAAGTTATCATCTCTCTGAACCAACTCTTTTGCTAATTCTATTTGGTTATCGTACAAGTGGACGCATTTTAAGTCCCCTACAAGCCTTAAAAACTTATGTCCTGTTAGTTTCTCTAGTATAAGACCTAAAGTTGCGTAAGAAGAGATATTAAAAGGTAATCCTAGGAATAAATCTACACTCCTTTGATTCCAATGTAACTCAAAACCTTTGTTTGGCACTCCAATAACTTGGAAGAAAGTGTGACAGGGAGGTAATGCAGTATTGTTTAAATCAGAAGAGTCCCAAGCATTAACTATAAGCCTGCTCCCCATAATATCCTTTTTCATTCCTTTTATCAACTCCTTTATTTGGTTTACACCTCTGAAGTTTGTCCACTTTACAGAATAGTTTTGACCAACTGAACAATTCCATCCTTTCTTAGCTTTATCTAAGAACACCCATTTGGATAATGGTCTTGATGAAGATTCAGCACAGTTCTTTACGTGCCAATTATAAGCATCATCATTCCATATCTTGATGTTGTTATCATTTAGGTACTTTATACCATTGTCCCCTCTTAAAAACCATATCAACTCCCCTACAACTGCTTTTATAGGTAGTTTCTTTAAACCAATAGCAGGAAAACCATCTTCCATATTGTGTTCAAACTTATAGCTTGGTATCTGTAACCTTGTTACTCCTCTTCGTTCGTTGGTGTATTCGCTACCATCATTTAGAACATCGTTACAAATATTCTTAAAGGTTTTATTTATATTTTTCATAACTTTAATTAAAATGTTAAAGAACTCATATCGCTAGAGCAATCGTAAACTGTACATTCATCTCTATACTTCCATTCCCAAGACTTTATCCTTAATTTAACCATTTCAAGCATTTCTGCTCTTCTAAAAGGTTCTCTAATACTGTCTATTACAAAAAACAACTCATCGTTCATTAAATCATTGTTTTCTAGTCTTGATTTTCTTTTTACATCAACAGATGGAAAGTAATTATCGTAATATTTTCTAAACTGCTCGAAGTTTTCGTGATAAAAGTCTTTTCTGCTTAAAGAGTGTCTTATAGATAATCTAGTCAAAGAACCTCCTTTGTGTTTGTAGAAATCTTCAATCTGTCCTGCTGTCATATCGTTCATCTTATGTAATAAGAAGTTGAAAAATGACCTTGTACATACTTTTTCTGTTGTTCTTTTAGTTTCTGTTATATCAAACCCTGTTAACCCTACAAAGTTGTTTAACAATTGTTCTGCTGTGTTTAAATTATATTTCTTCATATCTTTGTTAATTGTTTTTAATCTATTTTTTCTGCACCATTAGATAATAAGACCTCATCAGATGCTTTAGTCATCTTTTCCTTGTCTAAGGAATAAGCAATACAAACTTCTTGTATCTTAGTGAAATCATTGTAATCAAACTTATTCAATATCCATTTTACAAACTCTATATTGTTGGCTATTAATTTATCCCCCATCTGTTTATCATCAACCTCATCAATCTTATTAAAGTATTTACTCTCCACCTCTAACAAGTCTGTGATAGTTCTCCTCACATTGTTCTTTAGTCGTTGTCTAAACAGTCCTGTTTTACTCGCTTCTTCTAAAAAGTGTAGGTTTACAAATGAAGTGATAATTACTCCGGTAATCTGTTCTAATTGTTTTTTGTTCATTTTATCTGTTATTTATTTATAAATTTTCCCCTAATTCTACTTTGTTATTTATTTTGTTTGTTTTATTGTGATACTCTAAAATCTTAAAGTAGAAATAATAATTACTCTCAAAGAAATCATCTGAAATATAATTTAACTGATTTTCTTCATTATTGAATGTATATTTGAATGTATATCTATACCTATCTTCAAAAGGCACAATTTTAATCTCAATAATTTTTAATCTATCATCCATTTATATTTTATTTATTGTTTAAAAATTTATTTAATTCTATTTTTTGCTTATAACCATTGCATAAAATCTGCATAAGGCTCTCTCATATCGTTTCTTTGCTGAACCGTTTCCAAAAAGGAAACAGTTGCTTCTCTTTGTAGTTCATATAAAGATATTTTATTTTTTTATACACGTTATATATTTCGTGTATAGATTTTTGTTTTTTTTATATCCATTTTTTTATATATTTATTAAATTTTTTCTTTGATACTCTAACACTTTTTATTGTATATAATCCATCAGAATTTGTATATGTTAACTCCTCCCCATCTTCATCATAAGTCAATTCAGCCCTATAACCATTAGAGTTTTTATAACTTGTTACGCTTCCATATTTATTAAAAGTGTGAATCTCCCAACTATTTTCAAAAGATTTAGAGGTTAAGATGTTTCCATCTTCATCATAAGTTTTTTCTTCCCTATTACCATTAGAGTATATTATTGTTTCAGATGCTACTATGTCTGAATTTTTGTGATAGTATTTTGTTGTTTCCATTTTATTTATAGATTTTTTAGTATTTCTATATTGGCTAAATAAACAGGGCTATTATGGCTTTTTTTTACTTCTACCTCTAATTCCTTGAGAGTACCCCAAAAACATCCTGCTTTTACCATCCATTGTTTATCGTGTCTTACACAGTGAACAATCCTTTTGGATGTATCAGAAGCAACAAATGAATAGTAGTTTTTAGCACCTCTTAAATTAGCGTTTGTTAAATAAGCACCTGTTAAATTAGCATTTCTTAAATCAACACCTTTTAAATTAGCATCTCTTAAATCAGCATATGTTAAATCAGCATTTCCTAAATCAGAATTTGTTAAATCAGAATGTTTTAAACTAGAATATTTTAAATCAGCACCTCGTAAATCAGAACCTCTTAAATTAGTGCTTGTTAAATCAGAATGTTTTGAATTAGCTTTTCTTAAATTAGCATTTTTTAAATTAGCACCTGTTAAATCAGAATATCTTAAATCAGCATTTTTTAAATCAGCATTTCCTAAATCAGCATTTGTTAAAATAGCATTTGTTAAAATAGAATTTCTTAAATAAGCACCTCGTAAATCAGCATTTCCTAAATCAGCATTTGTTAAATCAGCATTTCTTAAATTAGCATATGTTAAATTAGCATTTCCTAAATTAGCACCTCGTAAATCAGTATTTATTAAATCAGTACCTTGTTTATTTATTTCTTCCATCTTATTTATTGTTTATATATTCATTAAATTCTTCCTTTGATACTACTATACCTTTTATCTCGTATCTTCCTTTAGAATCTTCATAGGTTAACAGGTGTTTAAATTGATTATAAATCCTCTCTTCCCAATAACCATCTTGAGCTGTTCTTCTTATTAGTAAAAGATTAGAATCCTCGTCATAATGCTTTGTTACTTCCATCTTATTTATTGTTTAAAAATTTATTAAATTCTTCCTTTGATACTTTAACACCTTTTACTAAATACACTCCATCAGAACTTTTATATGTCAACTCCTCCCCATCTTCATCGTAGGTAAATTCAGATTTATAACCACTAGATTCCTCATAACTTATTGTGTTCCCATCTTTATTAAAAGTTTGAATATGCCAACTATTTTCATAAGATTTCAAGGTTAAGATATTTCCATCTTCATCATAAGTTGTTTCCTCTCGATTACCGTTAGGATATATTCTTGTTTCAGATGCTATTATGTCTGAGTTTTTGTGATAATACTTTGTTACTTCCATTTTGTTTATTGTTTATTATTATCTATTAGCAAATATATAGTATTTCAATAATACAAAAAAACTTTTTGACACTTTTATTTAAAGAAAATAAAAAAAAGGGACTTTTATAAATCCCTTAATCTCTGTATCTCTCTGTCTAAGTAGTCCTTAGCTTTTAATAAATCGCCTAACTCATCTTGTTTCCTTCCTGCTCTCGCTATGTATTTCAGTATATTTCCCCTGCAAAAATTCATATCATAGTCATTTATTACGTCTATTAAATCGTAATCCTTTCCGTTTTCGTAATGTGTTTGTGTTGCTTTCATTTGTTTTAATTTTATCAAATTAATATTGCTCTTTTTGTAAATCTTAGTTTAAATTTCATATATAATGTGTTTAAACCACACCCCTGCTTGTGCAAAGAACGTATATATACATCCTAGTAGTATAAATTTTATATTAAAATCATTCGTCATCATTCTTGTGTTATAAATAGATATTTATATAAATCAAAACCATTGTTTAAATGGATGGTTTTTTAATTCTATATTTAGATAATTCAAACGCATCTTTATCCATTTCAATACCTATAAAATTTCTGTCTAACTTTTTACAAGCAATACCTGTTTGTCCTGTTCCCATAAACAAATCAAGTACAACATCATTTTCTTTCGTGCTTAAAGCAATACAAGTTTCAGGTAATTCTAAAGGAAATCCACTATGTCCAAATTTACTTTTAGTTTCTTTTCTACCAAATGATTTAATTGCTTTTTTACCACTATTAAATGGTATTTCCCAAACATTACCAACGTTTTTAGTTTTAAAAATATGAGGATTTATTTGGTATGCTTTCTTTTTATCTAACTCAACACCTGCTGAACTATGTCTAAACATAAAAACATATTCAACTTGGTTTGTTACTTGTCTTGTTGTGTTTGCAGGTTGTTGGTTGTATCTATACCAAATTATTGTGTCGTGCAATTTATACATTAATTCTTCAGTTGCTATTTGCATCAAATCAAATGCTCTTACAGTTATTTCACTGTCATTAATTACGTTTAAGTAAAAAGTTCCGTTTGGTTTTAAAACTCTTTTACATTCTTTCATCCATTTTTTAGACCAACGTAAGTATTGGGCATAAGAATTAAAATATGCTTCATAAGCAAACCCTTTCCAATAAGGTGGTGATGTTACAATACAATCAACACTATTATCTTTCATTGTAGATAGTTCATCAATACAATCGTTATTTCTTAAATCTATATTCATTTGTTTTTGTTTTCGTGTTCGTAAATTTTAGTATATTTCCCCTGCAAAAATTCATATCATAGTCGTTAATTACGTCTATTAAACCGTGAATATTTGTCACGGTTTCATAATGTGTCTGTGTTGCTTTCATCTGTATTTAATTCATATTTAAACCAATTTATAGCTTTAAAAATACCTGCACAAGCTATGTAATCTTCTTGTTCCTCTCTATCTTTTAGTATATCGTACAGGATATAAAAAGGTAAACCGTTATTAAGTTCATCTACACACCAAGTGTACCAAAAATCTATATTAGCTTTGTCATCATCCCTTAATGTTTTCATGGCAATCTGTCTTGAGTTTTAAAAGTGTTCTAGCTTCATTAAACTTATCTTTAGCTTCTTCTCCCCAAATCTGTTTATAAAGCCTGTAAGTGCTACTAAACATAGAATACTCACTACTCTTATCTTTGAATATCTTATTAGCATAAGAAGAACCATAACCCTTACAGTAGTTTATGTTGTCTGCTGAATCTCCGACTATCATTTGAGAGTAGAAATTCTTGTTTGCTTCTTCTTCACTTATCTTTGTTAGTGAGTTTCTTTTTGGGTGGTAATCATAAAACCAACAAGGGAACTGTTTGTAATCTTTGTCTAAAGACATAATCAAAACAGAATTTACACCATTCTTGTCAACTTCATCTTTCCACAAGGTAGCAACAACATCATCTGTTTCTACACCAATACCATAAGTAGAACCATAATCCATCTTTATAATCTCGTGTAGGTCACTAAGTATAGATGGTTTCTTTTGAGTTCTATTGGCTTTATAATCCTTAGATACCTCTGTTCTAAAGTTATACTTAGAACCGTTGCAAACAATAACATCATCTACAACGGCTTTTTCCCTTAATCGAGATAATAAGTCTATGAATTTATCGTTAAACTTACTTAAAGCAACAATAACATCGGTTTCAAATAAGTCATCACTACTTTCTCTTTCCTCCTTACTCTTAAAGCAAGAAGCATAAATCAAACTGTCTGCATCAAAAATTACTTTCATTTTATTATAGTTTTATTGTTAAGCAACAAATCTATACAATTATTTGTAATTTTCCAAATACTTCTTTAATGTCTTGACTACCGACTGTAAACAAGGCTTACAAGTAGTGTCTGCAAATCTTAGATTAAATATATGGCTATGTATCTGAAGTAATCGAACCCTATCGTAATAAACCAACTTACCTTTCTTAGCAAAAAATTCAGTTAAGAAAATATAGTCATCTTCACTTATGCAATTAACTTTACTAAAACTAAATAGCTTATTAAGAACCTCTTGTCTTTCTTTACAGCCACAATCTTCTCCTGCTAACCATTCTACTGCTTTATCTATCTTTAAGGCTTTAGTAACCTTTGCAATAGTATCTCCAAGACCTTTAGGTTTCTTTTCTATATTCTCCTTTAACTCTTCGTACTTACTAGATTTCCATTTCTTGTACTCTCTGTAATCTTTACTCCTTTTGTCTATGGTATCGTAATACCCTTTACTTTCTAAATCTAAGTAATAACTGTCTTTTTTAATCATATTCTGTCAAAATCTTCGTTAAAATAATCCTGTAAATCTTCACTAATTTCTTTTCTTAATACCTGTTTAATTTTTAAAACAGACCCGTGTATAGATGATAAACCTATGTTTGAACCTTTTGATATCTTCCTCAAAGAAAAACCTTTCATAAAGTACAAGTCAAATAGTATCTTGTCGTAATCTTCTAACTCACTCTTTACATCATCAATCTTCTGCATCAATACCTTAAAAGCGTTATCCTCATCATTAACAGAATCAACCTCCTCTACATCATCGTTTTCCATTAAAGGTACAAAAATACTTCTTTTTCTCTTCTTCAAGTAATCAAAGTACAAATTTCTTAAAGTTATGAATATGTAATATCTATTGACTTCATCTCCATACATTATACGTTTAGGGTCTTTAACTTTGTCGTGTATCTTGATATACATATCCTGTGTGATGTCCTGTGCTGTATCATAGTCACAACCTAAATTTATTAGCATCTTAATCCATAAATCTTGATGCTTTGCAATCTTATCTAACATTAAATTTCTTTTATTAGAACCTCAACTCTAGGATTATCCCTGTCTAGTTCCGTTGGTAAAATAGTTTCCTTTTTTACAAATTTATCGTTATCATCTTGCCAACAATTTAATTCCGTAATAGCATCCAACAAATACTTACTAACTATGCTTACTACATTCATCTTGTCTAATAGCCTTTTAGATGCTTTATAGACCTTATATTCTATCTCGACAGGTGTTTGTATCTCTAAACCCTCTAACTGACCTCTAAGGCTCTCTAAATACGTTTTCTTAACTTGATTGTTTACTATAAAGTTCAAGTTCCTGTAAGTGTTTAAATTAAGATAGACCCTTTTATCTTTTTTAGTCTTTCTAGGTAGGTCTATGTATAAAGGAGATATAATCTTATGTACCATTATAAATCCATTAATTCGTTTATAACTGTTTTACCCCCCATAACTACTGCACATCCAATAGCAGGTTTCTTACCTCTCTTTGCATAAGCAAAAGCATACTTATCGAAATCAATACCACAACCTACTTGAGTACCAAAAACTTTAAAGTTAGCACCAACAAACCATTGTGTATAGCATTGAGTATGTAAATGACCCTGTACAGTATTCATCATATCTGCTCTACATTTTGTGTGGGCAGTACCTCCCTCTCCGTGAATATATTGAACATCATCTACAACAAGCCTATCTAAGAAATTCCAAGTTGGAACTTCCAATACTTCATTAAATGATTTTATCCAAGCCTTAGGTACTCCACTACTAAATGCTTTTCTTGATATTATCCTATCGTGATTACCGATAAGTACATCAGCATTAGGAAACGCTTGATACCATCTATTCAATCTGTGGATTGCAATATCTAATTCATCGCCACCACTCAATCCATCGGGGTCTGATTCGTGATAAGAACTGTAATGTGAATCAATAACATCTCCAATAAACACAACCCTGTTACAGTTGTACTTGGCATACACTTCCTTACAATGGTCAAGATAACTGTCTAAAGAAAATGGTTCGTGCAAATCTCCAATCACTAAAACTCTTTGTTCATCTTTAGTGATATTCTCAAATGCCTTACGTTTGTTACCTCTTAATCTAGGTCTAAAATCATTCATATCTTAATTGTTTAAAATTATCGTTCTTGTCAAAATAAGACATAAACTCAATATCATTAAAAGAACCATCTCTAGGTTTTCTACCTCCGATTCTCAATTCTCCTCTTAGCTTTTCTATCCTAGAAAATATTATACCATCAGTACAAGCCCAAACAACTACACCATTCTCTCTTGTGTTCATCATCTTGTGAAGTTTTCTTATAGATAAAGGTAGAGGGTAGCAATCTTCTAAAGTCCTTAATCTTCCTTTAACTTCTAAATAAAATAGAAAAGAACCATCTCTTTTGTAAATCTTAAAATCTATATCGTTAGAACCTAACTTCTTATACACTAAATTATATGTACTGCAAAACAATTCAACTGCTTTTGTTTCTCTATCCAAGTCGGATTTAGTTTCAAATCTAGTTGTATAATTATCTTTATTTTGCATAGTTAAATTTAAGAATAAAAGCAACACATATAAAAAAAACTTATTAACAAAAATACCCCTAGTAAACAAAAACGTTTACTAAGGGTAAAGAATAAAAGTATGTGTGTTACTAGAAGTCCTTTAGGTCGACTATAATTGGAAGTCCACTATCATCTAACTTAAAGTCAAATGGTTCAAAAGGTGTGTTTCTACTTCTCTTACATACAGCAGTTATACAACCTAATTTATTCTCATCTTTCTCTAGTATTATTTGTGTTTCTGCTTTCTTCTCTAAAAAGCTACCCAAATGACCTGTGGGTTTGTCTGAACCACTATTGCTATGAATTACAGTTACTATGTGGCAGTTATACTTAGCAGTCCAAGTCATTATCTTTTGAACCACATAAGAACTCTCTTCAAGATTATTCACATCAGAAATTAAATCAGCTACACCATCTATAATTACTAAACCTACTTCTTCTCCATTAGAACTTACTGATTCTAAGTAGTGTTCAATAAGACTTACTCTATCTTTAGGGGACAAAACTCTTAAAGCAAATGTATCATAGAAATCTAATTTAGATGACTTGTTCATCCATTGCTGTCTTTTAAACACTCTCTGTGCATGCCATTCCCCTTGTTCTGTATCAAAGTGTACTAATCTCCTAGAACCTCTTTCAGAAATCATACCTCTTGTATGTAGTCCTTTAGGGTTTATGTAAGCAGAAACAAGTAAGCTAATAAAGAACGTTTTCATTGACTTAGGAGGTGCTTGTATAAAGCTAAAGTTACCATAAGTTCCAATAGGATTAGGAAAGTTTTGCATTCCGTTTTTAGTAACAACCTCTTTCGTTTTAAATCCAATAGCAATAGGAGGGTGTTTTATTTCCTTAGAAATGTCTATGTGGCACTCTTCCATCAGCATTTCCATATACATTCTGTTAGATTCTACATCTGAATCATCTTGTTTCTTAGTATCTTTTAACTCGTAATCTAAATTATCTTTTGTTACTTTCATTTTCTATTTGTTATTTGTTATAAAAAAACCCTCTAATTGACTAGATTAAAGGGTTTTGTAATGATTAAAAAACCTAAATATTAAAAAGGCAAGTCATCAACTATCTCTTGAGCAGGAACTCCAATATCATTAGACTTCTCTTCAGCCTTTTCTATTCTCCAAGCCTGTAATGAAGTGTAATATCTACCATTAAATTCATTAGATTTAATATTAAACTTAACTACAACTGAATCTCCTACTTTATTATACTTACTTAAATTCTCAACAGATTCTTGTCCAAACACTTCAAAAGCGAATAATTGCTCTTTACCCTCGTAACCCTCATTGTTAGTTACTATTAATGTTTGTTTCTGCCATTCGTTACCACTACTTTTAGCGACACCTTTTTCTACTTTCAACAATTCTTTAACTGTTCCTTTTACTTGTAAACTCATAATTTTTAATTTTAATTGGTTATTACTTATTTAATAATTGTTCAACTTCTTTAGTTACAACATACTTTAATTTAACTTTACTAATCTCTCCACCTTTAGTCATAAATTCATAAACTTTATTAAACTCGGGACTACCTGCTTTTAATATTGGTAAAGAAGATTTACTATTGTGAGTATTTGTAGCATCACTATCTTTAGTGTCATCTAAAAGCAATAAGTTTGAGATAGCATACTTCTTAGCATAACTACTAGCAGCACCTGTCCTTTGTGGCATTTGCATACCTTTAGCACTAAAGTCTATAATAGCTTGTGCGTTAGAGCATACAGAACTCTCTCTGTCTAAAGATTCTACATCTATCATCTTAGCTTCTGAGTCTACATAAATGTATTCTTCAACTT
>Ga0209555_10003247_pt1 | contig 10981 bp, 10 predicted proteins | sample SaaInl85LU_5_DNA_FD_184643 | JGI IMG/M metagenome (GOLD analysis project Ga0209555, IMG submission 184643) | Marine microbial communities from expanding oxygen minimum zones in the Saanich Inlet - ESP_85LU_5_DNA (SPAdes) (version 2) | ecosystem: Environmental > Aquatic > Marine > Intertidal... | reverse complement strand
CAACAATTGGACTTGCATTGGGTGTAGCATCATCAAAAATACCAGAAGCATTTTTGTAAACTACCAAACCAGATTTGGTTCCTAACCAAATTTGGTTGCTTCTATCTACAGCTACTGTTCTAACAGTTCCATCTGGCAAATTACCTAAATTTGGTGTGGCAATTAACGATTTTTTTCTATTTCCGTTTTCGTTAAAAACAAAAGCTCCATTGTTTCTAGAACCATACCAAATACTATTGTTTCTATCTACAATCATTTCACTTAAACCAAATGCAGGATTTGTTTTTACAGAACTCATATCAATACTAGACCATTGCTCATTTGCAGAGAGTTTTTTTAACTCATTGGGCACTCCAATATTTGTAACCCACAAATTACCTTGAGAGTCTAATGCTGTACCACTAATTCTAATAGTTACTCTATTTGGATCTAAAGCAACAATATCTTCTAAAGGACTATTTAAGTGATTGTAAAATGTTGTAATTTGATCATTTTCTACTACTAAGAGACCTCCTGTTAGAGGTGAATTAACCTTTCTTGTATCTCCAAAAGAACTTATATAAACTTTGTTTTCTGCATTGGTATCTATAGTTATATGACTTAAATCTGTTAAAGGAAAATCTGGATTATATTTTGTATTAATCCAACTTTCTCCATTAAAATGACTAAAGCCTTTTCTATTAAAAGAAGGTCCAAAAACAGCTGAATATCCACCATAAACCACCCATAAATTTTTGTTATGTGCTGCAATAGAAAAAGCTTCATTAGAAAGCGGTCCTTCTGGATGAATTTCTAAAAAATTTGTTGGCTCGGATGCTGTAACCGCTAAAACACCTAATTCATTTGTACCTAAATAAGCTAAATTATTTTCGAAAAAAGCTGTGTTTAAGGTAAAAACTGTATTTGTATTTGATTCAAATTGTGCAACTTGATTCATACTTGCACCTAATATAACCGCACTATTATTTAGGGCAATTGCTAAATTTGTTATAGAAGGTTTTAGGCTTTGTATGGTTTCAGAAAAACTATTTATGGGTAATATTGTAGTTCCATCAAAACGGAATAAGGTATTATTTTCTGCAAGGTACACTGTGTTATTAAACAATGCAATATTGCTAAATTTTTTGGTAGGAAAAGCTTGTTGCCAGTTATTAAAATCTATTAAAACACTATTAGTTGCATCTGCAGTAAAAAGGCCGTTTTGTGTTGCTGCATAAATAGTATTGTTAAAAACAATTGTTTTATTTATTTGTATTGATGATGAATTGGCTCCGATAAAATATGTGTCTCCAAATTCTAAATTTTCTATATCATACACTACAATTGCAAAAGGCGTTGCTAAATAAAGTTTGTTGTTTAATTCGCTAATATGGTTGATACTTTTTTCTCCAGATTGATTAAAATTTACAATATCTGATGAAATGGTGATGGTACCATTATCATCTACTACTTCTACCAAACCATTTTGATAACCAATTACCAGTCTTTTAAATTCCTTATTGTAGTGTATTGCAGTAGTAGTTTCTCCAGACAAGCCTTGTACAGAAGATAGTTTCGAAATTTCGCCATCTATGGTATTATAAGTAAAAACAGCATTGTCTGAAAGCGCATAAATAACATTATCTACTTTTACAAAATCTTTTACATTGTTGTAAGAATAAAAATCTTCCCAAGAAGTACTGTAATCTGTTTGCGAGTTGATTATAGTACTCAGAAATAATAAAAAAATAAAAAAAAAATTCTTCATTTTATGAGTTCATATTTGAAATCTATTAACTTCTAAACGTCAAAATTAATAAATTTGTTATCTAATAAACAGCTTTTAAGTTTAAAATTAAGATTATTAAAACAATAGTATCTTTACTGAGAATAAAAAAAGCCTAAAATATTGGAAAATAATGAGACTAATAACATTAGATGATTTTATAGATACTTATTTTAAGATAAAGCAAAGAGGAAAACAGTTTTTCTTTTCAAAATTTACTTTAAATAGAGAAAAAAGAACAAAAAGTGCATTTAATGACAGTTCATTTATATCTTCTAATTTTTGGTCTATTCCAATGGTTAATGAACGTTGGAATTTTTTAATCTCTGGAAATAAAAATAAAAATTATCTAGATTTTTTAAAAGATAACTTTTTAAAAGATAAAACTGAGTTGCGCCTATTATCTTTAGGCTCTGGAATTTCTAATCCAGAAATTGAATTAGCAAAAAAATCACTAATTTTTAAAGAAATTGTTTGTGTAGATATTGCAACGAATTTATTAAAAAAAGCAGCAAAAAAAGCTTCTGAAAACAATCTAACTAACATCACTTTTATAGCCAAAAATATTAATGAATTTGATTTTAAAGAAAATGATTTTGATATCGTTTTTTTTAAATCTTCACTTCATCATTTTAATAATATAGATTTACTATTATCTAAACAAATAAAAAAAACACTAAAACCAAATGGCTTTCTTATTATTAATGAATTTGTTGGTGCAACAAGATATCAATTTTCTAGAAATCAAATTAAAAACATAAATGAAACCATCAAATTAATCCCAAAAAAATTTAGAACACGTTACAAAACATCAATCCATAAAAATAAATATAGAGGCGTAGGATTATTTAGAATGATAATGGCAGATCCTTCTGAATGTGTAGATTCTAGTAGTATTATGCCTTCAATACATAAACATTACAAAGTTGTTTTAGAAAAGCCTTATGGTGGAAACTTATTAATGAGCGCTTTGAGAGACATATCTCATCACTTTTTTAATTTAGATAAAGAAAAAAAGGAAGTATTAGAAAAGGTTTTTTTATTTGAAGACAATTACCTTTTAAGTAATTCTTCAGACTTTGTGTTTGGTATTTACCAAAATAACAGCTAACAATTATGAATTTAGAAATAGAGAGAAAATTTTTAGTAAAAAATGATGACTTTAAAAAAGAGAAACATCAAAAAAAATACATAAAACAAGGATATTTAAATTCTAATAAAAGTAGAACTGTTAGAGTTAGAATTGCAGAGAATAAAGCTTTTTTAACAATAAAGGGAAAGTCTAACAAAACAGGAACTAGCAGATACGAATGGGAAAAAGAAATACAACTTACTGAAGCTGAAGATTTATTACTTTTATGTGAACCTACCATTATTGAGAAAAACAGGTATCTTATAAAAAAAGGAAAACACCTTTTTGAAGTTGATGAATTTTTAGGTGAAAACGAGGGTTTACGTATTGCAGAAATAGAATTACAAGAGGAAGACGAAAAATTTGAAAAACCAGATTGGTTGTCTAAAGAAGTAACTGGAATTATTAAGTATTACAATTCTTATATCAGTAAAAATTCATTTAAAAAATGGGTATAAAAAACCTCGAAAAAAAAGTTCTAAGAAATTTCATAAAACTACTGCTATCTATAAAATATTATATACGGATAAGAAATGACTAATACTACCCAAAAGTACAAATAAGTGAAAGATTGCATGGTTGTATGAAAGTTTTTTTATCACATATAAAATGGCTCCAATACTATAAAAAACACCTCCTAAAAAAAGTAAATTTAGGCTGTAAGAAGACAAATTTTCTATTAAAGGTTTTATAAAAAACACCACTTGCCACCCCATTAACAAATACATTGCTGTAGAAATTATATTGAATTTTCCTGTAAAAAAAAGTTTTAAAATAATACCCACCAAAGCAAAAAGCCAAACAAAAATTACCATGTAATTGCCCAAAGTACTATCTAAGGCAACCAAACAATAAGGTGTATAGCTACCCGCAATTAAAACATAAATGGCTGCATGATCAAAAATATTTAACCTTCGTCTTTTAATGGCATTTTTTGCAGCGTGATAAAAAGTAGAAGCTGCATATAAAATAATCAAACTTGTGCCATAAATTATAAAACTTATAGGTTTTAAAAAACCGCTAAACTGAAGCGCTTTTATAATTAAAAATGGAAATGCAATAAGACTTAATAGTAAACCAAATGCATGAGACCAAATATTTAGCTTTTCTTCAGAATCTGAATAGTTATGATTTAATTTTTCGCTCATTTTGTCTAATGGTATCTTTCATATACTTTTTATCATTTGTCAATTCTTGGTAAATGGTTGCAAATGTTTTGTCTTTTAACTGATTCATATCATTTACTACAGACATCTCTTTAGTTTCTATAAATTTATGCTGTTTAATCCTTAATTTTCCTGGCCTCCCTTTAAAAACATCCCAAGAAAAAAAACGTTTACAATCGTAATAAGTTTGTGGCACAATGGGTATTGTAAACTCAATAGCTAAACTAAAAGCTCCTTGTTTAAAAGGTGCTAAAACAACATCTTCAGTAGGTACTAATCCTTCAGGAAAAATTGCCATGCTTACTCCATTTTGCAACCTTTCTTTAGCCATTTTAAAAACTCTTTTTCTACTTTCTAAACTACTTCTATCTACCATTATTACCACTCTTTTGTAGAAAAAACCAAATACAGGAATTTTAACTAGTTCTTTTTTACCCACAAAAACAATTGGATTTTTACTAATTGCAATTAACACAAAAGGATCTAACAACGATGCATGATTTGGGCAAAACATATAACTTTTATTAGGCTCTATTTCTTGTTCTGCTGTTAAATCTAACCTAAAACCCATTCCGTAAATTAGAATTTTAGATATAATTCTTGCTAATTTCCAAAATATAGGGTATTGATTTTCTTTAAATGTGAATACCAATAATAAAGGCGATAAAATTAAGATGGAGGCAAACATTAGTAGGTAAAACCATAAGCGCCAAACAAGTAAAAAAGGTATTTTTAAAATCTTCACGAATAGAATTGTAGTTAAATTATGTAATATTTACATTTATATTAAAAAAACTAACGTAACAAAAATACTAATATTCTTATTGTTTATTGATTTTACTAATCAAAACCTTATTTTTGTGCTTTAACCACGAGCATATATCTAATACTCGTAAAAAAAATCATATAAATAAAAATAAATGTCTAGAATTTTAACAGGTGTACAAAGTACGGGTACCCCGCATTTAGGAAATTTATTGGGTGCTATTTTACCAGCTGTAGAAATGGCAAACAACCCAGAAAATGAAGCTTTTCTTTTTATTGCAGATATGCATTCTTTAACTCAAATTAAAAATGGTACTATTTTAAGAGAAAACACTTATAGTACAGCAGCAACTTGGTTGGCTTGTGGTTTAGACATCCATAAAACTGTTTTTTACAGACAAAGTGATATACCACAAACTGCAGAGTTAACTTGGTATTTAAGCTGTTATTTTCCTTATCAAAGACTTACTTTGGCACATAGTTTTAAAGATAAATCTGATAGATTAGCAGACGTAAATGCAGGTTTATTTACCTACCCAATGTTAATGGCTGCAGATATTTTGTTGTACGATGCAGAAATTGTACCTGTTGGTAAAGACCAATTACAACATTTAGAAATTACTAGAGATGTTGCCAGCAGAATTAACAATGTTATAGGAGATACTTTGGTGCTGCCAAAAGCAAAAATACAAAAGCACACAAAACTTGTACCTGGTACAGATGGAGAAAAAATGAGTAAATCTAGAAATAATACCATTAATATATTTTTAACTGATAAAAAGTTAAGAAAACAAATAATGGGTATTAAAACAGATAGTTTGGCTTTAGAAGAGCCCAAAAATCCAGATACAGATAACGTTTTTGCTCTTTATAAATTAATTGCTAATGAAGAGGAAATTGAAAAGATGAGAGCAAATTATGTAGGTGGTAATTATGGTTATGGACATGCAAAACAAGCATTGTATGAATTAATTTTAGAAAAATTTGCTGTAGTTAGAGAACGTTATCATCATTTTATGGAGAATAAACACGAAATTGATGAAGCGCTAAATATAGGTGCTTCAAAAGCAAAAATTACTGCAGATTTAGTTTTAAAAAGACTAAGAAATAAAATAGGATACTAAAAAAAACCTCGCAAATTGCGAGGTTTTTTTTACATTATAAGTGTTTTTTTTATAACCACTCACAAATAATCCCTCCCATTAACGCTAAAGTAACAATCCAATAACCAGCATTTATGGCTACATATTTAAATGATTTTTTTTCGAACATTGCTTGTATGCCTAAAATTGGTAAAATCAAAAAAACACCATATAATATACCATGAAAAGCACCGTGTTTAAAAGTTCTAAATCTGTCTCCATAAGTAGATACAAATTTTTCAAAATAAGAATAGGCTTCTCCTGTTTGTTCATTAAAACCAGGCTCGCCTGCTAATGTAGAGTAAGCGCCCATTTGATGGATAACCATTGGCATTAAAGCAAAAGCTATAAGTACACTTAAAATAAAACAAATAACTAGTGTTTTTACCATATTTGTTCCTTCTAAAGACTCTTTGGTAAAACCCATTTGCCGCATCCAAGTATTACCAAATAAAGGTCCATACCAAAAAAAACCGATAAACATTGGCAATAATGCCGCTACAAAAAAGATGTAAAAATTCATTTCCATAATATATAAAATTTTTTAGTTGAAAATCAAATATAGTAAATAAGAAATTGATATTTAGATGTTTACAAAAAAAATAAACCTAAAAGAAGTTTCTTTTAGGCTTGGATTAATTTTTAAATTAAAGATCTTTATTGAATCTTCATCGATTTTGCAATGGCTTCTAACTCAAACATAAAAGCTCTTTTATTTACAGAGGGTGCATAGGTAAAACCTTCGAAAACTAGAATTCTATTATTCTTTTTATCTACAATAGAATAGTTTAAAAAAGGACCTGCCATAAAATCGTTTTTAACCTCCCATTTACCTCTAGTTTCAAAAGCTTTTAAACCGTTAAAAGTTATTTCTGATGTGAAAGGTGTGTAGGCTTCTTCTGTAATCATGTGCATGGTTTCTGGATTTGAACCAGGAATGTATTTTGCACCAATACTATCTCTAACAGACACAATGTTTTCGGGTACTTTTTCTTCATCTTCTAAAGGAATTGCATACATTAATATATTGTTACTACCTGTTTTAGCAATACCACTAGTTAAATGTTGTCTTAACCATAAAAATTCACCTGTATCGTCTACAGTTTTAAAATTATCTGGTATGGTTAAAGTAACCCCTAAATTTTGTACTGTTTTATATTTACTTTCATCAAGCTTTCTCTTTTTAAAAAGATTTTGAGTCATAGAAATATCAGATGCTATAAAAGCAGCTATAATTTCATTTTCGTGTTTTTGAAACATTTTTATAACACCTTCATCATCTTTTGCATATACATATACAATGGTTTGTGGTTGCGCATAAACATTTTTCTTAATAAAAAAATCTTCTTTATCACCATTCCCTATTACTAGAACGTTTCTAGAAACCTTCATCATACTACCAAAACCATTGGGTGCTACTTGCGATATCGATAAGATGGGTTCTGGTTGTGGCAAACCAACCATTAGTTCTCCAAAAGAATTTCTAATTTTATCACCTAAATCTCCATTCCAATCACTCGCTTTAGTAACTACCATTACTTTATTTATTTTACCAATGGAGTTTCTTTGTACAAATTTATCATTACCTGTACAAGATGTTATTAAGATTACAAAGGTAAATAGAGTTATTATTTTTTTCATTTTGATTTAGCTTTTATATATTTTAAGTTTAGTTCCTGGTTTTAGACTTTTAGCACTCCAAATATTGTTCCACTTTTTAATTTCTTCTATAGAAACATTTTTAAATTTTCTAGAAATTGTCCATAAAGAATCTCCTTTTTGTACAGTATAAGTTTCAAACTTGGTTTTTTTAGTATATTTTATTGTTTTTTTATTGCTTGCAATTTGAACAGATTTTTTAGGAATTGCCAGTTTTTTAGGATAAATACTTAAACGTTGTCCGATTCTTAATCGACTAGTTTTTAAACGATTCCATCTTTTAATATCACTAACTCTTACACCATATCTGTTTGCAATTTTGCCTAAGAAATCGCCACTTTTTACTCTGTAACGAATGCGTTTATCCATTTCAAAATACTTAGGTAAAGGCTTTTCTCTTTTTGCTGCATCTTCTGCTGCCAAGGTATACATTGCTTCTTCTTTATCTAAAAAGTGAAATACGTTTTTTCTAGGCAAGGTTACAGCGTAATTTTTATTAGCAACAAAAGGAATAATATCTAATTTGTAAGAAGGATTTAAAAACTGAATTAACTCTGAACTAATGCCTGTAGTTTCTGAAATATGATCGAAACTAATGGTTTTTTTTATTTGAATAGTATCTGTTTCGAAATGACGAATTTGTGGTGATTCTGCAATTAATTGATGTTCTTTTTGATACTCAAACAAATACATGGTTGCATAAAATGCAGGCACATAACCTGCTGTTTCTCTTGGTAAAAAAGGTCTAATATTCCAGTAATTTCTATAACCTCCAGAGCGTTTTATAGCTTTTGCAACATTTCCAGGACCAGAGTTATAGGCTGCTAAAGCCAAATCCCAATCGCCAAAAATATTGTATAAATCTGATAAATATTTACATGCAGCAATGGTAGCTTTAACTGGGTCTTGACGCTCATCTACATAAGAACTTACTTTTAAATTGTATTGTATACCTGTTGTGTACATAAATTGCCACAAACCTGTTGCACCCACTCTAGATTTTGCAGTTGGGTTTAATGCAGATTCTACAATTGCCAAATATTTCATTTCTAAAGGAATATCGTATTGATCTAAATATTTCTCGAACATTGGAAAGTAAAAAACTGCTTTTGCCATTAAAGCTGGATAATATCTTTTTCTGTATTTTAAATACGATTTTATAACTTTTTCTAATGCAGGGTTGTAAGCAATATGAAAAGGTGTTTTGGCATCAATTTTTTGCAATCTTTCTTTTAAAATTGGGGTTGATAAGGGTACATCCTCTACTTTTTTATCGTTGATGTTTTTAATAAAATATTCAGAAGTATCGTACAAAGGCGATTTATACTTTGTATCCATTAACAAACTATCTATCAACACAATATCATAATCTGTAAACAAATCTGTACGTGATATTTTTTTAGGAATTGTATTTGTAGGTATTTGTGCAAAAATACTTGAAGAGATCAAAAAAAGGATCAAAAATTTTTTCATTATATAATTGTTAGCTTCTTTATAATTTAGCTAAATAGTGTTTAAAAAGTTAATTCTACAGCAATTGGGCAATGGTCTGAATGTTTGGCTTCACCCAAAATATACGCTCTAGAAATATTGTTTTTTAAAGGTTCTGAAACCATGGCATAATCTAAACGCCAACCTTTATTATTGGCTCTTGCGTTTGCTCTATAACTCCACCAAGAATATTCTTGCTTTTCTGGATTTAGATATCTAAAACTGTCAATAAATCCGCTTTCTATAAACTCGCCAATCCATTGTCTTTCTTCTGGTAAAAAGCCAGAAACACCTTTCATTTTTGGATTGTGTATATCTATTTCTTCGTGACAAATATTATAATCTCCACAGATCACTAAATTGGGTATTTCTTGTTTTAAATGGTTGATGTATTCTTGGATTTCATCCATATAATTTAGCTTAAAACTCAATCTATCTAAATTTGTACCCGATGGCAAATACATGCTCATAATTGAGACATCATCAAAATCTACTCGTAGATTTCTACCTTCAAAATCCATTGTTTCTATGCCTGTACCATACACCACATTGTTGGGTTTTTGTTTGCATAAAATTGCAACAGATGAATAGCCTTTTTTTTGTGCAGAAAACCAATAATGATATGGGTAACCTGCATTTTCGAAATCTTCTAAATTTAATTGTTCTTTGTGTGCTTTGGTTTCTTGTATGCAAATAACGTCTGGATTTGCGGCTTCTAACCAATCCAAAAACCCTTTTTTTAATGCTGCTCTAATTCCGTTTACGTTGTAAGATATTATTTTCATATTCTCATATTTATTTCTTCCTAAGGAAAGAAAACTGAATCTCTAAAGTTTTTTATGAATTACTTTTTTAAAAAATAACCATTTAATTTGTGCTTCTTTACCGTTTTGTTTTTCTACAATTTTTACTTTTGGTGATAAAATGTAGGCCAAACCTACTGCAATTGCTGTATTAATTAAAATTTCTTTTACGTTAAAAACTTTATCTAACAACAATATAAAAACCAGAATTAAAAATGGAGTTATCAACCAATATGTTTTTTTAAAAAGCTCCATTCGTTTTATTTAACTTTATAATTATCTCTTAAGGTTCTTCTCATAATTTTATTAGATGCAGTTCTTGGCAACACATCAATCTTTAGCAAATCTGCAACTTTGAATAAAGGATTCAGTTCTGTTTTTACAATTTTTTGGGCTGCTTTTAATCGATCTTCATCGTTATTTTGGTTTTTATTCTCTACATAAAACACCACTAATTTTGCAGGACCTCCATCTTCTGGAGCAGCTGCAATGGCAGCAGATTCTAACACAAAATTTAATTGATTGATGGCCGCCTCTATTTGAGTAGCGCTTACTTTTATTCCGCCTAAATTCATAGCATCGTCTACGCGTCCTAAAATTTTAAAATAGCCGTTTTCTAATTGCCTTAACTCATCTCCATGCCTTCTTAAAACTTTTTGATGTTTAGGTGTGTCATCATAATATATTTTTTGATGATTTTTATTGAGCAACTCTGTAGAAAGTCCCATAATTGGCGGAATTAAAAAAACTTCTCCTTGCGTAGTTTCCTGATAATTTTCATCTAACAAAACAAAATCGCTACCTAAAGCTTTGGTAGAAAAAGTACTTGGTATATTTTCTTGCACAACTGTGCTTGTTATGTAACCACCACCAATTTCTGTACCTCCACAATACTCTATAACTGGTTTGTTGTTGGCCAGTTGCATTAAATAGTTCATTTCTGTAGGGTTAGAAACCTCTCCTGTAGAACTATAGTTTTTAATTGCATTCCAATTAAATGGCTCCATACAACCTGAATTCTTCCAATGTTTTACAAAACTAGGTATTACTCCCAACAT
>Ga0209555_10003245_pt1 | contig 10986 bp, 7 predicted proteins | sample SaaInl85LU_5_DNA_FD_184643 | JGI IMG/M metagenome (GOLD analysis project Ga0209555, IMG submission 184643) | Marine microbial communities from expanding oxygen minimum zones in the Saanich Inlet - ESP_85LU_5_DNA (SPAdes) (version 2) | ecosystem: Environmental > Aquatic > Marine > Intertidal zone... | reverse complement strand
AACCTTCCTTTGTAGTAAATGTACACAATAGTTGTGTTTTCATATAATCTTCCTTCCTATTTTAAGGTATTTTAATCCCTTATAAATATCAATTTATTTTTGAAAGGATTAAATATTTAAGATTTAGACTTAAAGCACTTTTGAATTTCTGAGCTGTATATAAAGGTGTTATTAGTCTTACCAGTTGCACCTGCTTTTGAACGATAACTTTTTTTACCAATTTCAATTTGCTTACCCTTAGTATCAACCGCATAAACAAATACCGTTTTTCCAGTAACATTACCATCATCATCGGTAACCAATTCCTCAGCTTCTATCAACCTAAATTTTTGTTTAAATTCAGTTGTACTATTTACACCAATACATCCTCTAAGTACCTCACCATTTACTTTAGCACCTCCCATATTAACATCCAATGATGAACCAACCATGGATGATGGATTACCTTTTTCATATGTCTTTGGTGGATAATCCATTAACGATAAATGGAATCCTCTAATTGTTTCTTCAGCTTCCATTAAAGTACCTAATGGAACACTAATACCATCAATATCTACTGATTTTTTATTAAGTTCTTCAACTCTCTCTCTTTGTAAATTTACTACCTGAGCTCTTTCTTCTGAAATTAGTTTTTTTACATCAATTCCCTCTATTGATGGGTCTTTTGATTGTAAAATTAATCCTATTTTTGATATTACCTTAACTTCATTAACTTTACCATTACCATCTACTACCATTTTACGAATCGCATCATATTTTTGTTTCATTGTTAATGAATCAGTAGTTGATTCCAATGGAAGGTACTCTTTAAATTGTTTTTTAGGTTTACCATCTTTACCAAAAATAGCTACTTCTATATTTTTTTCTAAAGTACCCTTATCCTTTTCAATAATATCTAATTGAGTATCGATTGGTAATTGAGTTAATCTGCTAGCAATTTTAATTGCTTGATTATTATAGTTTTCTTCAATTGTTGACATTTTATTAGAATAATCATCAACTATTGATTTAGCTTGATTTTTATCATTATCAGATAAACCAACAACATTATTAATAGCAGTTTTGTAGTTTTCACCTTCTTGAGCTAAAGTAGAATTGTCTTGAATATCGGAAGTTGATGTTTTATCAGAATGGAATTGTATTAAAAGATTACCACTCTTATCTTTAGCAAAAGTAGCAGTATCGGATGGATTCATACCACCACCACCGGCTTTTACAAACTCAACTGCATCTTCTTTACTCACCTCAGTACCATTTGGTAATAAAACTTTACTAGCATCATTTATAGCTAATAACTGAGCTTGAATTGATTCAGCTGCACCATAGTAGGTATCCACTTTATCAATACTTCCAAATTTTCCATCTTTTTGTAAAGATTTTACTCTTTGTTGTGTAGTATTAAACTTAGTTCTAGCAGAACGTGCTGAAATTACACATTTTGAATATAATTTTTTATTTTCAATATCAGTTGGAATCTTACCAACACCAGATGATGCACTTTGTTCTTTACCCAATACAGTATCTTTATATTGTTGGTACATTTTACGAGCTAATTCCTCTTCACCTATATTTGGATTTTCACCTATCATATGAACACCTTCACCAGAAGCTATCTCATTAAATGCAGAACCAGCTGAACCAGGTGCTGGTTTTTTACCGGTTCCAGATTGATACCCTTTGAATCCATATTTAAACATATTGTTTTTTACATCAGTATCACCCTCACCAGCAATACCATATACTTTATCAGTTACATTTGGTGATGGGGATTCAACATCATCGGATTTAGTTTTCTTTTTTTCTAAATCAGGTGCATTATAATCGGAATCTTTTGAAAATATATTAGTAGTTGGTGTATCAACACCAGCTTCAGCATCTGCTTTGTCTTGATTATTTCGTTCAATATCTCTATTAGGTTGTCCTTCACCACCCAATTCATTATTGATTGCATCTCTTTCTGGAGAACCTTCTGGTGGTAGTGCTTTTTCAGCTGCTTCTCTACCCGGTTGGTCTTTTGCCAATCTCAATAGTGAACCTACTAAACCTTCTTTATCATTACCATTTTTATCGGTATATTTTACTACCTTATTAAGTGCAGGTGATTTGTATTTTTTCTCAGCTTCAATTAAATTTTCTATCAGCTCATTTTTAATTTCACCAAATCCCCACTCATCTAATATTTCCGATAAAATAAAAATGTGTTCGGTTTTACTTAAAATAGGATATCCTTCATTAGAACGATATGCTAGTTCAGAAATTAATTCTTGTATAAATTCGTTTTTTACCATAGTAATTCTTCCTATATCTTATAAATATTAAAGTTTTCCATAATCAGTTCCCCAATCTGCCTTTATAGGGAATCCACCACTCTCAATAATTTCTTTCAATTTTTTAGCATGTTCTTTAGGAGTATCTAAAGGAAAACTAAATAAGAATGAATCGTAGGTATAAAGGGTTAACTCAATTTTGGTTTCCTTAATAAACTCCAACACTTTTCCAATTATCTGCATATTCAACTCAGTTTCAGTTGCTTGTAGTAAATAGTTAAACAACTTCTGCGGATTCACTCCTTCTATACTACTCAGAGGTATATTACGATTCGGTGTTGATATATATCCCTTTTGAGTACCAATCTCCCATAATTTCTCAATGTACTCTCTAACCTTCTTATAATAAGGAATTTCATCAAACTCTTCAGGTATCCCACCATAAAGGAGTTGGAAGGTGATTCCTTTGGATTCTTCATAAGGAACTCCATATTGGTCCGCTAACCATTGGTGAACGGATGTGTTTGGTAGTGGATAGTGAACCATCTTACCAATAATACGGGGGTGATAGGCATCATAATCCATTTGTAGGAATATACTATTCTCCTTTGGTATAAACACCTCTCTCGTTCCATCTTTTTTGTTCAAAGCCGAAAAATTGATTCCACCAAATCGGTTGGAGGGACGGGAGGTAATGGTGTATGGGTTGTATTCGGTGTAAAGAGTGTTATTAGATAGGTGTTTAGTGGCTTGAGGATATCTATCAAGAAATTTTTCCTCATCGACCCGAACCCCAAAACGTTCTATATCTGAGAGGATGGGGATTACGTGGTTATTCATCCAACTACGAGTAGGAGTAGGAAGATTAAAGGAATTTACAAACGAAGTTAGGTACTCACCCCATTTCATTAGAGGTGCTATCTTTCCTAAGTTTTCTCTAATCCCCATTCTTAGGTAGTGGGAGATAAAGGGTTGTTCTTCGGGTTTGAAATCTAACAATTTGTTCTCTTCAAAGAAGGTGTGGTTGGATATATCAAAAATATTTTGTATCTTTGTATCCAATTGTAAAAATCCTTTCTTATTCCATACCCATTTTGGTTGTTCGGAAGTGGAAAGGTCTAACTGATGGAATTTCCCATCAATATGGTTGTATATGAGAATAAAGTCAGTTTTATCCATCCGTACGAACAAAAACGAAAGTTCATTGTTCATTGGATGCTTCTCCAAATCAGACCAGATAGGAATGATGATGGATGGTTCGGATTCCCATCTTTTTAGGAATTCTTCTTTCTCTTTGTTGGACTCTACTATAATCATTTCACAAAGATAAGAAAAAGATTTGGATTATCCAAATTATTTTTTGTGAAATTGTAAAAGATTTGGAAGGTAGAGTTGAAGTTTAGGTATAATTTTGTAATTAATTCTAATTGATGCTGAGTTAGATGCCTTTACATCCACAGGTTCTCCTACAATTCTCCAATCCATAGATACTACTCTATAAAATGGATTTCCATTAAATGAACTGTAAGCTGATTGTTTTATTTCGGATATAGGTGAGTTTACATCATTAGCTTTTTGAATGAAGTATCGTTTTATATACCCAATTGTATAATCCTTAGAAGTCGGAGATGGGATATGAGTAGCTATCTTTGTTTGCTTAAACTCATTAGCTAAACTTTTTATTTCTTTATATCTATCTATATTCATCTTATAATAAATTTCTAAACTGTCCTTCAACCTCAGTATCCCAACTCATTCCTTGAACAGTTTGCTTTACACCAGTTACTTGAAAGAATCCCCTATCATACATTTTAGGTATTCCTTTAACTTTAAACTTATCACCTCTTTTAATACCACTAACTCCATTTATAGTAAATGAAAATTTTATAGGTAATAATGGAGATACTTCAGAACTTTGTTGACTCTTTGCTAATTTTAATAATTGAGCATCATCATATATAGCAACATAGCTAGAATCGTTTATTATAAATCCATCCTTTATATCTTTTTTCTCCAAATTAACCTTTGGATAAGTACCCAATTTACCTAAAAAGTTTGCATAGTTATTTTTTTTCAGTTCCTCATCCGTTTCAGTTTTTTCTTCATCAACACTTTCATCTGCAGTTTCTTTCCTTAAATCCATTTCGTATAAAACTGAATCAGTATTTCCTTTTGAAAATAACTTTCCAATAAATGGTTGAGTTTCTGTACCCATTTGGTTTCCTAATCTATTTCCAATCACTTGATTCATTTTTGCTCCACTCATTTCCATATTAAATGCAGCTTCTTTAAAAATAGAATTTGTACCAATTAAATTAAACACATATGGTGATTCACCTTTATCTTTATAAGTTAGATTCATATCACGAATAACTAAAATTGGAGTTCCCTTTTTCAATTCCCATTTGTTACCTTCTGGTGCCTGTGATTCTAATATTTGAAAATTCCACAAATCGTTTACGGCAGATGACATTCCATTTAGTATTTGATAAAGTGCATCTTTTACATTTAAGTTGGATGTTGATAATATATCAGATGCAAATTCAAAATTTACATATAAATCATCCAAAAATCCCCATTCTTTTGGGTCTTTATTAACACCCATATCATTTGTAGTGTAACCATCCGCATAACATATGTTACCGTAATTTTTAATAATTCCATTATCTATTGAATCGGGATTTGGAAATTGTATCTTTGCATTACCATACGTTACAGTACAATCGTTGGTTTCAGTTGGAACTGCAGTTAGTGGTTCTTTCGAATTTTTAGCATCAACAAGACTAAACTTTGGGGTTTCTGGATTTGGTATAAACAATTTATCTTTTCTAGTAGAAAAAATCCTTGGAAATGCTGAACAAATAGTGTTAGATGAATCTATTGCTAATTTTACTTTAGTATTACCCAACTTATAACTATCAGCAATAATAGTGTTCATAATTTTAATTAATGCCCCAAATCTTATGAATTTTTCAGAACCTATTATCTCAGTTCCAGGTGGTAACTCAATTCTCTTAGATTTGTCACCACTTTTTTCTTTTGCACCACCATAATTAAGGGCCCTGCTCCACGCAGTACCATCTGCTTTTGCGTTCATTACTTCTGATACAGTTTCATCAAAATTAATGTAATTAATAGCTGCTGCCATAGGAATTACTCTTAAACTATCATCAGTTTTAGTTGATAATTTTTTTATTTCTAATGTTTTTCTATTAGATGGTAATGCGTTATATGCAAACATCCATCGTTTTTTATTTAAATCACTTTCAGCACTTAAATTTTTATATTCGTTTGCTTTTGCTTTTTTATCAATTAATTTTTGAGCATCTTCAGTATTTGTTTTATTACCACTGTTATCACCATTGATTAAATAAGCTGGTAGTTCAGTAAAGCCAGTACATTTAACGTTTACTGTCCAAATTTCACCACTAACATCAACACTACCACCGGTTATAAAACCTAAGTAATTATCATAGGTACCTGATGTTTTTTTTCTTTTTTCAGAAAGTATATCAAAGTTTTGATGGTCTGTTATTTTACTTGCATTTAAGGTAGTTATACCTCTAGCAGATTTATCCGTATTCCATCCCCACTCCAAAAATATAGTAAAACCGGGTTCTAAAAAGTATTCAGTTACCAATTCCATTTGTTGTAAGGTAAAGCACTTTATAGAAAATTCAGCTTTTCTTGATAAATTACCAGCTCCTTCATCAATAGAAATACTTTCTATAATTGGAGATGGTCTTAATCCAACACCAACCGGTGGAGTTACAGCACTACCAGCCCAATCAACCCCCAATGCACCAGCTTGAGAGGATGTTCCATAAATACTATCGGGTGCATTATCACCGGCTGCTTTAAATAAAGAAATATTTGGGTTAGAGTATAATACCAATCCTTCTTTTCCAGTTGAAGAACTTTTTACAGCGGATATTACCTTTACCCATGCATTTAATTTGGAAACTTTTGATGGATTGTTAACTCTATCTTTTAAAGTTTCTTGTACATATCCAGCTATATTTGAAAAATATGGGAATGTTGACATAACTTATGATGTATAATTATTTATTATCTGAATGTAATTTTGTGGAATCCTTAAAATTGTCCCATCTTTCAAACCAAATGGTGCGTTGTGAATATTATTAGCTGATGCTATTATCCACCACAACGATGAATCTTTATAATATTGATATGCAAGTGTATCTAATCTATCACCAGTTTCGGTTGCTACATAGATATCATCATCACTCAATGGAATGTTAGGGTATATCTTTGAACGATATACTAATCTACCATCAATGGTATTTTTTGTTTCGTTATTTTCGTATCTACTTGCCATATCTTATGATGTTTGTGGATTGAAATTAAAGAATTTTCTACCCCCAGTCTTTCCTCTGCTTTCCAAAAACTTAATTGTAGCTGATACATCAACTATTGTTGGTAAATTATACCCCTTCATATCAATTGGTTGTGAACCTGCGTTAACTCCCTTTGCACCACCAGCAGATGCGGCTATTTTTTGTGCATATGTTGTTTCTTTTTTAGTGATATTCCATGGAGTATTATCATCATATGTATATGATAAAGATTCAATAAATGCCTCTTTATTTTTAAACAAGTCACCTAATGTAAATTTGATAAATGGAGGTATAAGTGCGGTTGAATCCTTATCATATCCTTGTGGGTAAACTAACGAAGTTAAAAAGTTTAATTTATCCCAAGCAACTTTATGTTCACTTGCATCTAATGAATATACTTTAAAATTAAAGGTTACTGTTCTTTCAATTCCACTATATGTGTAATTATTAAATGGGTTACCTAAAAATTTATAACTATCCCATGATGGTGTAAATGATTCCGATAATCCAGTTACCGTACATCTAAATTGAACTGTTTTTCCTAAATGTATTGAATAAAACTTTAATGGAACAAAATCAATTTCATCCAAAGTTTTTCCATTACCCAATACCTTTTCAGTTCCAGTATAAACACCTTCTTTATTTATGGTATCTGATATTGTATAGAAACCTCTAGCATCAGTTTCTAAATTATTTTCTTTTGAATATTCAACAAGTTGTTTACGTTTAAAAGAAAATTTAGTCATTCTTTGAGGTTCATCAGTAAACTTAATTGGTTCAATATCCAATTGTTGCTTTAATGATAAATCATTTCTTTCTTTAGGTGTATCAGCTTCAGGTTTAATTGTAGATGAGTAACTAGCACCCTTTGCATCTAATCTTTTATCAATTGGTATAGTGGATGGAATTGCATTTTCATCATATCCATAATTTGTAGTATATATTTGGAAAAAATCTACACTTTCTTGGGTAAATCCACTTACACTTCCTTTAGATACTGATTTACCTTTTATTTGTAATCCACCCCTTTCACCATCTCCAAATAGTTTTTTACGAATAATTTGTTTACCCAACTTAATTGCTGAACCCAATGCCTGCTTTCCAATAGTTTTTAGGTTTCCACCCCCACCATCTTTAAGAAGTTTACCCAATAAAGAACCTTCAGCTGATTTTCTAATTGCAGCTAAATCATTCATTCTATCCTGAGTTAATCCTAAATTAATCAATTCGGTTCCTACAAGTCCACCTTTAATTAAAGCATTTACTACAAAAGTTGGGGTTGCTCCTTGTGGAATACCTAATTTAGAATTTATATCATCTCTAAGTTTAGTAATCTTTCCACCAATCAAACCACCATCTGAAAGTTCACCAAATCTTGCGGATTTCATAGTATCTAACATTGGAGTAGTTCTTAATGTAAGTCTGCCCAACTCATTACCATATATTACAGGTGTTGATAATCCTCTGATAATTCTAACACCAACTACTTCTTCCTCTAATAAACTCTCACTACCCCTTACACCTAATGTTTTTCTTAGTAAGTTTGCACCAGCAATACCAGTATTACTAACCAATGGGTCTGCGGATGATAATCGTATATCTTTACTATTTTGGACATCATACGCCTCTGCTGCGGTTTTACCACCCAGCGATGCCAATTGTTTGCTTTTAAATAATTGTTCTAACGTTTGTGCCATTTTATGTCATTGCGTATGAATTACCACCAACTCTATCTACGATAGATGATACTTTGGATGTTACTTTTTCACCATCCATAAAAACTGCTATTTTACCAGAGTTTAAATCACTTCGTAAACCTTTTATTTCATCTATCAATAATTGAGATGAATCATCACTACCAGCGGTTCCTTCATCACCACCCAATAATGATGTTAATCCAGTTGAAATTGCCCCAACCGCAGATAATGCTAAAAGACCAGGTGCTGCTACTAAACCAGCTACACCCAATCCAACCAAAGATGCGGATAATCCCATTATAGAATATCCCAATAGTGTGATTGCTGGAATTAATACTACCAAACCTCCTATGGTTGCTGCTACGGACATCAATTGTGGCATTAAGGTTCCAATACCATTTGCCATCATTTCAAATCCCGTTCCAATTGCTTGAAGTGCTACACCCAATACCAATACCGATGCTGCTATCACTAACATTGCGGCTGCTCCAGCTAAGATTGCTACTGCACCCACACCACTCGTCATAATTGCACCTAATAGTGCAACTGCTCCAACTAAGGATAACATTGATACAACAGCCATTCCAACTGCTTCCCAACTAACCTTCATAAATTCTTGTACTGCTTTTCCAAATACGAATACTGCACCAGCTACTATTACCATTGCCGCTGCTCCTTTCAGAACTGCGTTCATATTGATTTTGGACATACCTTCCATAAGACTTCCACCGGGCATACCTCCACCTTTTGGTGCAGTTGCTCCTCCGCCACTAAACTTATCAGCCACTCCACTCATAAGTTTATCTTTTACACCACCTACGGCTTTTCCAAGTTTTGAATTGGATAATGCCCCACCAACAACTTTTAATCCTTTTAATACAGATCCAGCAGTCATTTGTAATATGTTTTTGAGAACTTGCCCAGTACCCTTAACTACACCACCAATAGAAGTTCCCATTGCTGAGAATCCAGTACCAACCTGTCCTGTCATAGTAATCATACCACCCAAACCTTGTAAACCAGTTCCTAAGTATTTATTTAATCCAGCATTAAGAATCTCTCCAGCTTTACTGAACTTATCGTTCATTATTGCTCCCAATTCATTGGCTTTTCCTTGATTATCAGCCATCTTCTGCATTTCTGCAACTGAGATACCTAATAAATCAGCGGATGCTTTCTTTTGGAAGTAATCCATTTTATTAAATGCATCAATACCGCCCAATGCTCTCAAAGTTTCTTTGGTTGCTCCTTCAATATCCCCTTCGTATGCTAATGCTCTAGCTCTATCTAAATTGATATTCTTACCAAGCATTGCACCTAATTCTAATTCTTTTGTAATAGATGATTCAAAATCTAATAACCCATCAGCGATACCACTTAGGGTTTTCATATTAACACCTAACTTTTGAGCGTATCCTGCGGCTCTTAGGATGTTTGCACCACCATCTTTACCATATAATGCGAACTCTTCAGTTGAACCAGCTAAATCTTGCATAAGTGCGGCTGGTATTACTCCATTTTGTGATGCAAACTCTTGTGTGGTTGCTATCATATCCGCTGCTATATCAGCCGAACCACCATTCATCCTTGCAAATGATGCGGTTAAACCAACAGCTTCTTTGTTGGAGATACCCATATTGGTTGCCATTAAACCAATATTAGCTTGTGTACTTAGGGTTGCTGCATCTACTCCACCGAATTCTGATGCTAAATCTCTTACAGTACCAGCAGTATCATCAAAGATAAACCCTAATGCGGTTGCTGATGCGGTTGATGAGTTTAAACCTTGTACAAAACTCTGTCCTAATTCTCTATTTACTTCACCGAATTTTCCAGCAAATTTACCAATACCAATTACCAATGCCCCAATAGCTGCTTGTGGTCTACTTAGGAATGTGGTTAAAGTTGAACCTAATGCATCAACCTTTTTCTTCATCGAATCAAAGACTGCTGCTTGTTGTTCTAATATATCTTTTTGTTCTGATGTTAAAGCTGATAAATTTTCTGCATCTTTAATTTGAGTTTGTACAGAATTAGCTATAACACCTTGTTGTGCAATAAAATCTTTAGTAACCGCTAATCGCTTATCCATTGAACCCAATTGTTCTTGAATCATTGAACCCAATAAATCAAATTCAGATTTAAGTTGAGCTTTTTGCTCCACATCATCACCAGTTAATTCAGCAATTTGAGCAGCAATAGATGCTTGGTCCGTATATGCAGTAAGAATACTATTCGCTTGTTGTTGTGCGGTTGTATTTTGTGTTGATAAATTTTTGTTACTACTAATCCTCTCAGCTAATGAGTTAGCTATTTTAGTAGTTGTATCAGCTTGTTGAAGTTGCTGAGTTTGTATTCTTTTATAAATACTACTTAACGATTGTGCCCCACTTACTAAATCATCTACCGATTGTGCTGTTTTTTCTTGAGCAACTTCAGATGCTTTTAGAACTTTAACAATCTCTTTTAATCTTGCTACTGCACTTATATAAGAATCATCTAACTTAGCCGCATCTTTTCCTACATCAGATTGAATACGTTTAATATCCTCTAATAACTTAGCTTTTTCTTTAAGTAGATTGTTATTCTCAGCCATTTATATTATAAATCTTTAAGAAGTTTTTCCAACTCCTCTCTTTCCTTTTTAAGCTTTTCCAATTTTTG
>Ga0209555_10003244_pt1 | contig 10987 bp, 10 predicted proteins | sample SaaInl85LU_5_DNA_FD_184643 | JGI IMG/M metagenome (GOLD analysis project Ga0209555, IMG submission 184643) | Marine microbial communities from expanding oxygen minimum zones in the Saanich Inlet - ESP_85LU_5_DNA (SPAdes) (version 2) | ecosystem: Environmental > Aquatic > Marine > Intertidal... | reverse complement strand
GGCAATGGATTGCAATGTGCCAAACATAATCAGGGCGCCAGTTATCACCAACAAGCCACCGGCGCCACGCTCGACCCACACCATATTCTGTTTGATGCGGCGGCTGGCCGCCATGAAGCGACCAATACCGAGGGCCGCCAGAATAAATGGGATGCCTAGGCCAAGCGCGTAAATCGCTAACAGGCTGATGCCTTCGCCAAGACTATCGCGGGCTGCAGCTAGCGCCAGAATGGTCGCCAAAATTGGCCCAATGCAAGGGGTCCAGCCAAAGGCAAAAGCCAAGCCCATGGCGAAAGCGGTGAACAATGGCGCGTTAGAGGGTTTTTGCGGCCCGCTTGATAATAGCCGTGCCTCGCGGCCCAAATACGGCAGGCGTATGATCTGTGCCATATGCAGGCCAAGCAGGATAATAAACCCGCCCGCTACTTGGGCGAGGATTTCTTGATTGGCGATAAGCAGGGGATTAACCGCCGCCGCGCCAGCACCAAGCGCGATAAAGACGGCTGAAAAACCGGCGACAAAAGCCAATGCGCCGGGCAAGATGCGCCGGGCTGCCTGATTTTTTTCTTCGATTTCTGCCAATTCGCTAAACTGTAGACCAGCGGCGAAACATATATAGCCGGGCACCAGCGGCAATACGCAGGGCGAGAGAAAACTCAACGCACCGCCAGCAAAGGCGGCAAGGGCTGAAGCCAAAAACCCATCCATTAGCGCCGCCTAAATAGGGTCGCAACACCCCATCCCATGAAGCACGCCATCACAACACCCCCAATGCCATAGACCAACGGCATTTCATAGGCGGCTTGGTGGAGAATATGTCCGGCGCCGACAATATCGACAGGTAGCTCGCCGGTTTGATAACCGACAAGGCGACCATTTTGGAAGGCGAAAAACTCGGTCACATAAGTGCCAACTGGCATGCCCGACGGCAGGTTGATTTCTGCTCGGAACAGCCGACCGCCAATAATCTGCACGCCGTTTTCCGCCTCGGCATAAAGCGCGCGAGCCTGTTTTAAGCGAATGAAACCAGCAATCGCCTCGGCTTGTTCGCTTGGCTCAATATTCGATGACAGAAAATTAACGCTCATGGCATTGGCGCCGATACTGTGTTCGCGCAAAACATTTGCCGGTGCCATCTGGCTCAATTTTCTGGTGCTCGCCACGGCATAAAACCCCGGCAGCGGACCAATGTCATAGGCCGCATTGTTAACCCAAACACCCAGCTTTTTTTCCTTTTTACGCAGGGTGAAATTCTCTCCCGGGCCGCGCAGGATAACAATGATATCGCTAATTGGGCCATCCACTGTGGCCTCAACAGCGCCGAAAAGGAGCAGTTTTTCACCAGCGAAATTCGATTTGATGGAAATATGATCTTTCGATAAATCGGCAATAATCGTATTGGCTCGTGCTGCCATCGGCGCCAGAGCAAAGCTCGTCAACATGACGACCAGAAGGATTTTGCGGCCATATCTCATCCGCCGAACCCCATGCGTGTGACAGAAAATAATTCGTCCGGCCGGCTGATCAGATCAATGAATAATTTGAGGCCAACGCTGAGAACAATCAAAGCCAAGAGGGCACGCAATTGCTCGCCGCGCAAACGTTGGCCAACAATCGCCCCAAATTGCGCCCCAATTACCCCGCCAACCATTAACAAAAAGGCCAGTAAAATATCAACGGTTTGGTTTTCCACCGAATGCAAAATCGTGACCGACGCGGTGACAAAAATAATTTGAAACAATGAGGTGCCGATAACCACATTGGTTGGCATGCGCAGCAGATAGATCATCGCCGGAACCATAATAAAGCCGCCACCGACCCCCATAATCGCTGACATGGTGCCGACAAAAAATCCGATAAGCAGCGGAGGTATGACGCTGATATAAAGTTTTGATTGGCGAAATCGCATCCGCAAGGGCAGGCGTAAAATCCAGCTATGGGTGCCGGGGCGTCGGGCCCGCAGCGGCTGACCACGCCGTGTGGCGGCAATGGCGTTCAGGCTTTCGCGCAACATTAAGCCGCCGATAACACTCAAAAACAGTACATAGCTGAGCGAGATCAGCAAATCGACTTGCCCTAATTCGCGCAATAATTTGAATAATTGAACGCCAGCATAAGAACCGGCAATGCCGCCGGTCATCAAAATGACACCCATGCGCACGTCAACCGCTCGGCGTTGCCAATAAGCCAGCCCGCCAGATACCGATGAGGCAACAATTTGATTGGCCTCAGTCGCCACAGCGACAGCTGGAGGGATGCCAACAAAAATCAACAACGGAGTCATTAGAAAGCCGCCGCCAACGCCAAACATGCCAGACATGAAACCAACCAAACCGCCCATGCCAATCAGCGTCAAAATATTGACACTCATCTCTGCGATTGGCAGGTAGATTTGCATTTGGGCCCCCTTGTCAAACCGCCCGCGGGGCATGACTAGATTTGGCCGATGGGTAACACATTATCGCCATGATGACCAGCATGATGGCGTTGGCCTCGAACGCTGGCTTGCTCGCTGGCTTGCCTTTTTTCGACAGCGGTGCATATTCCTTGTCGTAAAGGCTCACCCAGCCTCAGGCTGAGATTTGAAGGTTAAAATGCAGAGATTTGATTTCCCGCAGTCGACAGGTACGACATCGGTTTGCCATTGGTCATCTGGTGGTGCCGGAAAGCCAGTTTTGCATTGGGCGCATGCCAATGGTTTCAATGGTGAGACTTATGACCCCTTATTGGCACCATTGGCCGATGCCTTTGACATTTATGCCGCCGATGCGCGTGGCCATGGGCTAACAAATTTACCCGCCGAGCCAGAAAAAATGACCGGCTGGGATATTTACCGCGACGATTTAATTCCTTTAGTTGAACATTTAGCCGATAAGGCTGGCGAAAAAATTTGGCTTGGTGGGCATTCCATGGGCGGGTGCGCAAGTATTATGGTGGCCGCCAAACGCCCTGACTTGGTAGCCGGTTTAATATTAGCCGATCCGGTAATTGTGCCGAGCTTTGGTGCTTACTTGTTCAAACTTTATTCACGTCTGCGCAATACTGGCGGTCATATGCTGATGCGAATGGCGGCCAAGCGGCGGGCTAATTGGCCAGACGCGGCAACGCTGGAGGCCGCCTATACGGGGCGTGGCGCCTTCGCCACTTGGCAAGATGGGTTTCTCGCTGCCTATGTGCGCGGTGGGGTCAAACCGATTGATGACGGCCAAGGCAACAGTGTCACGCTGGCTTGCGCACCGCTTTGGGAAGCTGCCAATTTCAAAGGCCCGCAAGTGGCCAGTATTCCATGGGTGAAGAAATTGCGCGTGCCCTTTACTTTGTTAATGGCCGAGCACGGCTCGACGACACGCGGCGCATCGGCGTTTCACAAGCCGCAGGTAGCCAAAACCATTTCTGTGGTGGCCGGCAGTTCGCATTTTTTGCCGATGGAATTTCCCGACCGCCTGCGTCATGAAATACGCCAACGGGCGGGCCTGATTTAGTTTCAGTGGATTTATTTATTGTCCGGTGTTTTTGGTAAATTTGCCTCAATGCGGGCATAGACATCATCGTCCCATGCGGTGGCGCGCCGTGTTTCGAGGTTAAAATGCACCGCTCGGACTAAAGAGGTGGCCGCCAATTGACCGGTCTCGGTATTATAAAGGCGGTGCTCTGCCAAAACGGTTTTTTCTTTCAACTCGCGCACGCCGCTCCATGTTTCAACAATATCGCCCTCAAGCACTTCATTGACATAGCTCATACAAATTTCACCGACGACAAAGCCACGCTGCTTGTCCCGCATATCACTTAAATCAATGCCCAGATTGTGCCACATATGCGGCACCGCCTCGGTTTGCCGGCGCATATAAAACATCGTGTTCATGTGCCCAAATTGATCGCACTCCCAAGCATTCACCGTATTGCCGCCCGTGCGGGCAAAACCAGCATCTTGCGTTTCAGTCAAACTTGGCGGCTTTATGCGGCCACCAGCTGGCACATGAAGTGGGGCTGCGTGGTCGGGTAGATCGATTCTTGCCGCTTGCGCTAATTCAAGAGTTGTATCTGTCCACGGCACTAATTTGCGATTGGCGGTGTCAAAATGGCCAATCACGGTTTTGAAACTGGTTAGCAACTGGTCGTCTGAATCACGAAACTCTTGATAAACAGTCATTGTGCGCTCGCCGATTTCCACCGGTGCGCTGCGCCCAACCATCATGCCACCGGCATGGACTTCTTTATGAAAACGGGCGTGCTCTTCAAGCGCCACTGTGCCGCGATGATTGGCGACCATGTCGCGCGGCGCCATGCCCAAGTTAAGCCGTGTAAAGGAAGCGTGGTCTGACGATCGGCCAAAATAATGCGAGACATTTAAGTGGCCCATTAAATCACATTCCCATGATTGCGCCACGCCGCGATAGCCGAGCATTAATTTGGCAATAAGAGATTGGGTCGCTGCGTCGGTCATCTGCTCTCCATGATGAAACCTGAGGGGAGCCAGCAAAATGCCTAAAAAACACGGTCTCGGCAAGTCGCGGGGACGCTTTTTTAGAAATTATATCCGGCTTTTTTGAAGGGGGCGATATAGGCGCCATAGCCTTGTGCGCGCATTTCCGAAAGGGGCACAAAGCGCAAAGCGGCCGAATTTATGCAATAACGCAAGCGGTCAGGGGCGGGGCCGTCGTCGAAAACGTGGCCCAAATGGCTATCGGCCAATTTGGAGCGCACTTCAATACGTTTGGAAAACAGGCTCCAATCATCGCGCTCAACAATTGACTGGGCTTTCAACGGGCGGGTGAAAGAAGGCCACCCCGTGCCGCTGTCATATTTGTCCAGAGAGGAAAAAAGCGCCTCGCCAGAAACCACATCAACATAAATGCCGGGCTTTTTCATGTTCCAATAGCGATTACTGTAGGGCCGTTCGGTTTTATTTTTCTGAGTCACGGCAAATTGAATCGGCGTTAGTTGCTGTTTCAAGGTTTGCCGGTCAGGTTTTTGATAGTTGGCGGCGGTCGGCTCTTCCGCTTGGGCTTGCAAGGGGAGCGCGATGGCGGTCAGCGAGAAAACAAAACCCAGCGCAATCAATAGCCGGCTGGTGAACGACCAAGGGAGGTGAGTAGGAGATTTGTGCGACTTATTTTTCATGCTTCTAACATGGCAAAAAAATAAGGCGGCAAAAAGGCAAACTTTGCCTTTTTGCCTAAAATGCCGCTTAACTTCTTTTTCTTCTATCTTGTTTTTATTATCGCAGCGGCACCAGCTTGCGGCCTAAGATATTAAAATAACGTAAAATTTTCAGTTCGCATTGAGGCTTAAAAAAAACGAAGAATTGTTTTGAAAAATGGGGGCTGATGTCGCATTATCCGCCCAGTCAAAAAAGGAGACTATTATGAGCAGAGAAGCAGTTATCGTTTCAAGTGCCCGCACCGGTTTGGCCAAATCAGGCCGCGGCGGATTTAACATGACCCATGGTGCAGCCATGGGTGGTCACGCCATTAAACACGCGATTGAACGCGCCGGAATTGAACCAGGTGATGTCGAAGACGTGATCATGGGTTGCGGCACACCAGAGGGCGCTACAGGTCAAAACGTTGGCCGTTTGGCTGCCATTTGGGCAGGCTGCCCGGTCACCACTTCAGGTGTTACCGTCAACCGTTTTTGTTCGTCAGGCTTGCAAACCATTGCCATGGCAGCGGGTCGCGTCATGAACGAAGATGTGCCGATTGCTATCGGCGCTGGTGTTGAAAGTATTTCTCTGGTGCAAATGCAGGGCGCCAATTACAACAACATCACCGAAGAAAAATTAATGGCGACATATCCAGCTCTTTGGATGCCAATGATTGAAACCGCTGATATCGTTTCTGAGCGTTACAATGTATCGCGCGAGTCGCAGGACGAATACGCCTTGCTCAGCCAGCAACGCATGGCCGCCGCCCAAGAAGCCGGTCTGTTCGCTGATGAAATCGTGCCAATGGAAACCAAAATGAAGCAGGTTAATCGCGAGACTGGCGAAGAAACCATTGTCGATTACGTTGTGAGCGGCGATGAGTGCAACCGTCCAGACACGAAACTGGAAGGTCTGCAATCGCTGAAACCAGTGCGTGGCGAAGGCCAATATGTAACGGCTGGTAACGCCTCACAATTGTCTGATGGTGCGGCTGCTGTTGTTGTCATGGAAGGCAAAGAAGCTGAGCGTCGTGGTCTTGAGCCATTGGGTGCGTTCAAAGGTTTCGCCGTTGCTGGTTGTGAGCCTGATGAAATGGGCATTGGCCCAGTTTTCGCAGTGCCACGTTTGCTTGAGCGTCATGGTCTTAAAGTTGATGACATTGACTTGTGGGAGTTGAACGAAGCTTTCGCCAGCCAAACACTTTACTGCCGTGACCGTTTGGAAATTGATCCAAGCAAATATAATGTCAATGGCGGTTCAATCGCGATTGGTCACCCATTCGGGATGACAGGTGCACGCCTCGTTGGCCATGCGCTGATGGAAGGCAAACGTCGCAATGCTAAAAACGTGGTTGTGACCATGTGTATTGGTGGCGGCATGGGCGCAGCAGGTCTTTTCGAGGTTCTGTAAGCCAGCCACGACGTTTACGTCGACTATTGAAACCGCGAAGGTGTTGGCCTTCGCGGTTTTTTTATGCGCTAATAGGGCGCGAAGGAGAAAGCAAATGCGATTATTAGTGAGCTTGGCAGCCATTGGGTTTTTGGTGATGTGTGGTTATGCCTATTTGCAGGTTGGTTTAACCGGTTTTGACAATGTTTTGGCTGAACCTTGGGGGCTTGTTACTTTGCTGGATGTCAGTCTGGGGGCGGTTTGTATGAGCGCGGTTATTTTTCATTATGAAAAACAATGGCCGGTGGCAGCCCTTTGGGCACTATTGATTTTTCCGCTCGGACATCTTGTCAGTGCGGCCTGGATTGTTTTGCGATTTGCGCGTCTGAATCAGGCTAAATAGGTCCTCCATGAGCGACTGATTTGGCAAATCTGCAGGCTGTGGATAACTACTGTATGAAATGGTCCGTCAAATGACCCCCAGTCACGGCCTGAAGAAAAATCAAAGCGCTTGAAATTATTGGATTTTTTGTCGCAGGCGAAAAAAAATAAATTTTCTTATAACTATCTGTTGACGTCTGATGGGTGTTTGGACACTATATGTTGTGTCTGGTGCTTCTGATTTGGTTAACAAGACTTTTGACCGCCTAGTTAGAAAGCAGCAAAACTAAAGACCAACCCGTGATATTCTTACCGGAATCGCGGCGCTATTAAACGCGCCAACGGGATAGCTATCTCTGCTAAACGGTCGTTGGATTTGCGGTTATCGGACGGTAATGGTTGGCCGGTCATTTGGGGGGCGGCGACACGAGGAAATAAAGGCGGAGAAGATCGTATGTTCAGAGATTCAGATATGAGCGATAGCAATGTAAAGCAGGCTCAAACAAAAGAAGATGGCGACAAATTGGAACAAGAACTTTTGAAATCAGGCTCTGATAGCAATCGCGCGCAACGCCGCGCGGAAGGCGATCCGTCAAACAGTGAACCACGGATGGATTTTGATCGCCAGGATCAGGCGGTTCAATTTGTATCGCGTCCACGGGTTAAAACCGATCCATCACGCGACGCCTTGCTGACGACTTTTGGTAAAGCCACTTTGACCGACCGCTATTTAATGCCGGGCGAAACCTTCCAAGATTTGTTCGCTCGTGTAGCGTCTTATTATGGCGACGACGAAGCGCATGCGCAGCGTCTTTATGATTATATTTCCAAGCTTTGGTTCATGCCAGCGACGCCAGTTCTGTCAAATGGTGGCACCGATCGCGGCCTGCCGATTTCATGCTTTTTGAACGAAGCCAATGACAGCCTTGGCGATATTGTCAATCTGTGGAATGAAAATGTCTGGCTAGCCTCACGCGGCGGCGGCATCGGCAGCTATTGGGGCAATTTGCGTTCGATCGGCGAAAAAGTCGGTGAGAACGGCAAGACATCCGGCATTGTGCCGTTTATTCGGGTGATGGACAGCCTGACTTTGGCGATTTCGCAGGGCTCTCTGCGTCGCGGTTCTGCGGCGGTTTATCTGCCCGTGGATCACCCTGAAGTTGAGGAATTTATTGAAATTCGTCGTCCAACGGGCGGTGACCCAAACCGCAAAGCGTTGAACCTACACCACGGTATTTTGATTACTGATGCGTTTATGCGGGCTGTTGAGCGAGACGAAGAATGGGCTTTGCGTAGCCCGAAAGACGGTTCCGTTCAGGCGACTGTGCAGGCGCGCGATTTGTGGGTGCGTATGCTGACGGCGCGTATTGAAACCGGCGAGCCTTATATGGTGTTCAAAGACACGGTCAATAATATGCGCCCTGAGCAACAAAAATTGCTCAACTTGGAAATCAAAACATCGAATTTGTGTTCTGAAATTACTCTGCCAACTGGCCAAGACCATTTGGGTCAAGACCGGACAGCCGTTTGCTGCTTGTCGTCTTTGAATGCTGAAAAATTCATGGAGTGGAGCAAGGAAGAACATTTTATCACCGATGTGATGCGCTTCCTCGATAATGTTTTGGAAGATTTCATTCAGCGCGCCCCTGACGAAATGGCGAAAGCCAAATATGCCGCTCAACGTGAGCGCAGCGTCGGTCTTGGGGTGATGGGTTTCCATTCGTTTTTGCAAGGCAATATGATTCCATGGGAATCCGTCATGGCGAAAGTTTGGAACAAACGCATTTTCACGCATATTAAAGAAGGCGTGGATGCGGCATCGGTTGAACTGGCCAATGAACGTGGCCCATGTTTGGACGCGGCTGAGTGCGGTATTAACGAGCGCTTCTCAAATAAAACAGCGATTGCGCCAACCGCCTCTATCTCAATTATTTGCGGCGGCACAAGCCCGGGTATTGAGCCAATTGCGGCCAATAGTTTCACTCATAAAACTCTGTCTGGCTCATTCAATGTGCGCAATCGTCATCTTGATAAATTGCTCAGCGAAAAAGGTCAGAACACGGATGAAATTTGGTCATCAATTGTTACTTCGGGCGGCTCTGTGCAGCATCTCGACTTCCTAAACGAAGATGAGAAGTCAGTGTTCAAAACAGCTTTTGAACTTGATCAGCGTTGGTTGATTGATTTGGCCGGTGATCGCTCACCGCTGGTTGATCAGGCGCAATCTCTGAATGTGTTCTTGCCAGCCAATATCCATAAGCGGGATTTGCACCAAGTACATTACCAAGCTTGGAAAAAAGGCGTGAAAAGCCTGTATTACTGCCGTTCTTTGTCGATCCAGCGGGCCGAGAAAGACAACGGCAATACAGCGGCAATTCAAGAACCAGTGGTTCAGGCGCCGGTCGAGTCCAATGATTACGAAGAATGCTTGTCTTGCCAATAGGCGACGGCAACTAACCCCTAACGAAAGCTCCTTTGCCCATTGAAGAGAGCGCTGAAAAGAGAGAGAAAATTTATGTCTTTGCTTGAAGAGCGTATTGTTTACAAACCTTTCCTTTATCCATGGGCTTATGATGCTTGGTTGACCCAGCAGCGTATCCACTGGTTGCCTGAAGAAGTGCCATTGGCCGAAGATGTCAAAGACTGGCACAAAAAAATGACCGGCGCCGAGCGCAATTTGCTGACGCAAATCTTCCGGTTTTTTGTGCAGGCTGATGTGGAAGTGAATAATTGCTACATGAAGCATTATTCGCAAGTGTTTAAGCCAACCGAAGTGCAGATGATGCTGGCGGCGTTTTCAAATATGGAAACCATTCATATTGCCGCTTACTCGCATTTGCTGGACACGATTGGCATGCCAGAAATCGAATATGAAGCCTTCATGAAGTATGGCGAAATGAAAGACAAATACGATTATATGCAAGAATGGGGCGTCGAAACCAAAGCCGACGTTGCGAAAACCTTGGCCGTATTTGGTGCCTTCACGGAAGGTTTGCAATTATTTGCCAGTTTCGCGATTTTGATGAATTTCCCACGCTTCAATAAAATGAAGGGCATGGGGCAAATTGTGACATGGTCGGCACGTGATGAGACCTTGCACACAAATTCAATTGTGCGTTTGTTCAACACCTTCATTCATGAGAATCCAGAAATTTGGACAGACGAATTACGCCGTGATTTGTACAAAGCCTGCGAAACTGTGGTTACCCACGAAGACGCATTTATTGATCTGGCGTTTGAAATGGGTGGCGTTGAAGGTCTGGAGCCACAAGAAGTGAAAGACTATATTCGCTTTATCGGTAACCGCCGTTTGGCGCAGCTCAACCTCGAGCCATTATATGACATTGAGAAAAACCCGCTGCCGTGGATGGACGAAATGCTTAATGGTATTGAGCATATGAATTTCTTCGAGGGTCGGGCGACAGAATATGCCAAAGCCTCAACTGAAGGCACATGGGATCAAGCTTTCGACTAAGCGCTGTCGGCGTGCAAGATTAAGGGGAGCTTCGGCTCCCCTTTTTTAATGCCTTGATAAATAATCATGAAATCCTCAAATCACCCTTCTTTGGCTGATTTGTTATACTTTCCGCATGCTCAATTTATTCCGCAAAACAGCGACCGATCCCTTGGATATCATCGGCAGTGTTCTGGACAATTTATTCACCTCAGACGAGGAACGCCTTGATAAACAGGCCGTCTTGGCACGCATTGTCGAACAACCGCACTTGGTGCAAAGCGAAATTGGTAAAATAGAAGCCATGCATCAAAGCGTTTTTGTTGCCGGTTGGCGCCCCTTTATTGGTTGGGTGTGCGGTGCTGCTCTGGCATATAATTTTATCGTCCGCGAATTATTGATATGGGCAATGGCGATGAGTGGCAAAAATATCCTGCCGCCACCGGCTCTGCAATTAGAAGTGCTGACCACCATTCTTTACGCGCTGCTTGGTTTGGGCGGTTTGCGGACATTTGAAAAATTACGCGGTCGGGCGCGCTAAGCGATGACAGGGCTGGCGCCGCGGTTACACTCTTTCGCTCAAATTGCCAAAGCTGCTTATCAAGAAGACGCCGCGCCGT
>Ga0209555_10003241_pt1 | contig 10992 bp, 12 predicted proteins | sample SaaInl85LU_5_DNA_FD_184643 | JGI IMG/M metagenome (GOLD analysis project Ga0209555, IMG submission 184643) | Marine microbial communities from expanding oxygen minimum zones in the Saanich Inlet - ESP_85LU_5_DNA (SPAdes) (version 2) | ecosystem: Environmental > Aquatic > Marine > Intertidal... | reverse complement strand
TGAGCAAGCAGCGGAGTTGTTACAGCAAGTGCTTTCGCCGCGGCTGAAAAAACTGGTGGCCTGTCATTTAAGCGAAAAAAACAACACCGTGGAGCGGGTTAAGGGGGTCTGGCAACCCCATGTTCCTGACCACGTAGATTTTCACATCGCAAGCCAAGCTGATGGCTGCGAATGGATAGACCTTAGGGAGTTGATGCATGGATAAGTTAAAAGCGTTGTACGAGGGCAAAGCCAAAACGGCTTGGGAGACCTCTGACCCAGACTACGTGATTATGGAATTTCGTAACGATACGAGTGCGTTTGACGGTGGCAAGACCGCGTCATTGGAGCGCAAGGGTCTAGTCAATAGCGCCGTCGATGCTTTTGTTATGGGCAAGTTGGCTGAAGCCGGGATTGCGACTCACTTCGAACGCCGGATCGACGCCAACAACGTGTTAGTTAAAAAGCTAGACATGTTGCCGGTGGAGTGTGTCGTGCGTAATCGTGCGGCCGGATCCATTTGCCGTCGTCTGGGGATTGAGGAGGGCAGTGAGCTACAGCCGCCCGTATTCGAGCTGTTTTTGAAAAACGATGCACTACACGATCCCATGATCAATGCCAGCCACTGCGTCAGTTTCGGTTGGGCCAGTGCCGATCAGCTGGCGGAGATGGAAGCGCTGACGCATCGAGTCAATGACGTGCTGGCACCCTTGTTCCTTGACGCAGGCATGGTGTTGGTGGACTACAAGCTCGAATTTGGTCTGTTCAAGGGACAGATGGTTTTGGGCGACGAGTTCAGCCCAGACGGGTGTCGTTTGTGGGATGCCGAGACCGGCCGCAAAATGGACAAGGATGTGTTCCGCCAGGACTTAGGTGACCTCGTAGCCAGCTACGAAGAAGTAGCGCGACGACTGGGAGTTGAGCTCCCCTAATGGAGCTGACCTGGGAGCTGGCGCTGGCGTTTTTTGTGCTGGCGACAGTCGCAGGGACGCTTGACACCATGGCAGGGGGCGGTGGCTTGATCACCGTGCCCGGCCAAATCTTTTTGGGCGTTCCGCCCGTCGTATCCATCGTTAACAACAAATGCTCGGCCTTTGCGGGTACCTGCATGGCGAGTTGGCGTCTGTATCAAAAAGGCCTACTGGTTTGGCGTGATGTCAGAGCCTCAGTGGCGCTGGCCTTTATCGGCAGCTTGTTCGGGGCCCTAGCGCTGAAAGGGTTAGACCCGGCTTGGGTTTCTGCGGGAATCCCTTGGGTGCTGATGGGCATTGCGGTGTATTTTGCCGTCTCCTCACGTTTGAACCTTCCTCGAGCCCAGTTGCCCAGTGTGGTCAGTGTTCTGGCCATAGGGTTAGTAGGGGCTTACGACGGCTTCTTTGGGCCGGGCACGGGGTCATTGATGCTGGCGGCCTTGATGCTAACGACTCAGTATTCGATTACGCGGTGTACGGTCCAGGTCAAAGCCTGCAATGCCGCCTCTAATTGTGCGGCGTTACTTATTTTTGCGCCGTCCGCTTTGGTTATTTGGCCCGTTGCGCTGGTCATGCTCGCCGGTCAAACCCTAGGGGGCTTTATCGGGGCACGGTGGGTGGAATTGCACGCTGAGCGCGTCGCCAGACCCCTAGTGGTGGTGGTTTCGCTCATTATGGCGGGGCGTTTATTGTATGGACAAATTAGCCCATAACCCGGATCCAAGGTTGCATGCGTGGCGCGGTTATCGCACAATCGCGCTCCCCATACGGGGTCAATGGTGACCTCCGTCGGTCCCCTCGCGGTGATCGCTTGTAAACCCCGCCAGGTCCGGAAGGAAGCAACGGTAGCAAGTGGATTGTGCGCCGAGGTGTGGCTGGCGGAGGGCATCGCCAACTTAGTGACGAGGTGGATGTGTCCCAAGTCCTAGCGCGTAAATACCGTCCCCGCAGTTTTGACCAACTCATTGGTCAAGATCACGTCGCTCAAGCGCTAACCAATGCTATTGCCAACGACCGTTTGCACCACGCGTACCTGTTTGTCGGTACACGCGGGGTGGGAAAGACCTCAATCGCGCGTATTTTGGCGCGTTGTTTGAACTGCGAAACCGGTCCCACAAACACGCCGTGCCTGACCTGTTCCCCTTGCCAGTCGATTGAAGCGGGGCGGTTTGTTGACTTGATTGAAGTCGACGCCGCCAGCCGAACCAAGGTCGAGGATACCCGTGAGCTGTTGGAGAACGTGCAGTACGCGCCTAGCGAAGGGCGCTTCAAGGTCTATTTGATCGACGAAGTGCACATGCTCTCGGCACACAGTTTTAACGCCTTGTTAAAAACCCTCGAGGAGCCGCCGGCCCACGTTAAGTTTCTACTGGCGACTACCGACCCGCAAAAGGTGCCGGTCACCGTTCTGTCGCGTTGCTTACAGTTCCGCTTGCGCGATCTCCCAGCGGATCGAATTGCTCAGCACCTGGCGTCGGTTTTAGATCAGGAAGGGATCGCCCACGAGGCACCGGCACTGGATGCGATTGGTCGTGCTGCTCGGGGCAGTATCCGCGACGCGATGACCCTGACGGATCAGGCGATCGCCTTTACCAATGGGCAGGTCACCAGCGACAGCGTCCAATCCATGTTGGGCATTCAAGGTCAGGACAGTATTCCGTTGCTGATCGATGCGCTAGCTCAGGGCGACGCGCCAGCGGCCTTGAGCTGGATTGAGCAGGTGGCAATGGTCGATCCCGACTGGTCCGGTTTGGTCGAGGCCATTCAGCGCCACCTGCACGATCTGGCGGTAAAAACAGCCTTGGGAGAAGCGCAGGCATTGTCAGCGGAAGTGATTCAGCTGAACTATTCGCTGGCTACCCAGGCCTACCAGGAGCTGCCGCTGGCACCCGAACCCCGGCTAGGGTTTGAGATGCTGGTGCTGCGTATGCTGGCATTCCGCCCGGCGCAATCCGGTGAGTACCCCGAGCATGCGCCCCCAAAGTCTGATGCCGCCGAGGCGGCGAGTGAACCGGCCGCAATAACAGCCCCTTCGGCGTTGGTTGAACCTGCCCCGGAAGCGTCCAGCCCAACCCCTGCGCCTGAACCACCTTCAGCGGTGGAGCCTGTTCCGATCGAGCCGGCCCCAACTGCGGTTGAGCCTGTAGCGGTCGAGCCTACCCCAACAGCAGTTGAGCCCGTGCCGGTCGAGCCCGTCTCACAGGTGGCTCAAACGAGTGTCTCGCCCCCTTGGGAGTCCGAGCCCGAGCCGCCAGCCGATCCGGCCCCGGCGTCGCCGGCTGATGTTGAGCCCACAGCCAAGGCCAGCTCTAGCGGGCAAATCCAGCTAGACGCAGAGCAGTTTACGGATGTGCTGGAATCCAGCGGTTTAGGTGGCATGGCGTTGTCGACGTTGCGCCAAGGGCAGGTGTTGGGTCTAACTGACGCTCGTATTCAACTGCGCCTTCCCAAGGATTGCGAAACGCTGTTCATGGACCATCATCGCGATGATGCGTTACAAGCACTCGGCCAGCAGCTGGGTCAGCGCTTACGAGGATTCGAGATTGAATGGGGGCCTGTTTCAGGGCCCACTCCAAACGATGTGCTGGCTCAGCGGGCGGCGGCACGGCTTGAGCAGGCCAAAATCGATTTTTCACAGGAGCCAGCCGTGCAATGGTTGGTGGATCAATTTGGTGCGCAGATCGACGAATCTTCGGTCGCACCTCGGAGCGAATAAATGTTTGGCAACATGAACATGGGCGACCTGATGAAGCAGATGCAGGGCATGCAGGAGAAGCTCAAAGAACAACAAGAGCAGGTCCTGGCCCTAGAGGTCGTGGGTGAGGCGGGCGCAGGGTTAGTGAGCGTTCGTATGAACGGTAAGCGCGATATCTTGGCGGTTAATATTGATGATTCGGTTTTGAGCGAAGACAAGGCGGTCCTGCAGGACTTGCTCAAAGCGGCCATGAACGAAGCTAACCAAAAGCTGGAAAAACTGATGCAGTCTAAAATGACTGACATGATGAGCCCCTTCGGCGGTAACCCCTTTAGTGGCGGTGCATGAAATCCTTTAGTCCGTTATTTGATCAACTACAAAAGTCCCTGCAGACCCTGCCGGGCGTAGGGCCGCGTAGTGCCCAGCGAATGGCTCTGCATCTGTTGGAGCGACAGCGGGAATCCGCTGCAACGCTGTCGCAGGTCTTAGCTGATGCGATCGAGCAGATTGCTCATTGTCAGCGTTGTCACGTATTAACCGAGCAAGATATCTGTTCGATCTGTGACTCCAACCAGCGCGATCCTGGCCGTGTCTTGGTGGTTGAAAACCCAGGCCAATTGCTGGCCTTTGAGCGTGCCGGACTGCATGACGGGCAGTACTTCGTTTTGAATGGGTTGATCTCGCCCCTGGATGGCGTGACGCCCGATATGGCTCGAATTCCACAATTGTTATCCCGGGCTCAAGAGGCCGAGGAATTAATTCTTGCACTCTCCAGTTCAGTGGAAGGTGAGGCTACGGCCCAGTACATCCGCGCACAGCTCCCTGCGGGCGTTAAATTAACTCGATTGGCACGGGGTGTGCCGATGGGCAGCGATGTCGAGCAGCTGGACCCCAGCACCTTGGGTTTGGCCTTTGGGGCGAGGGAAGTGTTTTGAGTCGTTGGCAGTGGATATCCGATCAGGCTGGCCTGCAACAGGCGCTGAGCGTGTCGGGCGATACGGTGGGTGTCGACACTGAATTTGTGCGAGAGACCACCTATTTCCCGATTCCAGGTTTGATTCAAATTGGCAACGCCGAGCAGGTGTTTTTGATCGATCCTTTGGCAGACTTAGATTTTTCGATCATGGCTCGCTGGATGGAGAAGGCTGAGCAGACCAAGATCATGCATGCCGGCTTTGAAGATCTTGAACTCTTTGCCCATCACTTTGGCTGCACGCCATCGCCGTATTTTGATACACAACTCGCCGAGGCCTGTTTGGGTGGCCCGATTTCGTTAGGGCTGGATGCGTTGGTACAGAATCATGGCTTCCCGGCGTTGGATAAATCCAAGTCGAGAAACGATTGGACACAGCGCCCTCTGGCTCGCGATTTGCTGGATTATGCCGCTCAGGATGTTGTTCACTTGCCTGAAATCGCTCATCGCCAGCGCGAGCGTTTGATCGAAATGGATCGTTTGCACTGGTTAATCGAAGAGCAACAAAGCGCAATCGCGCGCATGCAGGCGCATTTGTCTGGCTTGAACGACCCGATGGATCGCATCAAAGGTCTGCATCATTTAGACGGCCGCGGAATGTGCATCATGCGTGCGCTGGTGAATTGGCGAGAGGATCTCGGTCGGGACCACAATCTGGCTCGGTCACGTATTGCTAGAGACGAGTTCTTGTTGGACTTGGCCAGCCGTCCCAGTTTTCCCAGTCATCTAAACGGGCTCAACGGAGCCCGAAGTCATAGCGTTAAGCACTATGGCGATGCGATGCGAGCCGTTTATGAAGACGCCCAGGGACTTCCCCCTGAGCAGGCGTTGCCCACCCCCAAACGCCCCAGTGCTGCCGAAAAAGCCGCACACAAGGCACTCAAGGCGGACATCCAAGCGGTCGCCGAGAAAGCGGGGCTGGTCCCGGAATTTGTCGCCAAGCGACGGGATATTGAGCGCTGGGCCGGCGGCCGCAGCGCCCCGAGTGGTTGGCGCGCCGAGTTATTGGAATCAATTTTATGAAGCAACTCATTCAGGTTTACAAAAGCCCGCGTAAAGACGAGATGTATCTCTACGTGGATCGTAAGGAAGATCTTAAGCGCGTGCCGGAGGCCCTGATGGCACAGTTCGGAAGCCCTCAGAGCGTGATGGTCATTCCCATGACGCCTGAGCGCAAGTTGGCCCGTGCGGATGCCGCCGAGGTGCTAGCCAGCATTCAGGAGCAGGGCTTCTATTTGCAAATGCCGCCGCCGAAAACCGATGAAATGGATGAGCTCGGCAGTCGATTAGCCGAGTATTGCGCCCGTTTCGATCAGGATCCTGAATAGTCTCGGTTAAATTCGCGAACCATCGGATAGGTCATCAGGCTCGACAGGGCCAGAACGATGAAGTACAGCGTGGGTGTGACCTCCAATAGCACCAGCAGGGCGATTGAAAAGGCGGCTGAAGCCACCATCAGAGCCGCATTGAGACGATTGTTTCGACCGATCGCTTGAGGTAGCTCCGAGGCATTAAGATACGTCTGCATCCAGACGTATAGGGGCACCACGTATAGCCCTCCGGCCACCCCTAGAGCCAACAGATTGGCCAGCCCGGCGATCGGTGATACGGCCGCGGCAAAGGGCAGGCTGATCCCGAACACGATCAGACCGACAAACCCTAGCGGCTGCGCCCGGTTAGGTATCCTAGACACCCACTTTGAACCTGCACCCACGCCGATCGCAAAGGCCGCTAATAGCCAACTAACCGACTCAGCCGTCCAGCCCATGATTTGTTGGGTCAGCAAGGGGAGCTGAGTTAGGTAACTCGCGCCCAAAAACCAAAACCACGAGATCAATCGGCGGGATCGCAGCGCCTGTGGATGATCCTGGTAGGGGCTGTTCTGGACGGATAGGGGAGGCACACTGGGAAGCCGACCCGCCAGATAACGACCTATGATGGCCAACCCCAGGACCAAAGCACTCAGGGCGATTGGCGCCGACACCAATAATCCGCCGACCAAGCTTCCCAATAAGATGGCGATAAAGGTGATCGCTTCGATTGAGCCGGTGACGGCAGGTAAGTCCTCGATGCGCTCGGTACGGGCCGGCCAACTAAATTTGCTGGGTCCAAATAATGTGCTTTGTGCTCCCAAACCTGCCAAGGCGATCAACAGCAGGGTTAGATTCCCTAGTACCAGGCCAGTACCTGCGACGGCTGCGCAGACCAGCTCTAGGTTCTTGATGCGGATAATGACATCACGCAGATTTTGGGTCGCAACCCAGCGCCCCGCAAGATCAGAAAGTAGTAAAAACGGTAATATAAACAAGGCCGAAGCAAGATTGGTCCACAGCGATGAGGGGCCTGCGTACTCAATCAATCCAAACCCAATCATGACCAAAATCGCCTGTTTGACGAGGTTGTCATTACCGGCCCCTAGGCCCTGTAGGACAAGGAAGGGGCGCCTACTCAAGGGATTCAAAACTGATATACTCCTGCAGTCTTTTGCTAATGTAGTTTACCTGTTAATGAATCAATCTCGACCGCTGGTTTACATCGTAGATGACGACCCCATCATCGCACCGAATTTCATCGATTTTTTGTCGGAAATGGACGTGCAGACCCGGTCGTTTTCCAACGGTCCTGAATTTCTAAACACCATCCAACCTGCTGAAATTGCTTGTGTTCTGCTGGACATGCGAATGCCAGAGATGAGCGGACTTGAAGTGCAAGCGAAACTCCGGGATCAGGGTTGCTTGCAGCCTGTGGTCTTTACGACCTCAATTGATGACGTGGGGTCGGCGGTCAGTGCCATGCGGCACGGTGCTCTGGATTACTTGCTCAAGCCCGTCGAAAAGAGCGAGCTGATTACCCGTGTTGAGGCGGCGTTAACCGAAGCGCAAATCACCATCGAAGAAAACCAAGAAGCGACCATCGTGCGCGGGCGTTACGACCGTTTGACGCCCCGGGAACGTGAGGTTTTGGCCCTGATGGTTGAGGGCAAAGCGAACAAGGTTATGAGTGTTGATCTAGGCGTCAGTCAGCGGACGGTCGAGATCCACCGTGCCCGCGTCATGGAAAAGATGGAAGCCAAATCACTGGCCGAGTTGTTCCGTCTGTCCCTGTATCTCGAGCTGGGCTAAGCCGGGCAGGTCTAACAGCTCAATCTCTCGGCCTTGAACCTTGATCAGGCCGTCTTTGTTGAGCTTGGAAATCAGCCGACTGGTCGTTTCCAGTGCCAATCCCAAGTAATTTGCGGTATCGGTACGATTCAGTGGCAATCGAATGTGTGTTCGGCTGAGTCCCCGGCCGCATTGATGCGCGGAGAGTCGCAATAACCAACTGGCCAGCCGAGCGGTGGCGGGTTTGAGTTGTATCTCCAGTTGCCAGCGTTGTTGCTCCATCTCCCTTGCCATCAAGCGAACGGCCTGGGGGTGGTTGGGTAATTCGGTTTGGGTGTCGAGTCGACATACTCGCGATCGTTCCAGCGCAATGGCTGTTTCAACTTGAGTTGTCGAATACAGGCAGCTCAGACCCAGATAGTCCCCGGGTAAAGCCAGGCCAATGATCATATCGCCGCGGGTGCGTTTAATGGCGCCAGATTGAACAACGGCAGCGAACTTGGACTGGGCTCCCTCGCTGAACAGCACCTGTCCGGCATCGTAGTGATGATGTCCGCTGACCATGTCTTTAAAGGCGTTGACGTCCAGCGATTCTGAAAAGCAATCCTTGCCTAGCGCGCAATGCCCGCACTGATCTCGTTTGTCCATGGTCCGAGTATAGACTGGTTTGTCACCCCCGGTCAGCGCCTTGAGTGATTGGACTAAAGCGATAGATCAAAATGTTGCGACGCACCATCTGGGGTGCTATTTTGCACTGCAACAAATTAATGTTTTTTCATTATCCAAAAAGGGTGACGATATGTTGAACAATGTGGAAAAGCTGGCAAGTGAATCTTTAGCTTGGAGCATGATGCCGTTGCAACAGTGGGCGCAATGGAGCGACTGCTCACGTAAAACCCTTGATCAGTGGGTGACCAAGACGGTGGCCGATCAGGACCAAATGTTGGCGTTGGCTAAAAAGACCGCTGAACAGACTCAGCAAGCGCTGCAAAGCGCCTTGGAAAAAGCCCAGAGCGATGCTAAGGCCGTGGCATCTCAAGCCCAGGCGGCCGTGGCTGACGCAACAGAGCAATCGAAAGCAGCTCTAGAAAGTGCTGCAAAGCAGGCCCAAGAAGCGCTAGATTCTGCCGCTCAGCAAGCGCAGGAAGCCGTTGCAGCGGCTAAGAAAAACACCAAAGCCGCCGTTGAACAGGCCGCTATGCAGGCTCAGGCAGCGATTGATGAAGTTCCCGACCTTAACACCGCAGCGGCGCCATTCGTGGCTAAACCTAAAGCCCCCAAAGCCGCAAAGAAAACCCAGCCCGAGACGGTGGCGGAGGTGTCCAGTGAGTCTGATGACTTAACGCGCATTTCTGGCGTCGGTCCGGCTCTGGCAAAAAAGCTGGTGGCCGCGGGTTACACGACCTTCGGCCAGATTGCCGAGTTGTCCGACGAGCAAATCGCCGAACTCGAAAGCAGCGTCATTCGTTTCAGCGGCCGTATTCAGCGTGATGGCTGGAAAGCTCAAGCTCGAGATTTGATGCAAGGGGCCTAATGGTGCCCACCAAGCCCCTGACAATCTCGGTTGTCGGGGGCTTTTTTTATCCCAATTTTACCAATGGGGTTGATAGCTTCACTCGAATGGCTATTGAGAGGGATTCGACGTTTAATGATGCCCACACGACATCCCAAGGATCACCATGAAACACTATGACTTATTCGTAATCGGCGCCGGTTCCGGCGGCGTACGTGCGGCTCGTATGGCAGCCGCTACTGGGGCCAAAGTGGCAGTGGCCGAGGACCGCTACATGGGCGGTACCTGCGTCAACGTCGGATGCGTTCCGAAAAAGCTCTATGTCTATGCCAGCGAATACCGTCATCAAATCCAAGATGCCGCCGGATTTGGCTGGCAGGTGCAGGCGCCGACGCATGACTGGTCGGCTTTGGTCGAGGCCAAGAAACAAGAAATTGCTCGCTTAAACGGCATCTACAATCGCATGTTGGACGGGGCTGAGGTCACGGTTTACAACGCTCGGGCTAGCATTCTGTCGGCTAATCAGGTTCAAGTGGGTGATGAGGTCATCAGCGCTGACAAGATTCTGGTGGCGACCGGTGGCTGGCCCTTCATGCCTGAGATTCCGGGGATCGAACATACCGTCAGCTCCAATGAAATCTTTGACCTAGAAGTGTTCCCACAACGCATCCTGATCGTGGGTGGGGGTTACGTGGCGGTTGAATTTGCAGGGATTTTTAACGGTCTGGGCGCCCGAACCACGCTGAGCTATCGAGGCGATCGCTTTTTGAAAAACTTTGACGAAGAAATCGTTGAGGCATTGGCCCATGAAATGACGCAGTCGGGTATTGAAATTGCCTTGAACGATTATCCGACGGCGTTTGAAAAACAAGCCGACGGCAGTATTCGTGTCGATTTCAAGCATGCGTCTAGTGCTGAATACGATGCGGTGCTAATGGCGACCGGTCGTGTTCCAAACGTTAATGGCCTGGGTCTTGACGCGCTGGGGGTCGAGATGGGTCGTAACAACGCGATCAAGGTTAACAGCGGCTACCAAACCAATGTGCCTAGTATCTTTGCGTTAGGCGATGTCGTGGAAGACTCCTGGCAGCTCACTCCCGTTGCAACCTCAGAGGCAATGGTGTTTGTGCGTCGTTGGTTTGGCAGTGAATCCGACGCTCAAATGGATTACCGCGACATTCCAACGGCGATTTTCAGTCAGCCCAATATCGGGACGGTGGGGTTGATCGAGCGGGAAGCACGTGAACAGGGTATTGAAATCGATGTTTACGTTTCTAACTTCAAGGCGATGCGCCACACGCTTTCGGGTCGTGATGAGCGGACGTTAATGAAGCTATTAGTCCGCCGTTCGGATCAGCGGGTTATCGGTTGTCAGATGTTAGGGCCGGATGCCGGCGAGATTGTTCAGGGGCTGGCCGTAGCGATCAAGGCAGGCGCCACTAAGGATGATTTCGACGCGACAGTGGGTATTCACCCAACCGCAGCCGAGGAGTTTGTCACCATGCGCTCTGTTACCCGGTGAAGACTCATCGTCTAGCCACTGACCTGGTTTTGGTCGGCGGCGGACATGCCCATGTCGGTGTGATTCGGATGCTGGCTATGCAGCCTGTATCCGGTGTTCGAGTCACGCTGATCAACAGCAGCAGTGAGACCCCGTATTCGGGGATGCTGCCGGGTTTAATGGCCGGACGTTATCAATGGGATGATTGCCATATCGATCTGGCTCGCCTGTGTCGGTGGGCCGGCGTCCGGCTAATTCG
>Ga0209555_10003240_pt1 | contig 10992 bp, 7 predicted proteins | sample SaaInl85LU_5_DNA_FD_184643 | JGI IMG/M metagenome (GOLD analysis project Ga0209555, IMG submission 184643) | Marine microbial communities from expanding oxygen minimum zones in the Saanich Inlet - ESP_85LU_5_DNA (SPAdes) (version 2) | ecosystem: Environmental > Aquatic > Marine > Intertidal zone... | reverse complement strand
TTGCCATTGTAGAAGGTGTCTTTTTTAGCGGAGCATTCTGTAGTATTTTTTGGCTTAAGGAAAGAGGTCTAATGCCTGGTCTCGCTTTTTCTAATGAATTAATCAGCAGAGATGAAGGTATGCACGTGGAATTTGCTGTTCTTCTTTATTCAATGATTGAGAACCGTCTCGATGAAGAAACTGTACATCAAATTATGAAGGAGGCAGTAGAACTAGAAAAAGAATTTATTACCGAGTCAATCCCTTGTAGTATGCTTGGTATGAATGCTGATTTGATGAAAACGTATATTGAATACGTAGGCGATAGATTACTTTCGCAATTAAACTATTCCAAGATCTGGAACGTTAATAACGTATTTCCATTTATGGAGAGAATATCCATAGAGACTAAAGCAAATTTTTTCGAAGGACGTGTATCTCAGTATAGTAAAGCAAATGTAGGAACAAAACAATCACACGCTGAACTAAGAAAATTCACTATTGATGCGGACTTTTAAGAATATTGGAGAATATTAAAAAATAAATCTTATTTTTGTTAATTTTTATTAAAATAAATGTGGATATTTTGATATAAATTCTTTAAATTCTTTTATTTTTACAGGGTCTTTCATAATATATTGAATATTGATATTTTATGTTATAAATATATAATTATAAATACATTTTTCTATATTAGTAATTTCATCATTTGTTAAATTAAAGTATTTGTAAATATTAACTAAAAATATGAATGATTTTATGAAATCTCTTTAATAATTTGTAATAAACCTATCTTATTCCTTATAATTGCAAAAATCATATATAAAGACATATATGATTCCTTATATTAAATATGAAAATATTGATTGGTTCTGAAAAAAACATCTATATCAGCATGTCATTCATTTTCATGTTATGGAAACTATCCAGAAACAATACAAAAAAGAATAGAAGGCGGGTGGGGTGGTGAGGAAATAATAGATACCTATAAGAATTACAAATTTGTAATTGCTATGGAAAACATACAAAAAGATGGTTATATAACTGAAAAAAATATAAACGCATTTTACAGCGGAGCAATTCCTATTTATTGGGGTGCTACAAATGTTAATGATTTTTTAATAAAAAAACATTTATAAATGTAAGTAATTTTAATACTTTTGAGGAATGTGTTGAATATGTTATAAATATGTCAGATGAAGAAATTACAGAGACGATGAATGAACCAATTTATATACAAGATAATGATATAGTTAATTTATTAAATGATGAATATAACAAAAAGAAAATAAAACTTTAGATACATATTTGTCCAAAATGAAAAAAATAATTCAATTAAAAACAGAAGTTTAAAAAATGTATTGTATGCTATTTTTATTAAAAGAATATAACTTCTTAAACAACAGGTTCATCTAATTCAGGTTCTTCCTCTTCTGTTGAGAATGCTTTAATTCTAAGATTCTTCCATCCCTTGTTATCAACAGGATAAGGACCTCTATTCTTTTCAAAGTATGCTTTAAGTTGATTTCTATCAGGAACTTTCTTACCCTTAGGAGCATTATGCATAGTCCATAATCTGAAATCGCTATATAATTTTGTAATATTAATACGACAATTAGGGTCTTCAACCACTTCAATAACTTCTGAAAAGAATTGACCAATAATGTCATTATTTTTCTTATAGCTCTCTGTTGCGATTCTAACTTCCATAGGTTCGTGTAGAGCATTTGGATTAATAGTCTTGTGACGTTCAATTAGCATACTCATAAATATATCAGCCCATCTATCAAATTTATCAGAAAGCTCTAAATCCATATTGAATTCATTAGGTTTTGTAGGATTTTCACAGAACTTAGACAAGAATTCAATAACACGAATACGACGCCAAGTACCACCATCATCGCTAGGAACTTCTGGAAGTTCATTACAAGTTAGAATCATCTTAAATTGAGGCTTAAATTCAGTAGGTTCTTTATAAAGACCTCTTGTTAAAATTCTATCATTACCTGATAATTCTTTCATTAGACCAATATTAAGTCTATCTTGCTCACTAGGTTCTTGCATAACAGCAAATCTTCTTCCTTTGGTTCTTTCAAGCTCACCTTGTGCTGAATTAGATGCAACACGTTTTTGAGTTAAAAGAGAGATAGGAAGAATACAGTAATAATCCCCAACTGTTTTTTGAATAAAATCTAGAAGCCTTGATTTACCATTACTACCTTGTCCAGTAAATATATAGAATCTCTCCTGAGCTATGCTACCATCAATAATACAAGCAATAATATCTAGAACATAATTACGAACCCCTTCGTTAATGAAAATTTTGCTAAAGAAATCATTAATTTCTGCTATTTCACCACACAGAGGATTATAGCTTACATAATTAATTTTTGTACTGTGATAAATATAATCATCAGGCATTCCATCACGGAACATATGCATTTTTAAATCATAAACACCATTATCAAATCCTAGAAGATGTGTTCTACTATCTAACATTTCTTCAAATGTATCATCAATAAATAGTGTTCTACATTCTTTCATAATATTATCTTTATAACTAGCATTTTTAAGTTGTTGAGCAATTTTAATACTTTTTTTAGAAAGTTCGTCATTTAAATTCTTAACAAATTGGTCAGTAGTAAATACAGACATATAATGTTGTGACCTTTCCATAAATTTACCACAAATAGCCTGACTAAATATAAGTCTCAAGTCAAGTCCTTCTCGTGATTTAACCCATCTATGTTTATTTTTATCATAACGATACCAAATATCTTTTGTAATAGATACGAATTCGTCTTTGTATTGTGCATGGACTACTTTCGCTACATCGTAATGTGCACCATCGCTACGGATACAAATATCAATTAGAGGAATAATAGATTCGTCTATAATTTTATGGTATTTTATAACGTCGTCTTGCTTCGCCCACCATCTTAGTGTTCCCATACCCATATTATCTTTGCGCATCTTGTTCCAAAGAACATGACATTCCCCTTCAATATATGAACTGCTGATTTTTGAGAATTCAACCCAGGTATCTAACAGACGATAATCAATATTACGGAGAACCCATCCTAGATTAATCCAATCTTGGTAATTTTCTGCACGAGAGAATGACAAACATTCATGAACAAGCCTTTTTGTAAGATTTAGTTCATCTTCTGAAATATAATTTTTATTGATATTAAGAGATTTTGCAAATATATTATTATTTATTTTGGTTTTCTGTTTAATATCAACAGATGGTAAGACATGTTTTACATATTCTTTAATTTCCGCATCATATTCTGGAAATATTTTTACGTTGGTTTCGTCAGAGCCTTTGTTTCTCATAGAAAACAATTTTATAAAATTAATTTCGTCAGTAGCATTAATATGATAAGTTTCTTTAATAGTCTCATTATTGATGTAATTATAAATTAAGGAAACACGATAAGGTTCGCAATCTGGTTTTCTACTTCCATACATCTGCCAGCAATTAACGTCTATTATAGCTTTGTCTATGATTGATTCAAAGTCATTACATACTGGAAGTTCCTTAAACATATCTTTTGCGACATCTAATATTTTTCTTCTGATGAAATGCTGAACATTATTATTTACAATAATATGAGGAAATATTATATGAAGTCCATCTTTAAGTTTGTTACGATGCTCAGTAGGGTGAGGTTTTTCCATAACATATGCAACATTAGCTTTTTCATTAACATCAATATATTTGTTAATTATACTAAAATAAGTATTAATAATGGTAAATATATCATTTTCAGTATATAATCGATTATATTTTTTAGGTTTTTCAAATGATGAGTCAGAATCACTTGAATCATAAATTCCTGTTTTGCTTTCTGGCATTATAAATCTGAAGTCTAGATCAACTCTTAAGGGACTTGGGTCAACTGGTTTTTCTGTAAAATGCATAGGTATTCCATTTGTTATTGCAAGACCATAAATATTAACAAAATCATTATATTTTTCATCAGGAATGTATAAAGACACTTTAGGGTGACCAATACTTGTGTTACTATATGTTTTTCCTTTTTCTACTTTATGTTTTGTTATAAATGTCCTCAAGTCTTCAGCAACACCCATTTTATAATAATGAATATACTTAATTATATAATCATTTTTTAATTTTATATTAAAATACAAATATTTTTTTTAATTTTCCTTTTAAATATACCAGCATTTACATAGCAAATAATAAATTTTATAATATTTATAAATAGTAATACGCATAAAATAATATTTAATAGTAAAAATATTATTTTATGTATTATAAAAGTAAGATAATGAATGTAATAAAATTTAGAAGTCCATGTAATATTAACGAATTCGTGTATAAAAAGAATGAAATAATTTTATTTATTAAAATTATTAATAATGTCATAAAAGATAAAATAGTTTATAAGGAATCAGATAGTATTGGTAATTTACATAAACTTCTTAATGAAAAAATGGCTTTATTTAAAGTAAAAGATAAAGAATGGTTTTGGTGTAATATTATGTATCAATTTGCTAAAACAAATGCTTTAAAACAACGCATAAAAAGAATTGATGAAAATACTTTACGCCCTGAAATGCCTAGGGAATGGTTAAAAAATCCTATAGAATGGTTAAATAATTATGATATTGCAAAAGTAATGTCACAATATAGTAATTGTAAAAAATATAAATATAAATTTATTGGTGTCTTTCCAATTGATTTTGCTATAGAAAAGAATAATAAATGTCTATATAGTTCTGTTTGTTCAATAAATGTTAAAGATTATATTAATAAGAAAATTAAATATATTGGTTTTATTACAAATTTAGACAAACATGATGAGAGTGGTTCTCACTGGACATCTACATTTATAATATTAGATCCTGAAAATGCTTCTTATGGTGCTCATTATTATGATAGTACTGTTAAAAAAATGCCTGCTTATATTGAAATATTTATAAATAGAATTAAAAAACAATGTTCAGAATTATATCCAAAGAAAGAATTTAAGATAACATATAACAAGAAAAAACATCAAAGAAAGAATACAGAATGCGGTATATTCTCTATAATATTTCAAATTAGATGGGTTAATTTCTTATTAAATGATAAGAAATTCAGTAAAAATCCAGATGCACCAAAAATACTAGTAGCTGATAATAATATTAAAGATGATGTTATGGTTCTTAAAAGAAGTAATTTATTTAGACCTAATATATTAACCTTATAATAAAAAAGTACATAATTTTATTTTTTATAATTTTTAGAAAGTTTAATATATTTTGTAAATAATTTAAATTATGTACTATTTCAATAAACTATAATAAATCCCTATTTTCTAATTCTGGTGAATTCTTAATAAAATCTTTTATAGTATCTATATTATCCTTATAATATCTATTAGTAAATTTATCATTATTAAGAGAATCATTTAATTTATATATTTTCATATCATCATTTAATCTATTAGTTATATAATTAAAATTAGAACCAATTTTATTTCTAATTTCAATAGAAGTTTTATCAACATGAGCTTTTACAAAAGTATTCATATTTTTTACAGACCATTTATTATCTTCTCTTACAAAACATTTATTTTTACTAGAATATCTTATATTATTATTTTCAGTAAAATCTTTATTAAAATGTTTTTCTAATGTATATTCGCAAATTGGTAAAGCTTTCATTAAAATATTATAAATTTTTTCAAGAGTAATATAATCAGTTCTTTCACTATTATAATTGTTATAAATATTAGTTATATTAGTATTATGTGAATTATTAGGATTATAAGAATTTGTTGCAGATGTTGTGTTATATGAACCAGTCACAGTACTCGTATTTACATGATTTTCAGGATTGTTAATACTACAAGGTTTACATTTGCCATTTCTAATATGCCTGTTCTTATTATCTCTACTATAAAATGATTTCATGCATTTAGGACATGTTAAATTATCAATTTTATAAGATACATTACATTTTTCAATATGGTTTTTATAATATTCTAATGTATTATATTTTTTATCACATTTTTCACACATATATTTTTTATCTTTAATATATTTATAATCATTATCTGTATATTCTTTATTGGGTATTATACATACGTCTTCTATATTTTCTCTAAAAGATATTGTAGTATTTTTTTCATCTTCTAAAAGATTTGTAATTTGATTATCAATTATAATATTATCATCTATATTATCTTCTTTATGAATTTTATTAAGATGTCTTGTAATATTATATCTTTTATTACAAGAGTAATTACATATTTTACAAATATATAACATATATAATATAACTATATTATATATTTTTATTGAACTTTAAATCTTGAAAAATGAACTTTAAAACTTGTAAAATGAACTTTAAAACTTGAAAAATGAACTTCAAACCTTGAAAAATGAACTTTAAAACAAACTATATAATTATATATACATGTTATTGATTCGGTCGCGCGTAAATATTAATATCAAATAATAAATATAGCTCATTAAATTTAATGAAATATATGGTGTCTCATATAAATAAAACATTATTAATATATTATCATAATTTTAGAGCTGAACAAATAAAAATTTCACAAATCACTAAAAATTTTCAAAAAATAAAAAATTATTCCTAATAACTCTAAAAATATCCTTGCGCATATTAAAGGATATATAAAATCAATAATATTATTAAAATGAGTTCAATTAATTTAACAAATATTACCAATTATAAAAGTGAAGTTAATATCGAGCTTCTTTATAATGCTTCTAATAATATGATAAATGATAAATATAATATTACAATAAATAAAAATAATCTATTAGACATTATAAAAAAAACAATTGATAACATATCATCAAATGATAAGATTATTAATAATAAGTCTATAAATGATCTTAATAAATTAACCCTTGTAAAAATAAGAGAAATTATTGAAAAGAACTTAAATAAACAAAAAACAATAAAACAACCAGAATATTCTAATAATATACCATTACCAGAACAACCTAATATTCCAGAACAACCTAAAATACCAGAACAACCTAAAATACCAGAACAAGTAGGAATTTACCAACCAATTCCTATTGAAAAAAATATAATTGAAGAAGAAGATTTAATGTTAAAAGTCAAGCTTTTAGAAGAAAATAGATTTGTTATGAATTCTCTTAATAATAAAGGAACAAGTGAGAATAATAATTTTCTTTATACAGAACCTGAAAAAAACAATTCAAATAATAAATCAGAAGATTTAAATAATATCAAAATGCTTTTAATCGAACTTATGAGTTCTCAAAAAAATTCATCAACAATTAATACAAAAGATGATAATAATATTATAAAAAAAGATTTATTTATAAATAGTGTCAATCGCGACTGGTCGTTGAATAGCAATATTAACAATCTAAAATTAAATATTGGAATAGATATTAAAAAATTCCAAATAGAACCTGATATTATATTATTACCAGAATATATTAAAAACGACGCTCCTTATATAATAATAACCTTTTCAGATAATACAAAGACTCAAACTTATAATTACAAATATAATAAAAATAATGGAAAATGGGACGAATGGGTTAATATTAATAAAAATATAGAAATACTTGATATTAATAGTAAAAATTGGAGCATATCGTTATATGATAATAGAAATAATGAATTACATTTATATAAAGATGATATTGAAATAGTTGAGGCTATTAAAGAAAACAATCTATTTAAATTAAAATTATCAGAACAATTTAAATATCATAATTTAGAAGTATATGATTTTATAATAATAAAAACAAATGATGCAAAGAATCATAATAAAAAAATTATAAATATTGAAGATAACGAAATAACAATAAGAGATACGGGGCTTAATATTGAAGACTTTATAAATTCAAAAATATTAGTAATTAAAGACCAATTTACAATCAATCTCAAATATTATCCTAAATTATACCAGTAATACCAATAATAACAGTAATACCAATAATAACAGTAATACCAATAATTATACCATTAATATAATAAAACTACTGAATATATAAACTATCATGGTTAAAATTTCAACACGATATAATAGTTTTAATTTTTCTTTTTGTGTTAAATTAATATTTTTAGGTTTTAATGTCTTATTGTTATCTAGAATATCAAAAATATAGTTATAGATATATGTAAAATCTAATACGTTTATAAACTCTACATCATTTGTATCATTAGTTTTATCAGTATTGTTAAATATTATAATTAGTATTAAAATATAAAATATTACTACTAAAAAAACATGTAATAATAATTTAGATGTATTCATATTCATATTAAAGTAATTTAGTAATATTCTTAGTTTATATGTGTCATAATTTACTACTGCTGTTATTAATGCTAAAATAGATACATACATGAATATAAATATTATAAGAGCATGTTCGAGTTTTTTTAATATATTATAATTTATCAATAAATCAAGAATAATAACTATTGAAAGCCTTATGAAATATGTTAAACCACAAAAGACATATTTATCATTATCGGTTAATTGAAGAGCAATTATAGGATTTAAATCATTTACTTCAACCTGGTCATATAAATAATCATTTGCGTCCATCTCTGTCTTACCTTTTTTTTCATCATTTTCTAATTTAATATCTGTGAGGTATTTGTTATAACTATTCCATATTTTTTCAAATTGTGAAGGGTCTTTATTTAAATTACTATTACTATTACTATTGTTAGATGATTTATTTATACCTGTTTCTAAAATACGTTTTATACTATTTAATAATTTTATAAGATCTTCTAAAGATTTTCTTGGTGGTTCTTCTCCACCTGAAAAACTAGAGTCTCCTCCCTTTTTTTTTTTTATTTCTTCAATTAATTTATTTACTTCTCCAAATTCATTTTGTTTATTTAATGAATTAATAGTGCCTATATATTTTGCTTTAATCTTTTCATAATACTCTTTATTTGCTTTATATTTAGTTGTAGTTATATCTTCTAATTCTTCAATATTAGATGTTATATCTAAATCTTTAATTTGATAATTATTTAATAAATCTTCTACATTTTTTTTTAATAAATCATCTTTATCAATTTTTTTAAGATTACTACTTATCTCAATATAATATGATTCAATATTTTTTAAATTATCTTTTAATATCTTAATATTATTTATATCATCTAAAATTATATCACTATATTTTTTAAAAGCTGAATCTACTTCTTCTTCTTTTTTTAATAAATCATTTACATTATTACTTGGAGTAAATTTTAATTTATCTATTTCAACTTTATATTTTTCTTTATCTACTTTATTATTACCTTCAATATTTTTATTTATCTTTTCAAGTTTATCTATATTATCTTTTAAAATTTCAATTATTTTTTTAATATCTACTGGTGATTTTTTAGAATCCATTATAGCACCTCCTGAAATTATATTTTTAAATAATATTTTATTATAATATTCTGTTATTAAAGTAATTATTGTTTTTATATTTTTTGCATCATTATGTTTGTTTTCAGCATCTTTTTGTTTGTTTATAGCTTTTAAATAATTATTTACTGCATCATTATAATTATTTACTGATTTAATATATTTTTTATTTTTTGCTACATATGCTGATATTTTTTTTGTTTTTTCTTTTGCTTTTTCTGCTGCTTTTGCTGCTTCTTCTGCTTGTTTTGCTGCTGTTTCTACTGCTTTTGATGCTTCTGTTTCTTTTTTTTTTGCTTTTTTTGCTGCTTCTGCTGCTGTTTCTACTGCTTTTGATGCTTCTGTTTCTTTTTTATTAGCATCATTTATTTTATTATTAAAAAGGTCTGTATAATTTCCATCAACTTTTTTTTGATTTATTAATAACTCATATATATTCTTATCATTTAACATATAATTTAATATTTTATTTTTTACATATTCTTCATCTGTAGCATTTGCTGCATATGCTGCATATGCAGCTGCTTTTTTTGCTGCTGCTGTTTCTGCTGCTGCTGCTACTGCTTTTTCTGCTGCATATACTGCTGTTGCTGCTGCTTTTGCTGCTGTTTCTGCTTTTGCTGCTGTTTCTGCTGCTTTTGCTGCTTTTGCTGCTGTTTCTGCTGTTTCTGCTGCTTTTGCTGCTTTTGCTGCTGCTTTTGCTGCTGTTTCTGCTGTTTCTGCTGCTTTTGCTGCTTTTGCTGCTGCTTTTGCTGCTGCTTGTGTTGTTGCTGCTTCTGGATTTAATGCTGCTTCTTCTGCTGCTTCTTCTGCTGCTGTTGCTGCTGTTGCTGCTGTTGCTGCTGTTTCTGCTGCTTCTGCTGTTTTTGATGCATATGCTGCTGCTTTTGCTGTTTCTGCTGTTTCTGCTGCTGCTTTTGCTGTTTCTGCTGCTGCTTTTGCTGTTTCTGCTGTTTCTGCTGCTGTTTTTGCTGCTGTTTTTGCTGCTGTTGCTGCTTCTTCTGCTGCTTTTTTTGCTGCTTTTTCTGCTGCTTCTGCTGCTGTTGCTGCTGTTGCTGCTGTTTTTTCTGCTGCTGTTTTTGCATTATCTTTTTTTTTTTTATAGTGTATTATAATTTTTTTTAAATTATCAAAATTAACATTTTCATATATATTTTCTGCTGCTGCTGTTGCTGCTGCTTTTTCTGCTGCTTCTGCTGCTGCTTCTGCTGCTTCTGCTGCTTCTGCTGCTTCTGCTGCTTCTGCTCCTCCTCCTGCTGTTTTTGCTGCTTTTGCTGCTTCTTCTGCTGCTTCTTCTTCTTTTATTAATTTAATATTATTCATAATACTTTCAATAACTTTGCCATCGTTTTTGCTACTTTTTTTTGAATATTTTGGTAAAGATGCCATATCCTTTATTTTTTTTTTAGAATCATCATCAGCTTTTTTTAAATTTTCTTTTCCTATAACATTTATTATTTTTTCAAATACAGGTTTTTCACCATCAGTAACTGTTTTATCATCTTTAACATTAGAGAATTCTTTTGTAATATCTTGATTATATATTATATATAATTTTGATACTAAATTTTTAATTTGATTTTTTATTTTATTATCTTTGACG
>Ga0209555_10003234_pt1 | contig 11003 bp, 23 predicted proteins | sample SaaInl85LU_5_DNA_FD_184643 | JGI IMG/M metagenome (GOLD analysis project Ga0209555, IMG submission 184643) | Marine microbial communities from expanding oxygen minimum zones in the Saanich Inlet - ESP_85LU_5_DNA (SPAdes) (version 2) | ecosystem: Environmental > Aquatic > Marine > Intertidal... | reverse complement strand
CAGAAGATGATGATAATTTAGTAAGTGAATTAATATATTGGAAAGAACTTGAGTAAGGTTATATACATGGAAGATACATTTCAGTATCTCGCAAAAGAAAATCAAGATCAAGTCCAACACCTAACTAACTTGGGTGATATAGTTCAAAATGATGTGGGTAACTATTTGGTTATTGATGATGGTCAGATAAGTAAACCTATTCGAAAAACTTTAGATGGTCAAGTTCTCTTTGAATTAGAAGAAGGACACGAACTTCGGATAAAAACCAAAGTACCATCTAAGTGGATATTACAAGATACTGAAACTGGTCAAGTATATCGAGGAACATCAAATACCGATATTTATACTCAATGGGAGTTGATTGGCGAACTGAATAAAAAATAAATCATAGAACTAAAAATTAAAGTTATGAAAGATAGATGTGTAAGTTGTGCGGTAGAAACACAATACGATGTAACTGAAAACATTAACAACCGATTATATTATGTAGAAGGTGCAGGTCAATTATGTGAAGATTGTTACGAAAGAATTTATAATATAGAAAAAAAATGATAACAACCTCACTAACAATAATATTTCCTTTATATGTTTTATACATTATAAAAGAAAACTTTAAAATGATACCAGCATCAATATCTGATAGTTGGTATATCTTGCAATCAAATAATCCAATCCTAAGACATCTTTTTACTATATGGTGTTATGTAGTTGGATTATTATTACTATCGTACTACACGTATTCGTTTGCATTCTTCTTAGGGGGTATGGGAATGATGTGGGTTGGTACCTATACTGAGTTCTACCGAAGGTCTAGCGAACATGAGTACATTCACTTTAGTGGAGCAGTTATCGCTATCCTATCATCTTTAATTGGGTTATTATATAATCAGATATACTTTCCATCTATTATAATGTTAATTGGAACTCCTTTAACTTATTTAATCACACGTAAGAAAGGAACTCATATCTTTTGGATTGAGATAGTGGCATTCGTATCTATAATACTTGGTTTATGGAATTTATAGAAATCATTGGTTGGGTAGCAACTATACTGATTCTGATTTCGTTTATGTTTGAAGGAATGAAGTTGAGAGTTATCAATACCATAGGAGCTGTGATTTGGTTGTACTATGGTTATGAAATGGGTAGTAGTTCTATAATGTTTCTGAATGGAACTCTGATTGGAATTCAAAGTTTAAAGATATACCAAATTAAAAAACGACAAACTACTTAGTGTCTTAGTATTTAAGTGAAGGGTTGAAATATTTTCTTTTCAATTTTCTTCTCTATAAAACTAAAGTTATTTATAACTATACAAAAATTAAAAAAATATTTTAAAAAGTTATTAACAATTATGGAAGATGATGATTTCAGAGAGTTCCCATCGAATGATGGTGTGGGTGATTACATGAAGAAACTCCGTGATATGGAAAAGGAGTTAATGAAAATTGATTTATCTCGTGGTGGGGCAATGCCTTTAGATTTAAATGAATATGTGGAAATCTTTGGCGAACCCTCGGATTTGGATTTACATGATATAACTCAAGCCTACATCAAGTTGTATATGAAACAAGGTGAGGATATTTACATTCCGTTTGTAGTAGATGCATATGGAAAGGGTTGGGTAGAATACCTGCTAAAGTATAATGAACGTGTTGAGGAATATGAGTTATGTGCAATACTCAAAGAACACTTAGATATCTACGAAGAAGAATTAAAAATATCTTAATTCAAATTTTAACAAAACTTTAACATTTGAAATTTTGTAAAACCGAAATATTGTCGTATATTTACCTTGTAAGATTGAGAGAGATATAAACCTTAAATAACTTAATTATGGCAAGTACAAAATTCGAAATGTGGTTAAACAAAGTTAACGAAGAAAGAAGAGAATATTGGAACAATAGATTCTATTACAAAGATTACACCCCTCTTACTGCCTCTAAAGGTAAGAAGTATATTAAACTAATGGATGATAGTACTGTATGGGGATTCGTTTCTATGTGGGAAGGTGTAGTGAAAGGTTCTTATGTGAAGAAAGGTGATTTACTAAAACCAGCCAGTTACAATACTCCAGCTAAACATAGTAGAGGAAACATCTTCGAAGGAACTGATACTTGGGAATTCTACGGACCAAAATATTTAAAATAAAGGTTAAACCTATAAAATCTAAATTATGTTCAAGAAAATATTATTTTTACTATTAGGAATACTAATAGTTTCGTGTGAAAAAGAATCTTTTGATGATATTATAATTGATGAAATTAATGATACATCAATTTATAATATTAACCAAGTGGAATTTACCACTCACCAATCAGGACCTTTTACTATCAAACAAAGTTTTCAATTATTAAAATTTGAAGATGGATGGGGACTTCAAGAAAGAAATACATGGGACCATGTTCATGGTAATATAAATTATGAATATGATGGTGAAGAATATCTTTTTATGTCAACCTCAGCTGAAGATTTAAATGGTGACGGTGCACCTGATATAGGTAATCCTATTTTATTTAAACGAGTTAGTGGATTATGGGTGGTATTAAAAAAGTTTCCAGATGTGCAATTACGCATGGGTAGAAATTATGATATGCATACCGATGGTGTTCATTTTGTAATAGGTGATGCACCAGAATACAAGCCTGGGTATGGTAATGGAGTAATTGGTATTCAGTCAAATATTTATTTTGGAAAAATAATTAAAGATGATATTGAATTTACATTAGTAAATCCATCAAATCCAGCTTGGGCCCATGATGTATCTATTGGTGATATTAATCAAGATGGTAGGTTAGATGTACTATCCACTGGTGATGGTTATCGAGTTTGGTATCAAACATCAAATGGTTCATTTGAATTAGATGAGGATAAAGTAGATTATCAAAGAAATTGGTACTCAACTATGACAGCTAATTTAGCTGACTTAAATGGCGACTCTAAATTGGAATTCATCACAGGTGTGTACAACTTTCAACCTGATGTTGAATTATATAACAATCTTCAGTTATTTAGTATGGATTCACTCGATGGTATTTATAAAAAAACATTTCAATCAGATAATCCACATGAATTTATTCAAGGAGAGATGGGTGCTGGCAGAATTAGAACACATGACATGGATAATGATGGTTTAGAAGATGTCATTGTTCAGAGGGAAGGTAGAGGTATTAATTTTGTTTCTGCTACTGAGATTTGGAAAAATAACGGTAATGGTAAATTCTCGAGATTAGATATATTTGGCTCAGAATCGGAAGAAACAAACGGTCATTATGGGTATGAAATAATGGATATAAATAACGATGGGTATTCCGATATTGCTCTAATTGGGTTCCATTGGGGTAGTGAGTTAAGGTTAAATCCTCCATATGTAAATAAAGGATTTATACTAAATAATCTGATTTGGTTAAATAATGGGGATGGTACTTTTAGAAAATATAATAGTAAACAGTTAGTTGGTGGTGAGGGATTTGATATCCAAATATTTTATCCAGTAAAAATTGGTAATGAATTTTTATATATAGGAAAATCTGCAGAAGATACTAATGATGGGATTATTTCAAAAATATTCGAAATAAAATTTCAATTATAATTATACATATGGTTGGAAAGAACTCGTTAGGAACTACATTAAGAACTGTATATGGTGGATTAGAATCGATGAAATCTATTTTTGATTTATGGGAAACTGAAATACCAAACTATGGTGAGGGTATTTATCTGGGAAATGCATCGTATAGGAACTTAAACCAACAGATACACTGGGAGGCATTATCTGAGGTAAAGTCTAAATATCTAATAGAAGGTACTATATTAAACCAAACATATCATGACCAAATTACTGGTCATTCAAAGGCAGTTAGATTAACCAATAGTTATTTTAAAAATGGAAAATTTGATTATCCAATCTGTACTCATTGGAATCCACGAAAAGATGCCATACAAGTGCACCCTGGGTCAAGTCGTAATAGTATAATCCAGCTTTTTAATCCCGATGGATATGTTGATATGTATTACTTTTCTACATATGGGGTTAAGCCAGAATGGTTGGATTCGTTTACAAAACTCAATTATGACTATTTTAAAAATATTAAACAAAAATATGATTTAGAAAATAAACTGCTACAGATTAGTGTTTCTGCAGACCACGGTACATTCATCCCACATATTACAGTAGATGGTCATCTTACTGGTCCACAAGGTAAAATTTGGCATGAAAAGTGTAAAAGTATATTGGATACTCAAACTATTTGGGTTAATACGGAAGTTCCAGAATTACATTTGTTTAAAAAAACTATGAACAAGAACACAGCTGATAAGATAATTTATATTAAAGATGACTTAACAATCAATGATTCATTAAGATTATCTATTTTAGTTTTTTTAAATTATGATTGGGAGGATTCGTCTTTTAAAATATCATCAAAAAACCCAGTCCCATATGAGTTTACATAATAAAAATACCATTTATTTTTTTGGAGATTCATTTACCTATGGAGACGGGTGCAGACCTTCATTTGAATATCATACAATGTATCCCAAATCAGAAGATTATTTATGGCCCAATTTAGTATCTAGTAATTTAAATATGAAAGTTTCTAATTTGGGATTACCAGGACTATCTAACACGGGTATTTTACGAGAAATCACTAAGAGTATGTCCAAGTTTGAACGAGGCGATATTGTTATAATAGGCAAAACAGACCCATATCGATTTGAAATACCATATAAGCATAAGAGGGGTTTTATTAATATTTTGGCAAACCATTCACTTTTTGGAACAGACATTCAACATAATGCCCTTCATCAGTATGAAAAACACATACACTCACCATCATATACTTTATTAGATAATCGAGTGGGAGACTCTATTAGAGGTGTTTCTAATTTCTTATGTAAGAATGATATACTTACACTTATATGGAAACATGGAACTGATAGTGATGCAGACATTGATATAGATTTAAGACCTCATAAAAAAATAAACGATGCTACTAATGGACTAATCAAAGACCATCATTTTGCATGGGAAGGTCATGATTCATTTTCAAAAAAAATATTAAGTATAATAAAAAAATATAAAAATGGGATTTGATTACGAAGATGAGTATGAGTTATATACTGATACCTTTGCTAAAGATTGTAAAACTCCACATCAAGTAATGGAATATTTATTCTATGAAGTTCATAATAGAAATTATAAAACTTATTTAGATTCAATTGAATGGGATGGTTTGTGGTTAAAACATGATACACCTGAAGAAGCTCAAGAAAGACAACGATTGATACAAGAAAGAAAACAACAAATAGAACTGGAGAATTCTCCATTTGCTAAATGGTTTTAAAAAATATGAAATTACTAACAAGTGGTGATAGCTTTACAAGGGGACTTATTAAAGTACCAACTCGAAATACTTCTAAAGAGCAAGCTAAAATTTGTTGGCCAACCCAACTTGGGAAATTAATTGGGTGTGATGTTATTAATCTAGCAAGACCCGGTGCTGGGATTGATTATATAGCATATAGTATTCAAAATTATTTAAGAAGAACTGATGATAGGGATTTTTTTGTAATTGCAGCATTTTCTGCACTTGAAAGACAATGTGGTGGTGGAGAATCGAGTGAATACATTTATCCAGGACCCTATTATAAAACTGAAAATTATCGAGAATTATTTTTTAAAAATGAGATGATAATTCGAGGATTGCATTCATATCTTAAAGACGAGGGGATACCTCACTTTTTTACAAACTCATTTGTAGATGTAAAATATCATTTAGCAGAATTGGGGAAACTTGATTTTTGTTTAGGTGATGGTGAAGTTAATCAATATTGGTTAAATTGGAAATATGATTCAAATACATTATATAATATTATAGCAGAAAACTATTTAGAACCATCTACCAAATATGCACACTCAAGTCAAAAAGAAGATGACTTTTTTAATGGTTCTAAATATATAGCAGGATGTTTACATCCAACCGAAGATGGGCATAAATTGATAGCAAAAACTTTTTATCCATATATAAAATCATATTTTACTAACTTAATATAAATTAAAATGAAAAATGAAATAAATGTTTGGTATATTATATTAGGTGGGTTGCTTGGTGTTTTTGCTCAACTTGGTGCCTGGATGCAACACAATTTACAATTTAAATATCCAAAGCTGGAACCTAATTGGTGGGGGTGGTATTTAATGTCAGTTCCAATAACATGGTTATTTTTAAACTCAACAAAGTATGGAGTAACTGGATTTGGTGGTTCCATATGGGCAAATAGATTTTTAGGATTTTCTCTTGGAATACTTGTTTATGCAATATGTACAAATTATATATTTAATCAACCAGTAACACCCAAAGTATTTGTACAAATACTTTTATGTATGGTAATAATGGGAGTACAATTTTTATGGAAATAAAGGATAATTATAATGATTTTAAAATTTATAGTACTAAAAAACTTATAATTTTTAGTAAACCTAAAGTTGCAACAAGATTTTTAAGTAAACTGCTAAATGCTGATGAAGATTCATCTAAATTTACTTTTTCAGATGACTTGGAAATTAATACCAAATTTCATAAATCATCGTTAGAAGTGGGTACTGGTGATGGGAAGATTGATTATTATGATATTTTTGATAAAAATAAAAATAAAAAAGAAATAATATTATTATATAGAAACCCATACCAGAGATTTATAACCGGAATATTACAAGGTACTATCTGGGATATATTCCAACGACCTCCATCATTTTCATTATTATTAGATAATTTTACTGAATATAAAACACCAATAGATATATTAATCGCAGTGTCATATAGAAGTATTTACAACCGCGATGGTGTGTATAGCGGATTGTTAAGTAGTATTACTGTAACGGATGAAATGAAAACAGATTCAAACGAATTTATTCATAGATTATTAACCCGTTTATGTACATATTATACTATCACACCGTTTCCAGATGATGTTCATATATTAAATTATTTACACATTTATAATACTATAATTAATAGCTATAATATAGATGCCAATAAAATTACGTTGATTAATATAGACGATACTAATATTAATTTACAGACAATTTTAACGTCTATGGATGATACTATAATACCACCATCCAATATAGATACCAATAGTAATGGTACTGTTAAAAATAAGTTAAAACAGATATTAGAAAAAAACACAATACTACGAAATAAAGTAAATAAACATTTAGAAATGGATTATTATTTCTATAACTTATTTGAAAAATCCAAATTAAACATATTAAACAAAAAATAAATTAATTTTTATTTGGTAGTTTCGATTTATTTTTGTATATTTGTATAGTAAGATATAAAAAGATAAAAAATGAATAAATGGCATTACCATGAGATGGGGTCTCGAAACAAAAAAACAGGTAAACTTGCATATTATAAAGTTACCGTGATTGATTACAAAATATCTGATTGTGAATGTCCAGCTCGTTCATTCAGAAAATACTCACCTTGTAAACACATGAAAAACCTAAAAACTAAATTAGGACCACATATAACAATATAAAAACAATTAAATTAAAAAAGATTTGGATATATAAAATGTTATTTGTATCTTTATATTAAATAAATTAAATGAAAGTATTAATAATATCTACTGCAAGATGTGGGTCTACGAGTTTAATGAAAAATATAGCAAAAGAAAAAAACCTTAAACCTATATTTGAACCATTTAACTTTAGACAGGATAATAAAACTCAATACACAACTGATTTAGATGACATTGTAGTAAAAACATTAGTAGGGCAATATCCACACTCAAGTGATACTTTAGATATTAATGGGTTGGTAGAGTGGGAATCCTGGATATGTGAATTTATTAAAGAGTTTGATGATGTAATTTTACTAACACGAAAAAATCAGATTGCAGCTGCCGAATCATTTTCTGTGGCTAGTTATTCAGATGATAGTTGGTTTGATACCTATGTTTATAAAAAACTACCTAATTTGGAATTATCAAAGAAACACCTTTATTATACTAATAGATTTCTTTTTAATGTATTTCATAGAACAAAAATACCTGTTCAATATTATGAAGATATATTTGATGAAAATTCTAAAGATAGATTACGAGTATTAAATTAAAAAAGATTTGGATATATAAAATATTACGTGTATCTTTATATTAAATAAATTAAAACAATTAAATTTAAAAGAATGGAAAAAATTTATGTAAGAAAATGTGAGAGGTATACTGTATGGGAAGCCTCAGAACCAATTGAAGTTGATGTAGAAAAACTTCGTAAATGTGAACCACCATATGAGGGGGATTCAGCTGAAGAGTTATTAGAATACATCAATGAGAATGTAATGAATAACTACGATTGGGCTGATACCAATAAAGAAGTGTATGGTAACGATGCTGCCTATGATTTAACATTTGATGAATGTTATGATATGGAGGTATATTCAGATACTCGTGAAAAGTACGCACAAGAATGGTTAGATGTTGGTGTACCAAACGAGGAATATCGTAAGATGGGTGGATTTGAAGTAAGAGCAACTAATGTAGACGATGTATAAGTTATGGAAGTATTAGTACAAAGATATATGGATGATGGGTATGGTAATACTCATCTTATTGAAGAAGGAACTTTTGATAAAACTCTTTATGAGGATATTCAGAAAGTAGAATCAGATTCAGAAATCTATGATGCTCTGATGGAAATCACACCTGAAACAGATGTGGATTTATATTCTATTGGTAATCCAAATGGATATGGAAATGTAGTAGATGAGTATCATATCTACGTAGATGGTGAATTGTATAAAACAGTATAAGTCATGAGTGCAACAGATTTCAACACATACGATGACAATCTTTTTAAGAGTAAAAAAGCTGAAGTTCTAAGTGATTTAAAGTATATACAAGATACCTATAAAACATTTGCTACCGAAGATGGTTATATGGATGATTCTTTAATGTTATCAACCTTAACAACATTAACTCCCATCCTTGCGTTTTTCTCAAGAGAACTAAATGGTAGACAATTTAGGGGTGCACAAAAAGGAGATTGGCGAATAGATTTGTTAAAAGCATTTCAAGAGAAGTATCCAGAGTTTGAAGATGAGTGGGCAAAAAATAATTAAGTTATGACAGAGATTGAAAACATATTCCAAGTAATAGAAATGAAATTAGATTCCATTGAAGATTACGTTGATGAGTTAGAAGATAAAGGAGAACCAATAGAAAACATTAGAAAAGCAATTGCAAAATTGTGGGATGAAATAAACGAAATAAGTTAAAGTTATGGCAAACGAAATGAGAACCTTTGTGAATGTGGTATCAGATGAACCACGAGTAGCAACAAGATTACAAGAAATATTCAAGTTTGAAAAAGTTGATGGAAAATATGAACCCAATGCATTGGATATTATCAACAATATCAAAGGAACTGAATATTCTTACTCTAATGAAACTACAAAAGAAGATTGGAATAGTGAAGTAGATTTCCCTTCAGATGATTTGTGGGAAGAAATGATTGGCCCAAAATGGTTGTATGTAGAATATGAACACGTGGATGATGAACCAAAAATGTGTAACATTGTTTTGAGAACTGCGTGGTCAGTACCTACCGCATTTTTGAATGTATTGAGAAACGAACTTCAGAAGATTGACCCTGAATGTTACTTCTATGGTGATTATGAAGATGAATCTTATGACCCATGTGGTTCTTTCGTTTATGGTAAGTTTGATTACGATGATATGGAAGATTATGATGAACCATTTGATTGGGATGAATATGATGAAGATGATTTCTACTTAGAAAACTACCACGATGGACTTCATGAATTAACAAAAGAGTTAGAAGAAGTTTATTTAGAATACCTACAAGATAGAATCGATAACCCGGAAGAATACGAAGGGTTTTAATAAAATAGATAACACATAAGATTATGTATAAAATAAAATTAACATACTTAGATGGTAGTACTGATGGGATAGAACTTACTACCGATGATTTAGAGTGGTCTATGAATCAGTACCAACGTAACCGAGAACCATTTACGTGGGAAGTTTTAGATTAGAGTATAATGATAAAATGTACACCAATATCCAACGATAAATTTAATCATATAATTTACAATATAGATAACTCTTATGTGTTTCATAGATTTGAAAATCTTCCTATAAATGAATATACTCCACCTGAAACTGAATTAGTATCTTGGGATTATATCAATGGTAAAGAAACTATAACTCAAATAACCTCTAAACAATTTTTAACGTATGATTCTTGGTATGAATTGGATTTGGAATTAAACCATGATTTAATACAAAGTAAAATTCAACTATCTGATTTATCATCTATATTAGATATCAATGGTAACTGGATTGATGTTGTAGATATTAAAATAGGAACAAATCTTTCATGTTTTCCTAATAGAGACTATAAACGATATAAAACAATAACCAATATAACTAAATTTAATTCAGAAGAAGAATTTTTAGATTTACAAACAATATCGGGTGAATATTTATGCAATGGAATATGGGTAAAATGTTTAGATAATGGCAAAGAATAGATATAAGGAAAAAGTTGATTGGGATGATATGACTCGTGGTGAGGCATCTCACCACATTGGAAAGAAGATGACCGAGAAGGTACACAAGAGTAAAAAAGATTATAAAAGACCTAAGTATAAAAATTGGGAAAAAGATTTGGAAGATTAAATTAATTTTCGTATCTTTGTATAGTAAATAAATAAAATGAAGATATTAATTATTGCAACACCACGATCTGGTTCAAGTGTATTAACTAATAGTATTTCACGTATGTTGGAATATATACAATACCACGAACCATATAATTTTGGTCAACCAAGTATAGCTTCTAAAAACTTTCCAACTGAATTACCGAAAAATGTAGTAGTTAAAACTATTATTAATCAATTACCAATTGGTAAAACTGATTATATTAAATTTTATATAGAAGATGCTAAAAAATATGATAAAGTAAT
>Ga0209555_10003233_pt1 | contig 11003 bp, 8 predicted proteins | sample SaaInl85LU_5_DNA_FD_184643 | JGI IMG/M metagenome (GOLD analysis project Ga0209555, IMG submission 184643) | Marine microbial communities from expanding oxygen minimum zones in the Saanich Inlet - ESP_85LU_5_DNA (SPAdes) (version 2) | ecosystem: Environmental > Aquatic > Marine > Intertidal zone... | reverse complement strand
AAAACTACACATGGTATCAGCAGAATGTGCATTTGATACCTTTGAGTTGGGACGATGAAGTGATGATCCTCAAACGTGAGCTTGCCCGCGCTTGGTCTAGTTTGAAATTGGAAGAGCATCGCAACAGGAACCTTCCTCCCATGGAAGCCGCCGACTCGGAAAAAGCATACAAGGAGTTAGCTGAAAATGCGGCCGAAGAACTTCTCAGTTTTTTAGCTGACAATGAAATAGTCAGTGTTAAAGATTACTTTGGTCCTGCCTTGACCCCTCACTTAGGCAGTTTTATACCAGCCGACAAGCGGAACTTTTTTTGGATTACCGCACATTACGATCCTAAACCGCTTTACTCCCATTTCTATCACTGGTTTGAATTGGCACAAATGGACTATGATCCACATGACAATTCTATACGCAAAAGCGCTTTACTTTATAACATATTTGATTCTCGGAATGAAGGCTTGGCAACAGCGGTTGAAGAAATGTTTATGCAAGCTGGACTGTATGACAACAATCCACGTTCCAGAGAGATCGTCTATATTCTCATCGCTCAAAGAGCAGCCAGGGGATTAGGTTCATTGTACGCCCACGCCAATATGATGACTATGGAAGAGGCCGGCAAAATACACTCGGAATACACACCTCGGGGCTGGATGAAAACCGAAAAAGACTTGTTGATTTTTGAACAACATTTATACTTGAGACAGCCTGGGTATGGCACAAGTTATATCACAGGCAAATATTTGCTCGAGGAAGCCCTAGCCGAAGTGGCCAAAGAACAAGAGAAAAAAGGACAATCTTTTTCTATAAAGTCCTTTTTTGACAGCTTGACCAGCCTCGGAAATATTCCAATGTCATTGGGACGTTGGGAGATGACTGGCGATGCTGCGCCGCTGAAGCAAATCACAAATGCTCTTGAGGAGCTCGATCCCGAAGTAGAATCATTTTAATCCTTCAACGTATTATTTTGGTGTAAATCCAATCAATACGCCTACTTTCGCAACATGATTCTAACAATAATTCGCGTATTTTCTGGTGTTTCTCACCTGATATATGGCCTCTTGGCATTGTTCATGCCGTTTTATATCAATGAATTTGAGCGGTACGGTTTTTCAGAACTCAGAATACTTATTGCATTGGCACAAGTCTTCGGAGGCATTGGGCTTCTACTTCATCCTATCAGTCCAAAAATTGCCTTGTTAAGCTCCTGTTTACTGACTTTGATGATGTGTGGTGCCTTAATAACCCGCATATCAATTCAAGACAGTTTAGAAAAGTCTTTGCCTGCTTTGATTTATTTATTAATAAATTCCTTTATTTTTATAAAAAGTATAAATAAAATCAAATGAAAAATTTAAAAAATATTCTCATGCTTGTAGTGTCATCTGTGGTGCTCAATGTGTGGTTTTTTCGCTTTAATAGAGAAACAATTTACCGAGGAGGTCAAGCGTCGAATATGATCGAGGAGTTTGCGGCCTATGGGCTCAGTGAAACCATTGTTTATTTGGTCGGTGGATTAAAAGTTCTTGCTGCATTAGGCCTGCTCGTGGGATTTGTCTACCAAAAGGCTATCGTCCCCTCGGCAAGTTTAATGGCTGTAATGATGATGGGTGCCATTGGAATGCACTTTAAAATTGGAGATGCTGCAATCACTTTTTTACCTGCAGGACTGATGTTGACCGCATCCATCGCCATTTTATACCTTCACAAAAAAACAGCGTAATTTCGCCGATTAAACTGCCTTTTCAAAAGGCTTGACATTATAATAAAGGCTTGTTTAGCCATCGAAAATGGCTGTCAATGGGTGAGAACTAACACTACTTGACCATTCTTACAACATACATGAACGAGCGCTTATCGTTGTCATCTTTGATTCGGGAGATTAAACTCTGATGTTTTGAATTAATCATCCGAATATATTTGGCCCTGTTCACTTTTTGAATCCCTAAAGACTGATCCGAGATTTCGAAAATATCGTCGAGTTGATTTCTGGTCAATATGTTATCCGTTATTGCTGCGGCTTTCAGTTTTTCCATAATTCTAGCCTCAAAAGGGTCCGTTTCGGCTATGGTTTTTGACCGTACAGTTCTGATAATCCAAAACAACAAGAAGAGCAGTGGTATAGCGGCCAATATCAAGTATTTTCTGACCATAACCATTCTAAAGGTAGGAGGCACAAAAGAAGCATTAAACTGAAAGTCTTGAGGCATTTTAGCAACATTTGGAGTCCAGTCGGACAAATTATAAGAAAAGGAAGATGCATTTCTGAACATATTTCTCATCTGAGTAACTTCCGTGACCTCCCACATACTAATATCTTGGTTAAACTCAATGGCCTCTGCAAACATGCCGCCCATATTGGTCACGTTTGACACATCCCATTGATCGAGGGGTTGATCGAAAAAGATGGCATCATCAAACATACCGCTGAGATCTGTGGCACTAGACATGTCCCAAGTATTTAGAGGACTATTAAAGCTGCTATTGTGAAACATCCCGTTAAAATGAGTGGCCTGACTCACATTCCAATGGGATACATCAGAGTTGAAACTTTCTGCCCCAAAAAACATGTCACTGAACAATGCTACTGAAGCTGTATCCCATGAACTCAAATTGCCATTAAAGATTTCATTATATCCAAACATGTAAGTCATGTTCTTTACGTTTGAAACGTCCCAGTGGGATATATTCTGATTGAAATTTGCTTGCCTGTAAAACAAATAACTCATATCTGTTACGCGGGTTGTTATCAGGCTTTCCATTGGTGCACCTGAACCAACCAGTTCCCTTAATAGTTGATCGTCTACCACCAAATAATCTACACCCTTGAGCGTATATTTTTGTCCAACAATGGCTTGGTCACTGCACATAACCGTAACCCCGTTTTCGTGTAAGAAAATCATCGGCTCTTGGTTGACAAAAAAACTAAATAATATTAGGACAAATTTCAATTAAGCTAAATTAATTCGTTTGATGGGTAAATATACTTTATAAAATCAATTTAAATAGCATTGTTATTTATAGATTAAAAAGTTAATCGGATAGGCAATTTACCAACATTACTTAAAAATTAGGGTAACCAATGATATGTCAAAGTAATTTTATTGTGTTTTTAAAAGAGCCTTTTTAGCCTAAAAATGATCACTTAAGTTATGCAAATAGAACTGAGCTCAACTTCCATGGACACAATAAAAACTATCTCCTAGAATGTTATATGTTTACGCGCTAATTGTAATCATAATTGGGGTATATCTCTCGTTTGCTGGCCAACAGAAAATCCGTTTTGCCATGGGTGTCTCGTATTTCATTTCTTCTACAATTATGTATCTTACTTTGTGTCATCCAAACTACGCAGTCGATATCTTACCTAACTTTCCATATCTATGGCCTACAATAACCATAAATTTAATCATCGCTCTTTGCGTCGTGTTTTCTCAGTCATTCCTATACATGATAGCTTGGGAAGTTTTGGCTTTACCTACCCTGTTAATCTACATTAAAATATTTAACGGATTTCATCCCTACCAAAGTTTGCTTATTTTAGTAGTTCCTGGTACTTTAGTTTTTCTCTTAAGGCATGTCGTTGACAAAATCGCTGCCGGTCTTTTAAGCGGCTTCTGTTTATCCTTTGGAGTGCTACTATTCACATTTCATAATCAATTTGAATCAGGAGAAATTATGACTGAACAATCCAACTACATTTTTATGGCTATCGCCTTTTCTTTTCTTCTTGGTATTTCACTAAGGTTTTTCCCCATTGCAATACCATTGCCCAACCAAAAGAAATAACAGGGAATGGTTTTATGCATTGAGGTGCAAGACATATTTGAGTAGTTTATCCCCTTGATTGATCTTCAGTGACTCAAAGACAAATCCTAATTTCTCCAGAAGCTTGATTGATTTGACATTATCGGCTCTGGTAATTGCAATGATTTTAGGGTGCCCTTTGGCCACAGCCATTTTTTTCATATAAGCCGAACTGGCCTCTGTAGCAATACCTAATTTTACATATGCGGGCAAAAGAGCAAATCCCAAATCGGGAGCATCGTAATCCTCTCTCTTGAGAAAGGTAATTAGGCCCACAGGAGTGTCCATTGATTTGAGCTCAATGACCATGTATTCGAAACTTGGGTTGTCAATAATTTTCTGAATATAAATCTCCGCTTGTTCAATTGAATGGATGTTTCTATCTCCAATAAATCGGATCCATTCTTCTGTGTTGACAAGTTTCAAAATGAAGGCCGAATCAGCCGTTTGGATGGATCGCAGGCGTAGTCTTTCAGTTTGAAGAATCAATGACATGACTGGTTTTTAAAGATTCAAGGTAATAAAAAGACCCTTAAATACGTGCGACAAAATAAAAAAACCCGCCACTTTCATGACGGGTTGGCATCACCTTGATACAAATCCAATGAGGCCTAATAAAATGAAACCGATTAGTTTTTCTTCTTGAATATGGATTTAAGATTTTTGAATCCGTCCTTCACTTTATTCTTTTTCTTTTTGACTTCCTTCACAGGCTGAGCAGTAGCAGGTTTTGTGAGATTAGATCTGTCATCAAACCTGATAATTTGAAAGGTAAGTGGCGAATTGGTAAACAAAACCGCATCACCTCCAGCCTCCATACAAGCAATGGCTGCTTGACGAAGCGATTGATTGTAGATATGAGCCTTGGTCCAAAAGGTGAGAATGCCTGCTGGCGGCACTAAAACTCTCCAATTCATTGGATCCCATGTAGTCATGGTTAATGTACTATAGGGCTTAAGGACTTCAGTAGTCGAAAAATACATTGGTATATTAGTCAACATTTGAGCCCTTTTTACTATAACCTCCTTGTTACTTTCTTCCAGTTTGAATTTTTCATAGCGATCCTTGGACATTTTATTCTCATACTTCGATTTTAGTTTGGCGACACTGTAATGACTGGTTTGACAAGAGGTCGTAAAAAGCATTAGTGCCAATAAGTAAAGTAAATTTTTCATTTCTTTGTTTGTTTTAAAATTATTGAATGAAAGTAGAATCTTCCTTAAAATATTTTACGTACAATTACTGAATACTATATTTGTCTGGTATTTTTATTTTGACAAATTCAACTCATTAAGTAGATGAAGCATACTATTATAGCTGTGATTTTTATGTCTCATTTCGCCACTTCTCTGGCGCAAAATATCGTTGTTCCTGAATACGGTGTCAATTTTCTTTTCTCTCTAGGGGCAGATTCATACCTAATATCTAAAGACTCCATATATTGTTTGTCAGAGCCTAAGGCCGAATATCCTAAGCCTCATTATTTAACCCTGAATAAATTGAAATTCCTAGACCAAGATTCTGTTGGCTATCTTAAAAATCGATCTGGCGGAGTCATTTACTCATTCGATGGCCATAGCTTCACCAGACTGGATCGGTCATTTCCTTTTAAGAGTCAAAACTTTAGTTACTCATTTCTTCATGACAATAAAATCATGAACTTTGGAGGATACGGACTTTTCAGTTTCAAAAATATTTTGACCTACTTTAGTTTTGACAAAAAAGAAACAGAAATCTTCCCGCAAAAGTCAGCCTACGCCGACAGTCCAGCGCCAAGGCATAAGATCATTGGGCAATATAAAGACGGCGAATTATTTATAGGCCCTGGATATGGTATCCTGCCGACCCAAAAAAACCCAACGGAACACCATCAAATGATTTTTGACTATTGGAAATTTTCCTTTAAAACATCTGAATGGACAAAACTCGGTGACGGTAATTTGGACATGGACTTCCCCGACTACGTCAGCATAGACAATTACAATGGCAATGTGCTTGTTTTAACTGAAAACACGGCTTTCGAATGTGATATCAAAAATAATTTGCTGATTAGTTATCCCGATGCTAAGACCAATATTGTGTCTACCATCAATAAAACATTTGAAGAATACAAGATAACCTACAATAAGGCCCAAGGAGGCTTTTACTGTGTCTTGAATAAAACTGACAAGGCCGAAGTCATATTCATAAGCCAGAACGACTTTCTCGGCACCAAAAAAATATATTCAAAACTGTACCAAGAGACTAGTAATATGACCTATTATATTCTAGGAATTTTACTGCTCGTCGTTTTGACTATTACATATTTCAAATTGTCGAAAAATGAATCTGCAAAATTAAAATCGCAATTGCCAAAAATTCGCAATGACATCAAACAAGAAGATTTTAACATATTGAAAAAACTGGTGGATGCCTACCCCGATTACCTGAATTATTCTGAATTATTTGATGTTTTCCCTGACCATTACGGCTATGAATCGAAGCAGAAAAAAGCCCGTCAATCTATTGTCAATCTAGAAAAATATATGTCGGAAAAAATGCATAGAAAATCCCCCGTTTTCTTGTTTAGGCAAAGCAACGAAGACCGGAGAATAAAGCAAATTAAAATCAGATAGGCTAGAGTCAAGTCCAATCGCACTTTGATCTTTTTATAAGTTTCATTAACCGCAGAATTTCTCAACTATGTATTGATACCAACATAGTCGAAGTGTCATCTAAGGAATTTTAGGCAAACCTACCTTTTAATCAATATCTGACTTGTCGAACTGCCCAAATGATACAACTTGAAGACATAAACCCCGGTGGTAAATTTTGATGTATCGATGGTTGTACTCCCAGGTTCAATACTTTTATATAACACAATTTTTCCGCTCATGTCGAGTACCTCCAACTTCAACGAGAGGTCAGAATGAATGGTATAATAGGCATCAAACGGATTGGGATATGACTTTAAGTTTTGTAAAATATAGGAAACGGCATCCAAGGTAACATCTATTGATATGGTTCCAATATTACTAGTAAGGGCTCCATCCGAAACGGTGAAAGTAAAGCTGTCAGAACCAATGAACGAGGCGTTAGCAGTATAGGTGGCTTGGTCACCGTCTAATGTCACAGAGCCATTGGCAGGTTGATCGACAATGGTAAAGGTAAATACGTCACTATCAACATCTGTAGCCGTTAAGCCAATAACTTCGGCAATTCCTTGATCGACTGCTATTGTATCATCTAGGGCTATTGGGGCGTCATTGACGGGTACAACATTAATGGTTAGTGTAGCGGTTGAATTGGGGTTTGTACCGTCCGATATGATGTAGCTGACTACTTCCGTACCGAAGAAATCTGGTGCTGGTGTATAATCTACTGAAACGCCATCTGCATTCAAGCTAACTGTTCCACTTCCGGTGGAGCTTACATCCGTCAAAATTATAGCTAGTGCGGCAACTCCAGCGTCATTTGAGAGCACGTCAATACTGGTTAAGTCTGAATCCTCTAGAACCTCCACAAAATCATCAATAGCAATAGGCCCGTCATATTCAGTAATGTGAATAACGCCAGTTTCAAGTGCTTCGCTGGAAGCATTTTGATTGGCAATATTGGATAAAACTACATTGGTCAATTCGAAAGTGTAGTCTCCAAAAGCAGCGGAATTACTTACATAAATTGGAAGATTCAACAAATGATTTGTTCCGGAGGAAATGGCTAAATCGCTAAGGTTGTATATGACAAATCTATAAGTTCCGTCGCCGAGATCAGAGCTAGACATGGAAAATCCATCAAGAGCAGCCATAGTTTGAGAGGCACTAAAGTCAAATGTGAATTCACTAGGGATTGTAATATCAAATTGAATCGCTCTTAAATCATCATAGTTGGAAAGCTCTAGTTTGATGTCATAACTTTCATCCCTGAACACATACTTCTCTTCATGATGCAGGTAATTTGGCGCGTAGACGTCGGCCGTAACCTCGAGTGTGCTTTCTGCCGATGATCCATCATGGCTAAAAGTGATTGTTCCTGAAAACAGCCCCAAATCGCTTGGTATGAATTCAACTTCCTGACCACTTGACTGACTCACTTCCAATTGTAACGGAACTGTAATTGCGCTATTCAAAGCCGTATCACTGTAATTGATTGCAGAGACGGTCAGAGGGGCATCACCCGAATTTAAGAGAGTAATATTCCCAAGTACTGAAGGACTGGTTATTGGGACTCGTCCTAAGTCTAATGGGACAGGTGATAAAATTAAGTCTCCAACATTAATGTAGAGGGATCCAGAATAGGTTTCAGAGACGATATTTCCTAATTCTAAGTTGGACAAAATCGGTTCTGCAAAGTTCAAATCATAGTATCCAAAATTCTCATTAGGATTAATCATAAAACTGAACACCTCTCCCGAAGTATCGTTAAAATCAGTGTTGGAAATAGAGTAGGCCAAAACTCGTAATACATTGAATTCATTCACTGATGCAACAATGTCGTGATCGACCTCTCTACCAGAAAAATTTATGGATTCATCCACATATGACATTCCGGAAGGTAATTGAATATCTAATTGCAAGCCGTTAAACGGCTCCATATTATCTACACTAACAGGAACGGAGATAGGTGTATTTGTATTTCCCGTTGCTGATCCTATCTGAATTTCGTTTACGGCATAGATATTAGCATGGATGCTTGTTTCCTGCAGCTCTCTTACCTCATCGAGATCATTGGTGCTAAACAAGGCGGTTTGATTAAATTCTTGTTTAATCGAAGTGTCTAAACTTAATTCGATAGAAGCTGAAGCTCCACTAGAAATGGCTATCGGAAAAGAGTTACTGATACCAACAGGCGCGCTGTAAGATATTGATGAAATAATTAGTTCTTGATTTCCATCATTTTGAACAGTGATATACCGATTGGAAGTGCTGTTCATAGGGACATTTCCAAATTCAACATTTGTTGTTAGTAAATTGAATTTAGGCCCAAGCACAGTGACATTAGCTCCCGAGCTGTTCGCAGTAACCTGATCTCCATTAACATCCGACATTACCAAATTGGAAATTGAAGTATAGAAATTGCCCGGCTCAGTTTTACTATTAAAGAAAATGTTTAAAATAACTCCAGCAGAACTCTCCAGTACATCATTGCTCAAAGAATAAACTATTACCCTCAGGGTATTGCTGTCTATTAGACTTGTGCTTAGGTCGTGTGTGTCAGTTGCATAGGTTAAGACGTGGCCAGTTGATAGCTCTAAAGCGCTTTCGTTATAGGTAAGGTCGAATTGAAGTGCAGCAATTTCTTGAGCATTGTCAAGGCTCACTTCGACACTAAAGTTGTCTTCAAACCCAACAGATGTTGGGATCACACTTATGGTGTTTTGACCCCAAATCAGTTGGCAACCTAATACAAATGCTGTCCGCAATAAATTCTTCAAACCCCTATTTTAAAATTAATACTTTAGTCGATTGATGTATTAATAAGTTTTCATTAAAAGCGCTAATTTTAATGATATAGTTCCCTGTTTGAAGACGAGCTAAATTGAGTCTCGTTTGGGTTTGTCCAAAACTATATTCGAGTTCTTTAGAGAAAACCAATCGCCCTTGAATATCATATATTTCCGCCGATACTCTGTCCACCTCTTCAAGTGTAGTCAATTGAATGTTGACCATATCTTGAACCGGATTAGGATAAATTTTCAACGAATCAAATGAACTGTCGTCAGCCAGTTCATCGGCCGATTTCAGTATTGGATTGAGCTTTGTGCCTTCGGTAGTACCTACAACAACCTCATTGATGTTTAAGTTTTGAGAGGCATTTACTCTAGTCAAGATTTTAGTCCTACTACTTGCGATGGTGGTGTTATTAAAACTATATAACATTACAACTCTTGTTTCATCGACAGTAAAATCTAAAGTCTCAATGTCAACTATATCCTGTGAAATAACGTACTCAAAATCTACATCAAAAGCAAGTTGAATACCACCTATATCAAAGGCTGAAGTCACGTATAAATCATTGCCCTCCCAATCAAATTCGGCGTCTCCCACTGAGGCGCTTGAATAGTAATCAAAATCATTGGAATCGGAAGTCTTGTTTTCGGAGTCTTCATTTTCCATTAAATCTGATGGGTTCAATATGATATCTACCGTACCCACAAGGTCGAGGACGTTAATTTCCTGATCGTTATTTACATCGGCCGATTCGTATACAAAAGGCGATGGATTGTTGCCCAGAATATAATCCACATCTTGAACAATATCCAGTACATCCACTGTTAAATCGCCATTACTATCGCCGAGTAATCTTTCATAAGGATCGACAGTAGTAAAAGTTGCAAATTCAGAACCACTGTAGCTGGCATCAATCGATTGAACGGTCCAGTAATAGGCGCCATCCTCAGGTAAATCTGGCAGATTGACTACCCATTCGTTTTGATGCTCAACATTTCCTTTTCCAGCAAACAGCCTGTAACCATTTGACAAGGCATTGACACTCATCACGTCTTCCGCGCCTTCCGTTGTTCCAATTTTTAGCGCGTAAGTCATCCCTGCTTGAGGGGTCGTGTCATCTTGCGCAAGATCCCAAGTAAATTGAATCTTATACGTATTTGAATCACCATCGAACTCTAGTATTTCCGTTTCCAAATTGATTGGACTGTCTGGTCTTTCATTTACGGCAAAGACCTCTTCTGAGTTTTTATTCTCATCTACATCGAGTAGCGAATTGCTTTCAATTACAGCTGCCGACACATCTCTAACGTTCAAATAGGTTCTGATGATATTTTGACTGCTCGAGGCGCTTTCTCCTGCGATTGTAAAATCCAAATCGAAATCTCCGTCCAAATCTCCAAAGGCTATTGACGCATTAGTAATATCAGACAAATCAAAATTGCTATCCACATAGGTTTGTGTAAGCGGATCAAATTCTACAAGTTTGGTGACTTCACCTTCCCCTGAAACTTTCCCTGAATAAAGAATATCTGTATAACCATCACTATTATAGTCTCCAAAGTCCAGTTTAGCTTCACGAATTGGGATAAGCCCCGTATCAGGCACCTCTGTAAAAGCCAACACACCCCCTGCTTCTCCGTTATTAGCAAGTATTTTAAATATCGGACCACTCACACCCTGACCAGTGATAGCTATGTCAAGATCTCCATCGCCATCAAAGTCAAAGAAATCAAGTGTACTATCTGTTGCTTCTGGAAATTCTATTTCGGA
>Ga0209555_10003230_pt1 | contig 11005 bp, 8 predicted proteins | sample SaaInl85LU_5_DNA_FD_184643 | JGI IMG/M metagenome (GOLD analysis project Ga0209555, IMG submission 184643) | Marine microbial communities from expanding oxygen minimum zones in the Saanich Inlet - ESP_85LU_5_DNA (SPAdes) (version 2) | ecosystem: Environmental > Aquatic > Marine > Intertidal zone... | reverse complement strand
GGGTGTTCGGCGGGCCAAAGATAAGGGACAACGCGCTTGATTGTGCGCCACCCGCTGATCTGATCGTCGTTCAAATTGGCAGCGGTTTTTGTCAGTCGGCGCATCGGGTCTCTTTTCACTAAAACTTATAGGTCTAACCTAGTCCTTTCGCCCCGTGATGAGTAGCCCCGACACCAAGTAATCCACGTTTAACTTTTGAAATCTGTTACTGGCGTGAGCAATTGCACCGTACACGTAAAAACGCCCCCGCCCAGATATGTGATCCGGTGCGGGGGCGCTCTTGATGTCTTACAGATAGCTGCGCGGTTTAGTCGGTGACGCGCACCGCAACCATACGGTCAGGCTCGCCGATCACGGCACCATTGGCACCGCGCCCCAGCTTGATCGCATCAACCACATCCATGCCGCCCGTTACCTGACCGACAATAGTGTATTGTCCGTTCAAATGCGGCGCAGGCGCAAACATGATGAAAAACTGGCTATTGGCAGAGTTTGGCTGTGACGAACGCGCCATCCCAACAACACCGCGGTCAAAGTTCAAGGTGTCACTGAACTCGGCCGGCAGATCAGGCAGATCGCTGCCGCCCATACCCGCACGGCGCATGTCTTGACCCAGTTTGCCGTGCTCCACATCACCGGTTTGGGCCATGAACCCTTGGATCACACGGTGAAACACCACGTCATCATACGCGCCCTCAGACGCAAGGGTTGTGATCCGTTCCGCGTGCATAGGTGCAGATTGTTCGAACAAATCAACCGTGATTGTCCCGTTTGCTTCGCCAGCGATGTCAATCTCAAGCCCCGCGCCAAATGCTGGCGCGGCGCTTAGGAGCAAAGCTGCCAGTGCACTACGCATCGGCGGCGACTTTCACAGAAATCATGCGGTCAGGCTCTGCTGGTGGCTCGCCACGCTGGATCGCATCCACATGGTCCATACCCTCAATCACACGGCCATACACAGTGTATTGACCGTTCAGAAAGTGGTTGTCGTTGAAGTTGATGAAGAACTGGCTGTTGGCAGAGTTCGGGTTGGCAGACCGCGCCGCACCCAATGTGCCGCGGTCGTGGGGCAGCTTTGAAAACTCCGCAGGAAGATCCGGCAAATCAGATCCGCCTGTACCTGCGCGGCCCAAGTTGAAGTCTTTTTCCATGTTGCCGTTCGCCACGTCGCCTGTCTGCGCCATGAAGCCATCAATGACACGGTGGAACGCTACGTTGTCGTATTGGCCGCTGCGTGCGAGCTCTTTCATGCGGGCGGTGTGCTCAGGCGCTACATCTGGCAAAAGCTCGATTGTGACGGTGCCGCCTTTGAGTTCCATCAAGATTGTGTTCTCGGGATCATTGATCTCGGCCATTGGGTCTCTCCATTTTGTGTTTGTGCGGAACCTAGGTCGGATCAATCGGATTGCCAAGCAGGTAGCCCCCGCGTTAGAGGTCGCAAACACCAATTTAACGCAGGACGGGCAGAAATATGGGCTGGAAAACACTTGATGACATGGCGCTTTCGGGCAAACGCGTTCTGGTGCGCGTAGACATCAACGTGCCAATGGAAAACGGCCTTGTCACAGACGCCAGCCGCATCGAACGCATCGCACCCACCATTGCCGATATTCGTGCTGCAGGGGGCTGTCCGATCTTGCTGGCCCACTTTGGCCGCCCCAAAGGCAAAGTTGTTCCCGAGATGTCATTACAACAACTGGTCCCTGCCCTCAGCGATACATTCGGCGCGCCCGTCACTTTTGTTGAGCGCCCGTCCCGCGAATTTATCGACGCACAGCCAATGGATGCCATCGTCCTGGTCGAAAACACGCGCTTTTCTGCCATGGAAGAAGCAAATGACCCCGAAATGGCGGCTTTCTTGGCCACTTTGGGCGATATTTTCTGCAATGATGCTTTCTCTGCCGCCCACCGTGCCCATGCCTCAACGACAGGTGTTGCAACGCTTTTGCCCTCATGTGCGGGCCGTCTAATGCAGCAAGAGCTCGGCGCGCTTGAAGCTGCTTTGGGTGCGCCCAAGCGCCCCGTGGTCGCTGTAGTTGGCGGTGCAAAAGTGTCCACAAAGTTGGACCTGCTCTCGAACCTGATTGAGAAAGTAGATCACCTTGTGATTGGCGGGGGCATGGCAAACACATTCCTCGCGGCCCAAGGGATTGATGTGGGTAAATCTCTGTGCGAACACGATTTGGCCGACACTGCCCGCGCGATCATGGACAAGGCCGCCTCCACAGATTGTGAGATTGTGCTGCCAAGCGATGTTGTCGTCGCCCGTGAATTCAAAGCCGGCGCCGAAAACGACGTAGTGGCCGCAAATGCCTGCCCCGCTGACGCGATGATCCTTGATGCGGGGCCTGACGCGGTTGCACGCATTGAGGCTGTACTGGCAAACGCGAAAACGCTGATCTGGAATGGCCCATTGGGCGCGTTCGAAATCGCGCCGTTCGACGCGGCCACAAACGCTGCCGCACAGGCCGCAGCGCGGCTGACCCGTGAAGGCACGCTTACTTCCGTGGCGGGTGGCGGTGATACGGTTGCGGCCCTGAACCAAGCGGGTGCGGCCGATGATTTCACCTATATCTCAACCGCGGGCGGTGCGTTCTTGGAATGGATGGAAGGGAAAACCCTTCCCGGTGTTGCGGCTTTGATGGCGCAGTAAATGCACCTGCGCCACACGCCAGAATACCCACAACAGATCACGTAATTACAATGCGTTACGCACCGCATTCATGTTAGCGCAACCCGTTAGCGCGACCATAATTGCGATGCGTAAACCGCTGCCTTAAGGGTGGGGTAACCGCGACATTTCGCGCCCCACAGCCTAAGGACGCCCCAATGACCAACCCTGACATGACCGCCCAAATCCGCACCGGTGACGGCTTCATTGCAGCACTGGATCAATCCGGCGGCTCCACCCCCAAGGCGCTGCGGCTCTACGGCGTTGAGGAAAGCGCCTACGCAAACGACGACGAAATGTATGACCTGATCCACGACATGCGCGCCCGCATCATCCGCGCGCCTGCATTTCACGGCGACAAAGTCATTGGCGCGATCTTGTTTGAGATGACAATGGACCGGGATGTCGACGGCACACCCACCGCCGAGCACCTGTGGAACACCCACCGCGTTGTGCCGTTCCTGAAATGCGACAAAGGTCTTGAGGACGAAGCCGATGGCGTGCAACTGCTGCGCCCCATTCCCAACCTTGATGCGCTGTGTCAACGCGCCGTGGCGAAGGGCGTGTTCGGCACCAAGATGCGGTCTGTGATCTCGGCCGCCTCCGCCAGCGGCATCAAAGCGGTCGTCGCACAGCAATTCGCCATCGCGCGTCAGATCATGTCCCACGGCCTCGTGCCGATCATTGAGCCGGAGGTCACGATCTCAATCGCGGACAAAGCCGAAGCCGAAGCGATGTTGCTGGACGCAATCAAAGCAGAACTTGATGTGTTGCCCGATGGCCAAGAGGTCATGCTGAAACTCACCCTGCCCGAAACCGCCAACCACTACTTACCGCTGGTTCAGCACAAGGCCGTCATGCGCGTTGTTGCCCTTTCAGGCGGCTATTCACGGACAGAAGCCAACACGCGCCTTTGCGCCAACACCGGTATCATCGCCTCATTCAGCCGCGCCCTTACGGAAGGTCTCAGCGCGGCCCAAACCGACGCCGACTTTAACACAACGATTGCGCAGACCATCGACAGCATTTTTGACGCCTCCTGCGCGGGCTAAGGCCCAAAGGCGGCTAAATGAGCGAAAAGATACGGTTTTTCGGCAATTTTCAGCCCAATTAACCATTTTAGGGATTCCCACAGCGAATCGCCTCCTGTAGTGTCATCCCAAGCGCTCCGAAAAGTGAGCGCACCTAACTGAGGCACAGCAGAACGATGAAATACAACACCCGCAAACGCCATTCTATCGGTGCGATTGTGTATTTCGTCGTGATGTGCGCTGTTGGCTTTTATTTCACATTTGCTGCCGTTCAGGGTGATTACGGTATTTTCAGCCGTGCCGAGATTGAGGCAGATGCCGCAACGCTTCAGGCTGAGCTGGACACACTTTTGGCGGATGTGGCCGAGTTGCAAAACAAAACCCGTCGGTTGTCAGACACCTACCTAGACCTTGATCTGCTTGATGAGCAGGCCCGTGATGTTTTGGGATATGTGCGCAGCGACGAGATGGTTATCCGCTAAGCCAACCGCGCCGACCCCGGAAAAAACTTCGTCGTCCATAGTGTAGTACGCGCTGATTTTTACTTCTTAACAGTGATTTCACGCGCATTTTTGATTGCTCCACTTTGCCCCTATTGATTTCCAAAACCCCCTAATGTAGAAATAGTTTAATGTTAAACTATATGCGTTTGCGCCCGTGACTTTGGGTGTAAGGAGGGAGCCTTATGGCCGCTAAGAAACCAGCCACACCGAATGTCTCAGCAGATGAGCTTCTTAACCATTACCGTGAAATGCTACTCATTCGCCGCTTTGAAGAAAAAGCAGGCCAGCTTTATGGCATGGGTCTGATCGGCGGTTTCTGCCACCTCTACATCGGCCAAGAAGCCGTTGTTGTGGGCTTGGAAGCGGCTGCAAAAGAAGGCGACAAGCGCATCACATCATATCGTGATCACGGCCATATGCTGGCCTGTGGCATGGATCCAAAAGGTGTCATGGCTGAACTTACTGGTCGCGAGGGTGGCTACAGCCGCGGCAAAGGTGGCTCGATGCACATGTTCTCTAAGGAAAAGCATTTCTACGGCGGACACGGTATTGTTGCAGCGCAAGTTCCCCTTGGCGCGGGTCTTGCCTTTGCGGACAAATACAACGGCAACGACAACGTTACTTTCATCTACTTCGGCGACGGTGCTGCAAACCAAGGCCAAGTGTATGAAACCTACAACATGGCCGAGCTGTGGCAGCTTCCCGCAGTTTTCGTCATTGAAAACAACCAATACGCCATGGGTACTTCGACCCAACGCTCAACCAAATCACCCAGCTATTTCGCGCGCGGACAAGCCTACGGCATCGCTGGCGAAGAAGTCGACGGCATGGATGTTTTGGCTGTTAAAGCTGCCGGTGAGAAAGCCGTTGCACACTGCCGCGCAGGCAAAGGCCCCTACATTTTGGAAGTGAAAACATACCGTTACCGCGGTCACTCCATGTCTGATCCCGCGAAATACCGGACCCGCGAAGAGGTCCAAAAAATGCGCGACGAGCGCGATCCAATCGAACAAATCCGCGACATGCTACTTACGGGTAAGCACGCCTCAGAAGATGAGTTGAAAGCAGTCGACAAAGAAATCAAAGCAATCGTCAACGAAGCGGCCGAGTTCTCAAAAGAGAGCCCAGAGCCCCATGTCGACGAACTCTGGACAGATATCTACGCAAGCGAGGACGTATAATTATGGCAACCGAAATTCTGATGCCCGCCCTCTCGCCCACCATGGAAGAAGGCACGCTGGCCAAATGGCTCGTCAAAGAAGGCGACACCGTTGCCTCCGGTGACATCTTGGCCGAGATCGAAACCGATAAAGCCACAATGGAATTTGAAGCTGTCGACGAAGGTGTGATTGGTAAAATCCTCATTTCTGAGGGCTCTGAAGGTGTCAAAGTGAACACAGCGATCGCCGTATTGCTGGAAGAAGGTGAAGACGCATCCGCCGCTGACACGGCTAGCCCCGCAGCGGCACCCGCTGCCGAAGCGACAGCTGCGCCAGAAGCCAGCAGTGTCCCAGCAACTGCGGCCGCACCCGCGGCTCCTGCTCCGGACACATCCCCAGATTGGCCGAAAGGCACGCCAATGAAACAACAAACCGTCCGCGAAGCACTACGTGATGCGATGGCCGAAGAAATGCGCGGCAACGAAAGCGTTTTCTTGATGGGCGAAGAAGTCGCCGAGTACCAAGGTGCCTATAAAATCAGCCAAGGTCTGTTGGATGAGTTCGGCGCAAAACGCGTCATCGACACACCCATTACCGAGCACGGTTTTGCAGGCATCGCCACAGGGTCCGCCATGGCTGGTCTGCGCCCGATCGTTGAGTTCATGACGTTTAACTTCGCCATGCAAGCCATTGATCACCTTATCAATTCCGCGGCAAAGACACTTTACATGTCAGGTGGTCAGATGGGCGCCCCGATGGTTTTCCGCGGACCAAACGGTGCGGCGGCACGGGTTGGCGCGCAGCACTCACAAGACTACGCCGCATGGTACATGCAGGTGCCTGGTCTCAAAGTTGCGATGCCCTACTCCGCATCCGACGCCAAAGGTTTGCTGAAATCAGCGATCCGTGACCCGAACCCTGTGATCTTCCTTGAGAATGAAATTCTCTACGGCCGGTCCTTCGATGTGCCAGACATGGACGACTACACTGTTCCTTTCGGTAAGGCACGAATTTGGCGCGAAGGCACAGATGTAACAATCGTTTCATTTGGTATCGGCATGACATATGCTCTTGAGGCCGCAGACAAGCTGGCCGAAGAAGGTATCTCTGCGGAAGTTATCGATCTGCGGACTTTGCGTCCGATGGATATGGACAGCATCTTGGCGTCCGTGCGTAAGACAAACCGCTGTGTCACCGTCGAAGAAGGCTGGCCACAAGGCAGCGTTGGCAGCTACATCGGCAGCCAGATCATGCAGCACGCGTTCGATTATCTCGACGCGCCAGTGATCAGCTGCACAGGTAAAGACGTACCGATGCCATATGCCGCAAACCTCGAAAAACTTGCCCTTGTCACAACAGACGAGGTCATCGCCGCCGTTAAACAAGTCACCTACCGTTAAGGAGCCGCAGATATGGCAACTGAAATTCTAATGCCCGCGCTCTCTCCGACGATGGAGGAAGGCACACTTGCAAAATGGCTTGTCAAAGAAGGCGACACTGTTGCCTCCGGTGACTTGCTGGCAGAAATCGAGACGGACAAAGCGACCATGGAGTTTGAAGCCGTGGACGAAGGCGTCATCGGCAAGCTCTTGGTTGCCGAAGGCTCCGAAGGTGTCAAAGTGAACACAGCAATTGCGGTTCTGCTTGAAGAAGGTGAAGACGCTGACAGTGCGGTTGCGACACCTGCTGCCGCACCAAGCGAAGCCGCAACCACAGTGGCCAAGGCCTCACCGGCAGCGCCACAACAAACGTCTCCCGCCCCCGCCGCACCACAGACCGCGAAGGGCGAACGCGTGTTTGCAACGCCCCTCGCGCGGCGCATTGCAGCGGACAAAGGCATCGATCTGTCATCCATGACCGGATCAGGTCCCCATGGCCGTATCATCAAAGCAGACGTTGAAAACGCCAGCGCTGCACCAAAAACTGCCTCTGGGCCAGCGTCAACCGCGAGCAGTCAACCCGCCACAATCGCACAAGGCCCGAGCACCGATCAGGTCATCGCGATGTATGAGGGCCGCGCTTTTGAAGAAGTCAAATTGGACGGCATGCGCAAAACAATTGCCGCCCGTCTGACCGAGGCGAAACAGTCTGTGCCGCATTTCTACCTGCGCCGCGACATTGAGCTTGATTCGCTTTTGAAGTTCCGCGCTGAGATCAACGCAACGCTAGAACCTCGGGGCATCAAACTGTCCGTAAACGACTTCATCATCAAAGCCTGCGCACTTGCACTGCAACAGGTGCCAGAAGCAAACGCAGTGTGGGCCGGTGACAGAACACTCAAAATGGAACGTTCGGACGTTGCTGTTGCAGTGGCAATTGAGGGCGGGCTTTTCACCCCTGTGCTACAAGACGCCGATCAAAAGTCACTTTCTGCGCTTTCCACACAGATGAAAGACATGGCCTCCCGTGCGCGTGACCGCAAGTTGGCGCCGCACGAGTATCAAGGCGGTAGCTTTGCGATTTCAAACCTGGGTATGTTCGGCATCGACAACTTCGACGCCATCATTAACCCACCGCACTCCGCAATTTTGGCGGTGGGTGCAGGTGCAAAGAAACCTGTCGTCGGCGCTGACGGAGAGCTGAAAGTGGCTACCGTCATGTCCACCACAATGTCAGTTGACCACCGTGTCATTGACGGGGCTCTTGGTGCGAACTTGTTGAACGCGATCAAGCACAACCTTGAAAATCCCGTCGGGATGCTTGCGTAACGCCTTATCACTTAACTAACTGATACAAAGCAAAAAGGCCGCTAGGAGATATCCCCTAGCGGCCTTTTTGAATACCGAAGTATAGCTCTACTCGATCATTGAGCCACTCAGTAACTGATCCATGCTAATTGATGGCTGAGAGCACCCCGCCTCACCAACTATTTTCGCCGGTACACCAGCGACTGTTTTCATCGGTGGCACATCTTCAAGCACAACAGATCCGGCGGCAATCCGGCAGCATTGCCCGATTGAGATGTTTCCAAGCACATGCGCGCCCGCCCCAATCAACACACCATCACCAATTTTCGGGTGACGGTCGTCATCTTCTTTACCGGTGCCGCCAAGGGTTACTGAGTGCAACATTGACACATTATCGCCCACAACTGCGGTCTCACCGATCACGATAGAGTGGGCATGGTCGATCATAATCCCCTGCCCGATCGTGGCCCCAGGGTGGATATCAATTCCGAACATTTCCGAGGTCCGCATCTGAATGAAATACGCAAGATCGGCGCGCCCTTCGCGCCACAACGCATTAGCAACACGGTGCGCTTGAACTGCTTGAAATCCTTTGAAATAAAGGAGCGGCTGCATCAGGCGGTGACACGCCGGATCACGATCATAGACGGCGGCCAAGTCAGCCCGCGCCGCCAAACCCAACGCTGGATTACGGGCATAGGCGGCGTTTGCAATCTCTGCAATCAACTGCTCTGACATCTCGCCGGACGATAATTTCAACGCCAATCGATAGGACAAAGCCCGCTCGAAAGTCGCATGATGCAACAGAGAGCTGTGCACCAATCCGCCCAAAAGCGGCTCATCAACAATCGCTTGATGCGCTTCTTCTTGCACCTGCTCCCAAATCGGGTCGATGCTGCGGTTTGTCGTGCGAACATTTGCCATCGGTGGTCTCCTTCACGCCTGTCCCTAACCTAGCACATATGCAGCGCCAACCAAAAAAGTATACGTAACGACGGTCAAAATATCCCCTTAAGGCACGGCAATCTGTGCAAATGGTCCAGGTCCAAAACGATCCGAAAGCTGTGCGACTTCAAAGATTAGATTACCACTGATACTTAACGGCTCATTAAGCACCGCGGTGGGGCTCGTCACCGTCTGTTCAAGCTTCACGCCAGTTTCATCGCGTAACCTTATCAAGTATTGCTCGCTCATTTCACCGACGGGCACATCAAATCCATCCCAATGATCTCCGTCAATCCGTGTCCGCCTCATCCACTGCGCAGCAATGAGGCTATCGCCGCGCTGCACCTGCAAATGGCAAGGCCTATACGGACGAAGACTTGCCCCCGCGACTGCAAAACTATGCTCGCGGTAAGCGGCATCATTTACTGCACGGCCCGATGGTCCGACGCGGTAGGTCTGTTCTACACCGCGCTGATTTACGGGAAGTTCAAGCTGGCTGACAGCACCATCAAGTAAGACGACTTTGCTCCCAACAGGCCACGTATCAGGAACAAATGCATCCGTCCCCTGCTGCCCGCGCACAAGCCCCGAAAGGCGATACCTGTTGGGACCAATTAGAACCGCATTTTGCGCCTGAAAAAGTTCCCACACGGCCACATCACCGCGACCAATTGCAAAGACATTTTGACCGGACAGAAGGCTGTCTAGATTTACAGACGACAGCGCGCCGTGTGTGAGCTCAACATCAACAAAAGCCGTCCTGTCGATTACCCCGAATGGGCCGGTGTTCAACGCGGTTACGGTTGTGCCAGATGTCGCCTGTTCGGTGATCTGTAATTGCGGTTCAAAAGCCTCATCGGCGACCTCAATAAATACATCAGCCGGTCCCGTCCAAGGTAACGCATTTACCGCAACGAACGGGCCGGTATTGGGCGTTTCCGCACGGATAATGGCCAGGTCAAGAAACTGCGCGGCAACTGGCGTCGGCACGACAAACGGGCGAAGGGAAATTGGCACTGTCGCAGGGTCTGCACGGGCATAAACATCCGCATCAATCCGCGTCCCTTCCATCATCAAATGCGTAGATCTTGACACATTATCAATACGGTAGAGTGTTTTCGTCTCACCATCATCAGTTTGAACCACATCTCCTGCACCTAGATGCGCCATCGATGGGGGAACCGCAAAACTAACGCTATCTTGTCCCGCATGCGCCTCTGAGAGCCAGCGGTCAGCCATGCCTTGCGCTTCACCCGCGGTCAAAGCCAACGACATTTCTGTGCTTGAAACAACATTACTGCTCGCATCTGGCAAGGTCGATTGCGCCGTTGCAGTTTCATAATCCGCGTCCGCTTCAACGTAGCTAAATCGGACATCACTAATCAGGTCAGCACCGCTACCGCGCAGCTTCGAAATACCACCATTATTCTGATCTGATACAAGCAGTTCATCCAGCACAATCGCACCATGTGGATGACCGTCTCGCATTTGAAAAACCAGCGTTCCAGCGCGATCAATCACATCCAAACCGTAGGCCGTAATCAACGGTTGTAACGCCGCGCGACCTGTTTCGGATCCGCTATCTAGATAGCCTCTGACGTACCCAAAAAGACCCGAGGAATCTACCTGTGTTATGCCAGCATTATTCGCAATTTCACGCACAACAGAGGACAAAGATCGCGCAGAACTGCGCCCGTTTAGCCAATGCCCTCTGTCATAATTTTCTGCGTCGCTCCAAAGCTCGGCGTTGCCAGGAAAAAACGGAAATGGCCGCGCATCCCAAGCCCACACATGCGCCTTAGACATATCAACCATTGCCCCATCATATAGATCAGATTGAGGGTTGCGCTCCGGCTCATTCCAATAGGACAAATGGGCCCGCAGATACTGCATTTGCATTAGCTCATCACGCTGCCCGTTCGAGTAATGAGGCACTGCACTTTCAGATGATTTGGGATCAAGAAACCGGTTCGGCTGATTGGCCCCTTTATCGATTGCCGCACATCCA